>ERZ1034992.673-NODE-673-length-17759-cov-21.363082_pt1 | contig 17759 bp, 32 predicted proteins | sample MGYA00520695_ERZ1034992 | MGnify/ENA primary metagenome ERZ1034992 (study PRJEB33766, sample SAMN09781778) | gut metagenome | biome: gut microbiome | host: Homo sapiens | place: Madagascar | study: EMG produced TPA metagenomics assembly of the PRJNA485056 data...
ATAATATATAATTAATAATAGATCTATTTATTATTCATAAAAAAAGATCAATTATCTTTTATTTAAAAGGGCTTCAAAAAGTCAGCCTTGAATCAGGCTGACTGGAAATTGATTATTGATAGCCTGCGGCGGCTTATCTCTTCTTGTTTTTCCAGTAGGCTTCCCACATGTTCTCTTCTTGTTGCGGTTGAGGGATTGGTTGTTGAGTGCCCACGGCAGGTGTATCGGTTTGCTGGTTTGCTGGTAGTATATTATTGTTTGCTTCAGCTTGTTGTCTTTCTAGTATTTGTTGTTTTGTTGGTCTGGTTACACTTGGGGTATATGTTCTAGTGAGATTGGTTTTGCTGTTAGGATTGGTTGTATCAACTGTTTGTCCATTGATACGTTTGGCAATCTTGTTGAGGGTGCTTGCTGTTGTAGCTGTTGTGGTTAGTTGGCCATTGATCACCTTTCTGGTGACAGCGTTTATTTCTCTTGCAATTGCGGCTTGCGTTTTATCTTGTTCTTGTTTGAGTTTGTTTATGGTTTGGTTTGCTTTCCGCAGTTGTTGTTTAAGATCTGCCTCTTTTGCCTTGTATAGTTTTTTGAGTGTTCCCTTGGGCTTACGTTTTTTCCAACCGTATTTCTTCCGCATTTGTTTGCGATGCTGGTATCTTTCTTTTCGTCTGGCATCCATACCTTGTCTCCAAATTTCAAGCCACTCTTCTTCGGTTTGTTTGGGGAGTATTTCTTCGAGCCAATCGGGTATTATCAGTTGTTGTTCGGGCGGTTGTTCGGGAGTTACTCTTGCTTCTCCATTGCCGAATTCAACCACCTTGTATGTTGTGCTGGTGGCAAGATCAAGAAAGGTGTACCGCACTTGTTTTGCTTCCTTGGTTTTGTATATTGCGCTCATTTGCATATACTCTCCTTCGGTTATCGGAGTGCGGAATTCATCTATGTACTTGTGGTGGTTTTCCATTAAGTATGACACCTGTGTTAGTATAAAGAACGTAAACTGATTCGGTCGGTTGACATTTTCTTCTTTCACAATTGCGGTTTTTGTAAACCATTCAAGCACTTGTAATTTTGGATCTTCTAAGGTCGTTGGGAAAGCCAAGTAACTTTTGAGTTTGCTTGCTTTTTTATGATACGAAATTACCTTGATCCACCAGTTGTATTTGTCGTATTTTCTTACTAAAGCAACCCCATATTTATCCTTTGAATTTGTAACATCTTCGAGATATTTCACAGTTGTTTTGGCATATGTTTCATAGGTTTTCAACATAGTTTGTACTCCTAAAAAATGGCTTATTTTAGGGAAAATCAACCATTTTGGGGTGTATTTTGGGCGATTTTATGGTATTTTTAAGGGAAAACTAACCCGAAGGCCGTTGGATAGTTGGAATGTTTCACAACAATTGCGGCATCGGTTTTTATATGGTTTTGTAACATTCTATCCGCAGTTGTAAGATGTGTTTTCAGTAAGGCCGTTGGGTAGTTTTAAGGGGCAGAATTATTGGTTTTTAAGGGGAGCTTTTTGTTTAGTCAGACTAAACTTTTTGTTTAGAAAACTGGTTTTTTAGATGGAAAGTTAGGATAAATTATAGGATGTTTTCTACCTATTTTTACTGGTTATTTGGGGAATTTTTCGTATTATTACAGGTGTTTTTTGTGCATATTTATGCATTTTTCTGCATAATTATACGGGTTTTTTATGCAATTGCGGCACCTGATTTGCCCATTATTTATACCTTTTTGGGTGTATTTTAGGGTGTTATTTACACCTTTTTGAGAGGTTGATCGGAGTGTTTTTTAATCATTAGTGGTGTTATATTACGTATGCTATATATCTCTACTATCCCTAAATCCACCGTGTATCAAACCCACCAGCTATCAATTCTTGGTAGTCTTCGTCGGTTAATTGGTATGTTTTACGTCTTTTCTTTTTGGGTTTTGCGACGCTTTCTTCTTGCGTATTGTCCGCATTTGTAGCAGAATCTTTCTTGCGTGCTGTCAGATATTCTATCTCTTCAAACACCCATTCGGGGATGTTTTTGCCCGTTATTTCGTGGTATCGTTTGAGGTTTTTTAGGGGATTTACGTAGAACTGTGAGTAATTTTTGAACCCTAATGTATTCGATACATCCTTGGCTACGTCCGCATAATCAAGCCACTCTATATCCCTCTCAAAGTACGGGCATTCGAGCACTGTATATCCGTGTCCACGATGCAGATCTCCTCGCATATCACGGTATCTTACTACGTCCCCTTTCTCCGCTATCCAGTTCTTTATGGGTTTATTTTGGTGCATCCATTGGCACATCTTATTGCAATCCGCAGTTGTTTTTTTACAAAACCAACATAATGTACGCTCTTCCATAGGCTTTACTCCTTTATTTCGATTGCGGTCAACCATTCGGGTTTTGTGTATGTTTTTGCAACGTCTACTGAACCAAACTCGACTTCAACCCTTGCATTCGGTTCGTCTTTCTCTAAATCAAACGTATAATATAGCCCCGTTTGATTGTCTTGCGCCACAATTCGTGTTTTTATTGTCGTTTCACCATAAAACATATCCGCAATTGCGGCATATTCGCTCCTTGTAATCGGCGCGTTGGCTTCAATCGATGCTCCGTTGGGCAAATCAAACTTGGTTGTATACGTGAAAACAGGCTTCATTGTCGTCGGGACTATCTGTGTTTGCGCACGCACTCGGGTTCTGTAAGCCTGCTCGCTGTCTGTAAGGCCGTTGGTTAACCACTTTTGGGTGATTGTGTATGTCCTGATGTGAGTTAGTGTGGGCAATTTTTGGGTGTCCTGGGGGACAATCAGCCTGGGAACCATGTCTTTGGGTATGTAAAATCTGTATTCTGCTTCAATTTCGTAAACGTTCATAATAATTCTCCTTGCAATTTTTGTGGATAACTGTGTGTTTTTGTGGATAAACGGGGTTGGGAGACGGGGTTGGGAGAGAGGAGGGACATAAGGGAGGAGAGAGGGTGATATGGAATAGTGGTATAAAAAGTGGGGGGGTTAGGGGTAAAAATGTGGAAATTTGATAATTTCTCCCTGTGAGAGAAGAGATCATATACCCCTCCAAAACACCCAATTTTTAGACATTTTTGGCACTTTGTCTAAATTTTAGACACGTGTCAAAATTTTTCACTACGTGAACGTTTCATAAAGGTGTACTATTCACCCTTATTTATTGTTCACTTCTGTTAATATTAAACAAATGTTTACTATTCATAAATGTTTACTATTCACACTTATTGAATATTCACTATTGTTTATTATCAACAACCCTTAACATTTCACCTTTATTAACATTTCACTTTTGTTTACTATTCCCAACCCCGTATACCTTACTCTTCCTCCAAACCCTTATTTCTCAAATCATACCAATCGAGGCCGTCTTCCCACCACTTCTTAAACTCCCAAGTGATGTCGCCCATCAAGGTATTGCACACGGGACAATAAATCTCTTTTACACCATCCCTGTGTATCCTATCAAAATCAGTCCCGTCGATTCCTATAACGGCGTGGCATTTGGGACATTCCTTTTCGCAATACGGCTCTATCGCGCGTCCCATTTTAATAACCTTCATAATTTTCTCCTTACCAAGTCGAAATCGACCAGTTTAATTCGGGCTGCGCCTCGTGGCTATGCTTTCTTAACCCTATTGACCAATCCATCAGCCTTAAACAATCTGGCTAATCTCATGCAATGAGGGATGTTCTTTGCCGACAAACAGAAAAACGGATCTTCTCCTTTTTTATTAGAGGGCAAATAAGCCGTTCTGTCTTCAAGCCACCAATCTTTATCGATAACAAATCCAGGGACATCGAGATACTTTTTTGCCTCTTCGTAATTCAGCAAAAAGTAACCGCTTCCGATTTCCAACGCTTCACAATCTTCGATATTCTGCCAAACACAGCGATAATCATTGCCCAAAAAGCTCTTATCCACGTCTTCTCTGATTGCCCTTACGAAGCCGCCATCATTGACATATTCAAGGCAAATATATCTCTTTGCGCCATACAATCCTTCGTCCACTGTAAACACGTCTCCTGGGTTCAACCAGCGGGCCAAAATCATACCTACGTCGGGAACAGTGTTGGTATTATCAATCCGAATATCCACAGTAGGTTCTTCTTCGTTTATCAGCCTATTGATTTCGTTAATCAAACAAGCTGCTTGCGAACCGTCACATTCGTTTGCCTCAACAGTCCATTTATCCTCATTGACTTCAACACGAAACTTCATTTTCTTACCTCCACGAAGTTTACCGCGATCTGCCGCATTTGTTCCAAACAATTATTGAGGATACTGTTGTAGCCTACTCCAACGGCGTTATCGAATACCAATTGGGGCTCGACGCTTCCCTGTTTGTATATAACCACACTTCCAGGAGCCGCTCCGTCTGCCGCAAGACTGTCGGCATCCACGCTGCCGTCCTCAATAAAACATATGCCGTAAGTCGCATACTTTATTCTGTCGCTGCGTTGATTCATAGTCGCATTGTACAATCTCTGATAGGGCATGAGTCTCTCGACCAAACCATTCTCGCCATAAATATCATCATCGGACAACCATTCCAGTTTGCTTTTGGCATATTCAATCAACGGCAAAACATGATTGTAAACGGCTTGTTCTTGCCACCAATATTCTTTATTGTCCGTCACAATATTAACGTCTTCCGCTCCAGGAACCAAATAAAGATATTGTTCACCATTGGCAAACTTCTTGTTAAAACTGATTCTCGTCTTCTTGCTAACCTTAATTTTCGTTTCCATTTTCTTTACACTCCTTCTATCATTTCTTCTAAAAACCACGGCGAATAATCCTTGCCTTCTTCTTTAATATCCCATTCAATTGAATACCACGGCAGGATATCGCACACGGTCTTGACAACTCCTGTAGCTCCTATGCTTGGAATTGCAGTGGCTATTAATGTATCGCGGTTTGTAACAAATTTAACCCTGTCACCAACTTTAAAATTATGTTGAGCCATATTATCTCCTTGCAAATATAGCTTTTAAATGAGTCGGATGAGTCATTTCATACCCAAAATTTTTAAGAATCTCATTTCTTTTAAAGGGTAACACATACTGACACCAATAAGTTCGCTCAAAATCTTCGTCTATAGACTCTATCAACCTTATTAGTTCCTTGTTGAAATAATGTTCCTTGACTTCAGTGTCCCAATTCTGTGTATACGTGTATTTCAAAAAGAATTCATATAAATTCTTTCTTTCACTACTCCCAACCCCGTTGGCTTGTTTGATCTCCTCGTGTCTTTTACAAAGGTTATACGAGGCTCGAATTAGCCTCAACGCTTCTGCTTCTTGCCGTGAAATCTCAACATCTTCATCATTTCCCCAATACATATCGCGAAGGACCACAGTGTCTACGTTCCTGTGAATAAAAGCAAACAATTCGGTTACTGAAGCTTTTGTCAATTCATGGACTACCGAGCTTAAAATCAACAATACTTTGGTTCCCTTGGGAAATCTTCCCCATATGTCTTCTAGCCCCGAAACTCTTTCGGCTCTTTTCAAGTCAAACTCTACTTTAATCTGGGGATTGTTTTCAACCATAATGTAGGTTGTATTTTCGTTGAGGCGAGCTTGAATGGCTGCAATCATAGCGCCGTTGGCTGCGCCGAAATCTACGATATAATCGTAATCTTCAAGGTTAATATAATCAAAGAAGAAAAGTTTCTCGTCACGAGTAAACGATCTATCCATACGATCTAAATAACCTCGAACATCCTTAATCCCTGCCATCTTCTACCTCTATCTTATTCCAATCGAATTCATCCAATTCGTCGTCGCCGAACAAAACCACAGTGGCAAACTCATTACGGGTAATAGGCAATCCAAGCTTCATTTTAGCCATAACAACCTTAATCTTCTTGTCCATAACTACCTCTCTATTTCTTTTTAATGTCCTCAATCTTTCCTATTTCTATATTGTCCAATGCTTTCTTTACTTCGTCGTGAAAAACACTCAATGCCAGTGCAAGGGAAATCGCGCCAGCACCAATCAATATAACCAAAAACACATACAATACAGTACTGATAACCTCTTTAAACCAAAGAGTAGCACACAAAAAATATGAAAACAACAACCAACAAATAAGTCCAATTGATATCGAAGTTATAATTCTCTTCATACACACTCCTATTTAACTACGCCCAGAATATACACTCTTTCTCTCCAGCTGTTCCAACTCTGAATCTCATAACCATTATTCAACGCGTTCTCAATAAACGCTACGACCTTATCGGAGTCTCTTACGTCATCATAGTCAATCAATTCTTCGCCTGTCACATTTCCCTTTTCATGTCTACAAAAGAAATCGTAATATTCCAACGGCTTTTCAGTCTTGCGATGTGTTATTGGATTTAACTCAATCACATAATAGTGCTTCATCTTGGTTCCTCCCTTATTTTTCTACGACAATTATATCATACAAAAAAAGCATTGTCAACTGTTTGGCAACGCTTTTTATAATATTTTATTTAACGAATTTTACTCGTCTTCATAACCCACCTTATACTCGATCTTCGGGAATAATACCGCATACTTAACCAGCTTGCCCTCGTAAACTCCAATGTCTACCTCGTGAAAGATAACACCATCCTCTCCTTCCAACCAACGCCAATCGAGTAGTTGATGAATCCTATATCTCTTCTTGTCGGAACCAAGAAATTTGAATTTTTCATATTCATACTTACTAATAGCATTACCCACGTTTGTCAGATACCCGTTCCAATCAATAGGAGCTTGAGTACCCACGATAAAAGGAATGGTCCACGCTTCGAGTTTCATACGGAGAGTGTATTCCCCGTTGTTTATAGCGGGCAAAATACGTATCATCTCTGCACCCCAGATATCATCCGATGTTTGTTCTACCAATATCTTCCGCTCATTCAAAATATTGAGTAGACCGCCTTTTAAATACCGCTCAAACTCTCTTATATCACTCACAGCCTGTTTCATTATGCCCTCCCGAACCAATAATATTTTGCAGAATTGCCAGTACCTCTTCATCGCTGTTCGCCTTGATAAAGTCCGCAATTGCCATTACATACACCAAGTCCTTAACATCCATATCGTATTCGATGGCTCTAACCACAAACATTGCTATCGAACATACCGTTATCCCAATGGCTACAACTATCTTCCAGTCCCAATTCTTTATTGGGATGACCGCCATTATTACCCCTGTGCCAATAATGCAAAGAATCATTATTACAATGGGCGATATTAGACTTTTTCGGAATGTTTTCTTTGTCTGAACGAACAATTCATTGATTTCTGCGTCGTTAAACATCTTACTCCTCTGCTTTATGCCTGAATTCTCTGTCGTCTTTTACCAACAACCATTCGCCTTCGTCTATCCATTTGGGCACTCTATTACCAAAACCCATACGATCTGCAAAGTCGTATTGGATCAAATAACAACATTCATCGTCATCGATTTGTACGGTGTAATCGGCACGTAAAAGTTTAATAACGATATCGCCAATTTCTTCGGGCGTGAATTTATCTTTCAACAGTTCTATAGTATTAGTCATTTTATTTCTCCTATTTAATTATTGTTACTGTTCCATAAAAGAATTTGTTAGCTCTGATTTGTTCCACTTTTTTGTCGAAGCTTTCGGGCTCAACATACGAAATGCATTCATCGATGGCGTAGTTTGAGTTGTACTTTTGACTTTTGTCCAAATCAAACATTCCATAACTTGCACCCGATACAATGTCATCTCCCAAATTTCCAGAAATTATAAAGTGAAATCTTGGAGAAGATGTGTTGCTTTCAATCAAACAAATACGCTCCACACCCTCGATATTCATCAAATCCCTGGAACATCTCTTGATTAGTCGGTTAGCTACCGCCTTTTCTCTTCTTTCTCTACGCGCATTATCGCGATCATACTTCTGTACGTATTTTTTAGCCTTCCATCTCGAAACATATTCAAGATTACAATTCGTATTCGTAAGCTCCCGATACCGCGCAAGGTACGGCTCCTTTTTAATATAATCAAAAAGTTCATCCGCACCAAATGCAACACTTTCTTCAAACATTATGTTCAACTCTCCGTCCAACATAAGGCGATTTGATGTTTTACACTGAACACACGAAGGCTTAAATTTATCCCAGTCGTGTTCATGCGCTCCAAACACGCAGTATGTCCAATAATATCTCTCCGATGCAAACTTCTCGAGGTTTAACATCCAAATCGCGAAAGAGAATCCAGGAAGTTCTTTTACCGCAAAGTAATATACGCCGAACTTACCACTCGCAACACACGGATTATTAGTTCCATCATGAAGAAAATTTCCATTAGGAACAAGGGTATATTTGCTCTCCCTTGTCATACCATCGAATATTCTGCCAATTATGGCAGCGGTTTTTTTACTTGGAACCCTATCTAATCTCATAATTTTTACTCCATTTTGCCATTTTTGGCAATATCTTTTTTATGCCCAATCATTAAATATTGGACTTCTTCTACGCCCAGTTTTATATGTTTGCCACATTTGGCACAAACTACAAAATACTCGCTTTCAAACAATCCTGTTTGCTCATAAATATCTTGATGTGAGTATTGAAATACATAGCCGCATTTGTGACATTTATTTTTAAGATATTTACACATATACGCCTCTAAAATACGTTACAAACGGTGAAGGGAGTAACCGAAAACACTTCTTTACAGGCCGCAAAAGCCTCCTTAACGGCTTCATCTTTGCCCGATAGCTTGACCATCATAGTCATGGTTCCCGCGCTTGTACGCGCGGTACAACCGTGTTGTGTAGCAAGTGTTTTAGCAATCCTTACGCCATCCTGCATTGCGGTGATATTCAGACTTGCTGTTCTATTGTCGGCGAGCCTAACCATCATTGTTTTAGTCATATTATTCCTCCACTGGCAATATGGTCAATGCTTCTCGGAGGCATTGAAGTTCGCCCTTAACTTTCTCCAGCTCGTCTCTCAATGCTTCGTTCTCTTGTTTAAGACGGCAATTCTCTACTCTTAAAAAGGCAATTTTATCGTCTTTTCGTGCGTTCAAATCAAGCCATCTGCGTTCACTCATATCAGTAGTCCCAATCATCGTCGCATTCCTCACATCCGTCATCGCAATCACAATCGCCCCAATCGTCGTCGCGACCGTTATTCATTACTTCGCTATAACAGATGTAATCCATCGTGTCGAAGTATTCTTGTTCTTCTTGTTCCAACGCGTTACGTTCCAAAATGTCGAATAACATGATAGAAACCTCCTTTTGTTTCTAATGATAGTATACCACAAAGAAATTTCCTCGTCAAGTGTTTTAACGAGGAAATTTCAAAATATTTCAATTCTTTTTCAATAAACTATCAACTACCGAAGCAGACATTCCGCCAAGTACGTTACCGATTGTAACCAACCCGATAAACCCGATCGCTTGCCAGCCCCAAAGTCCACACATTGTTACATATACCATATCTGCGATGCTATGTTCAAACCCACACAACACAAATACCGATACACCGAGCAGCAATCCCACGAAGCTCTCCCAGGAATGTGCCCCCTGCCTCTTATAGGCGTTTACAGCGATATAAATGCACCAATTGCACAAATATCCAAGGATAATTATTTGTGCCGCAGGAGCCGTCATACGGGCTTCTAAACCCACGGAAAAATTAGCAATCAGCGGTACGAATTTGTCGATGCCAGCAAACAATATCCCCATAATCAAAGCACCGATAAGATTACCTACATAAGAAACTATCATTGCAATGATATAGCTGGGGGATTGTTGGGTGACATAACAAGCCTTCCCCGTAAACAGTTCGAGTTTGTATGAAAGGACAAGGAATAAACCGATCACAAAGAATAAACTTCCTACGATCTTGTTTTGAGAGCAGATATTCGCTATACAGCCGAGGGAGATAGCTCCCCCAGCCAAAATAGCCTTAAAAAGAATTTTCCAATAATTCATTAAAAATCTTCTCCTTTATGTAATACTCTTTGATTTGCAGAGCCAGCGTATCTTAGGCGCATGTCTTTTTTTTCTTGAATAAATGGACCACAAACTATCATAGTAATATTTTCTAAAATAAATTTTAAGTCATTTTCTTCTTTTGCCCTTTCTTGAAGTTGTTCTATTTCATAGCCAGACCAAAGATAAATTTTAATATTTGGATATGCTTGCTTTACATTAAAAATAATTTGTTTAGTAAAACCCACATTTTCTTTGCAAAGTGGCTCCCCTCCAAGTATATTGAGTCCTCTTTGGATGTTGTTTTTAGAAATAGCTTTGATGATTTTGCTATAAAAATCATCTTGAATTTCATTTCCCCCATTAAAATCCCAAGTTTGTTTATTAAAACATCCAGGACATCTAATGGGGCAGCCCTGAATAAAAATAGAAACACATATCCCGTCTCCATTAGAGATATCATTAAACATTAATTTTGCGATTCTATTCATTTATATATCTCCAATGTAAAGGTTGATTAGTTATTGGGTGTTTCCCGCAAGACTTTCTTTTCCCGCGTATTTGGGCTGCTATATGGGTCCTCAAAGAATCAGAACCTTTGTTACACCATTTGCTGGCTTCGGAAACTGTACCAAAAATAATATTCGGTTCTTCTAAACATTGCACTTTTCTGGCAGCAGGATTTTTGCCGCCAGTTGCAATTGCCGAATGAAAACGCCTATATTCTTCATTTTCCCAAGCCTTTTTTCTAGCTTTGCTTGCCACTTTTTTACCTTCTTCTGTTGAATAGAATTCTCTATGCGCTTGTTTTAATTTTTCTCGTTGTTCTAAAGAAATTTCATGTGTCTTAAAATATTCTTTTTGAGCAACACTCATATTTTTTCTTGCTATTTGCGAAAAAATATGAGCTTCGCCACCACGAGTTAGATTATATCCCATACACTCGGGATCATCTACAAATGTGTGAAATAAATCTATATAGTAAGTCTCACGTTTGTTTGCTTCGCTAAGCGAAGGAATATTTTCTTCAAGAACAATATGTTCAAAATTTTCCCAGCCATATTTTAATATGGCCTTATAAAACAAAGAGCATCTTTTATATCCCTCACCATTTTTTCTCCATCTTTCATTAATGTCTAACTGTGTTTGTCCTATATATTTTTTGTTGTTCTTTTTATTAATATGGCAATATATGAGCCAAGTTTTATTTCTTTCGTCAACCATCGTCGTCCCCACCCAAATGCACCACTCTTTCTTTGATTTCTTGCGTTCTACCATAGTTCCAGAAATGACTTCCGATATAACCACAAGTTCTTCTGGCCACATTGAGCTTATGCTGGTCTTTATTGCCGCAATTGGGACAATACCAATTCATATTTTCATCAATTCTAATTTCACCATCATATCCACAAACTTGACAGTAGTCTGATTTAGTATTGAGTTCTGCATACATAATGTGATTATATATGAATTTAATAACTTCAAGAACGGCAGGGATATTTCCAGTAAGATTTGCACATTCAATGTAACTTATCGCACCGCCAGGACTCAAACGTTGGAATTTAGACTCGATTTCAAGTTTATCAAACGCATCGATTGTTTCAAAAACAGGGATGTGATAACTGTTTGTTATATAATTTCTGTCTTTGCCATCGAGTTTAATAAAAATATCGTTCCCAAATCTCTTTTTTAGGGTCTTTGCAAATTTATAAGTACTTGATTCGATTGGAGACCCATATGTCGAGTAGTCAATATCTTCAACCGCCTTCCATTGATTGCATTTATCATTGAGGAATTGCATTACTTTTAGGCCAAATTCTTGGCCAATTGTGCCATCCGTGTGCGAGTGTCCCGTCATATATTTTACACATTCGTATAAACCAGCGTAACCCAGACTTGCCGTGCTGTAACCATGATGGAGCAATTCGTGGAGACTTTCACCCTTATTCAGGCGAGCAAAAGCACCGTTTTGCCAAAGAATTGGAGCCACGTCCGAAGTAATCTCTTCAAGTCTATCAATGCGGGCTTTTAGTCCTTTATGACATAATTCACAACGTTCTTCCATTAATTGCCAGAATTTATCAAAATCTCTATTAGACGAAAATGCAACATCTGCAAGATTTATTGTTGTGACACCCATATTGAATCGTCCGTAATACTTACTAATACCTTGCTTATAATTCAATGCCTTGGCATAATTTTCAGTACATCTGTCTGGTGTGAGAAAACTTCTGCATCCCATACACGGATATACATCTCCCGTTCCATTTGCTTGTGAGACCTTATACTCCCTCATCTTTTTTGCAGAAATATAATCGGGAACCATGCGTTTTGCAGTGCATGTTGCTGATAGTTCTGTTAAATACCAATATTTACTGCCTTCCCTTATATTGTTTTCATCAAGAACGTATAACAATTTTGGGAAAGCGGGAGTAACATATACGCCCTGCTCGTTCTTCATACCTAGTATACGTTGTTTCAAAAATTCTTCAATCAACAACGCGGTTTCTTGCTCGTATTCGGGGTTTTCAGATACATACATGCAGACCGACAAGAACGGAGCCTGCCCATTTGTTGTACTCATACTATTAATTTGATAGTTAAAAGTTTGCACCGAATCTTTAATTTCTTTAAGCAAGCGTTTGTGAGCAATTTTTTCAATAAGCTCGGAAGAACCTCCGATCTCTTTAAGTTCTTCTGAAACTTCTTTTATATAATTATTATAACTCATTCTGACAAAGGGAGCCAGATGGGTAAGTGTTATTGTTGTGCCCTACTACTATTCCGATTGGAATTACCGCGAATAGCTTAGACTATTTCTTGTAGATATGGAATTTATCTACCAGTGCGTTTCAATTAAGACCTTTCTTAATTTACAAATTAGTCGTTACAATTTATTATTAATTCGATATTGTGTTTCTCTGGACAGTCCAAATATCTTCTCGTTTGCGTTTCTGATTTACCGAGAAATCTTGCAAACGCTGCGACAGTTTTAAATTCGTATTTGCCCATATAAAGGATTCTGTCAAATTTGTATCTTTTGAAGTTTACTTTTGTGCGATTGAGAGATTGATATGCATGAGAGTTATTCTCTGCCTGTGATGTCCATTCTAAATTATCGCTCTTATTGTTGGAAACATCTCCATCTATATGATTTATAGTATTTTTTTCAGCAGAATGGCCCTTCACGAAATTATATCCTACCAGCCTAGCAATTTGAATATTATGGCGTTTCTCATTATTATCTATAACGCTAACATATAAACGATTGTTATTTTTGTTTGGCTGTGGCGTTAAAAGACAATAGGCATCATACCTTTTTATATATTTCTTTACTCGACCCTTGTTAGACACAAAATAACCCTCATACCCATCGATTTCTTTCCATTCTTCTCCCTCTAAATCTTCGAAGATATAATTCCATTTAGCATTTTGCATATGCTCTTTTTTTCTATCTTCGTGCCGCTTATGCAACCTGTTATTCTTTTCATATGAAGCCTGTTTTAAGATTGCGTCGTTTTTGATTATTGTTGAATACAAATAGTTGTCCGACACACCAAGATTTTCGGCGATAATTTTAACATCGACATCGGCATCTAATTGGCTTTTGATATACTCTCTATTTTTATTTACAAACTTTTGATTAGATGGGTTTAAATGCGATTTTGGGACGGGCTCTTCGAAATTATTTGACTTTATAAATCTGGTGAGCTTAGTACGATTTACGTCTAATAATTTAGCGATATATGTAAAGCTCCTTCCTTCTTTGGAATATAATTGATGTATTGCATCACGCAACATTTCTAATTTTTCTTCGGTTGTTATCATTTGGGATTCCCCCTTATACTTTATTATCGAATTAATATAAATCACGAGATCAGTTTTTCCACCCTACCTCGTTAGCCTTGCTACTTAAAGCGAGACCCCGTTGTGACGGTTAACACTGTTTTAATACGGCAGCTAATTTAAACCGTATTGGCTCGAAGCGACCGCAGTTATTATCTGAGTCGCGACCGTGGTTGCGGTCGATAATCGATGTTGACTATCAATTTTAACACCGTTTATCACAGTGCCATTCTGAAGCATATCATCAAGATTAACAAGGCAGCAATTTGTTAAAGCTCTCTGCGCCATATAATCCATATCGTGCTGATGGATAATACCAGCATCATGTGCTTCACAAACCTCTTTGGGGAGCAAGAATCTGCGAGCCAAGTCAGTACTTGCAATGCCTGCCAAGTAATCCCTTTGCGTTGTAACTATCCTTGCGTCTTTATTAGAATTTTCACTGTTCCAATATTCGCTTTGACCAGATAAGAACTCTGTAAAAGTTTTGTCGGTTAAGTTACCTCTTGCTTGGTCTCTTTGATTCCTGTACAAGATGTAATTTTTTGCGACATCTTTACGCTTGGTTGCCATTAGCGATGCTTCGACAAAATCTTGTATCTCTTCGATCTTAACGAGTTTCTGTTCGGCGAAATGCGTTTCAGCTTTTTCAGCAATTTCCCTTGCTTTTTGAATCGCATAAGAAGTCACCTCTCCATCAACATCTCGAAATGATTCCTGCACCGCCCATATAATTTTGTTACGGTCGAATTTGACTTTCCTACCATCTCTCTTTAAAACTTTCATAAACACCTCTGTTTTATCTAAAATTTCATTTAATTGAGCAAAATAAAACCTCTCTTTTATTGGGTAATTTTTAGCGTCCTGAACTACCAAATCCACCGTCTCGAACAACTTCGGTAGTGTCGTTGGATGTGATTAGGTAATTCATAAAAATGCCTTGGGCTATTCTATCTCCGACTTTTACTTCAAACGGTTGGTCGCCCGTGTTGTACAACATAATACCAATTTGATTGTTTGGGTTCAAAGAGTAGTCAGCATCGATGATGCCCGTTCCATTTCTCAGTACGATGCCACGTTTACAACCATTGCCAGAGCGAGTGTATATCAGCAAGACATCATTCGGTTCCATAATGGCTCGAACATCGGTCCAAAACAAATACGTTTGTCCAGGCTCGATAACAGCATCTTCTTTACTAAAAAAGTCATACCCCGCAGATTGCGAGGTAGACCGTGTAGGAAGTTGCGTAAGTACGTCGGGAAACCTTTTATTCAATACTTCCAAAAACATCCTCATACGTTACCTCGCAATAATCATATCATTTAGACCGACAATGGCAATCTCTTCAATGTGGGAATGCGCGGCGGTTGCCAAGATACGTGCCTTGTACTTTTCAATCAAATAACCATTTTGTCCCACAAGTGCTTCGGGTGAATCCGTGTAGATAGTCAGTGTTTGAAAGTCGTTGTCTTTTTCATAACGCACAATTACACCTGCTGCTCTCACGAAGCTTTCGTCCACCCAGTCCCTCACAATGTTTCGAACCAAAAAATCCATCATGCTTACTCTCCTTTATTAAAACTTTTTGTTTCAGCGTCATAATCCGCTTGTTCTTCCGAGGCTAAAAGAGCCTCTTCTTGCATTTTACGAGCTTGCTCGTTTGCTTGTCTCATTTCTTTTTGAGAAAGAATTCGGAATGTCTTTTTGCCAACAGGTATCAACAGATGATGTTGCCCCAAAAGCAAAAACGTATTTCCAACCGCAACCTCTACAAGGTTTCTTTGCACCAAGGGATAGTGTTTAAACACATACGCAATGGCACGATCCACCGTCACGCCCTTCGGGTGCTTTTCAAGATAATCAACAACAAGGTTGCCGATGTTTTGTCCGAGTTCTCTCAATTGTCCTTCGCTTGTTTCTTGTATTGTCTCTTTCATATATTAAATGCTCCCATCCTGTGCGAACTCAATGTATTCGCCAGTCTTATTTATTCTTGCCTCTTCAACGTTAGGTGTTGCTTTAAGTTGAGGATAAAGCTCTTGTGCCTTTCTACGTGCTCTTCCCACGCTTTCTTGAGATGGAATCTTTGCTTCTTTTACAGCAACGGCAATATTCCAAAATCCAATGTCTTTGCTCATTCCGTACTTGTTTAGTACGAACGCGTACAGAAGATAATCGTCATCACGTGTTTTTGGATGTTGTTCAAGTATCTCTTTAACCATAACGGCTACATCGCGAACATTCTTTTTAGATCTGCGTGCCATATTATTTCCTCCTTTACTCAATAATTTTCATATCCCATAGATTTAAGGTAATTATGAATTTTTGAAAGTACTTCGTTGTTAAGTATTTCGGGATCGTCATCGTACACATAAGTTCTACGCTGAGCGTATGCACCGTTTGCCCACGGTCCGTCAACATAATTGGTACGATTTTTCTTGTAGCACATTTCACACCAATATACTTCTGTGTCCTCACCGATAGAAGCATAATGGGCTTCTTTGTAGCCAATCTCTTTGCCACATTGTGTACAGATTTTCTTTTTCATAGTTCCTCCTTAATGAGCCTCTTCGTCGGCATCGCCGAATTTTAACAAAAGTTCATATGTTGTATCGCCTAAAATCTTTCTGTATTTAGACTTCGTTTTATCTGTGCCTTTTTTAATATCGTGTGCTACCATATGCCACGACACATAAAACAGTGCTTGTAAACAAGCGTCGTAATTATCAAGCCCAAGCAATTTCGGATACGACATAAGATAAAGAGTTCCCATAGCCGCATGGTTATAATAATGGGAAACGCCTTGCTCATCAGTTGTTTGGGTATACAATTTGCCGATGTCGTGCAGCATTGCAGCCGTGATTATTGAATCATTTCTTATGCCTGTATTGCACAAAACGTCTGCTGTTTTACCCATATGAGCACCCAAAGTAAGCGAATGATGGGGATTGTTTTGGTCAAAGTTCGTCGTCTTCTTTGCGAGCTCGTTCCACAACAACTCAAATTCTTGATATGGACAATTCAGAACCTCTCTTGTAATTGATGGGACAACAATCTCATCCCAACCTTCACCCCAAGCTGGGAAAAGAAATGAGCTTAGGAACTTTCTTTTTATGGCATCCTCTCCGACTTTCCACCTACGACGACTATCACGTCTGATAATTGTTTCATACGGCGTTGTCATAACGTATGCTACTTTATGACAATCTATGTCTCCGACTTCTTGCAAAACACGAAGCCTAGATTTGAGACTAACATTGGTTGCATCGACGATAACGCTTTTGTCTTGTTCCAAAAAATGTCTAAGATCGCAATAGAGTCGTTTGAACACTTTTTCGTTTTGACTTTGATCTGCTGGCGAACCACAAATAAGGCTGCGATACTCATCCGAACTAAGAACTTCCATATTGAATCTTTCGCCGATGTTTTCGGCAGTTGTCGTTTTACCCGAACCAGGAAGTCCAACCATCACTATGAGATTAGGTTTATCAGGATTAAAGCTTAGCATTCTTCGTCGTCTCCTTCTTCGTCATTACTGTAAAACTTAGGACGCTTTGCTGCGCTACGAATAACTTGTGGCGGAATAGCAAAAGTCGTAATGAGCAATCCATTTCCAAACAAATAAACGTTATTGCCCCACACTTTTATCATATCGCCCTGCGATGCTTCGAGTACATTTCGAAGATATCTCTGAACATATCGCGAACACTCTTCGATATCCTTTCCTTTTTCCAGAACACGTTTGATTTCGTTCGACGCATTCATTCCCTTGGCTCCACGACGTTCTTTAAGTCGTTTGTAACCGTGCAGTGTTAGTCGATCATACATTTCGTTCATTTTAAACCTCCGTTGGTATTTTCTATTATCAGTATATACCAACGAAGATTATTTGTCAACTATTTTGCGTTGCTTTTTTCTTTTTTTTAAAAC
>ERZ1034992.677-NODE-677-length-17742-cov-14.230678_pt1 | contig 17742 bp, 14 predicted proteins | sample MGYA00520695_ERZ1034992 | MGnify/ENA primary metagenome ERZ1034992 (study PRJEB33766, sample SAMN09781778) | gut metagenome | biome: gut microbiome | host: Homo sapiens | place: Madagascar | study: EMG produced TPA metagenomics assembly of the PRJNA485056 data...
ATAAGGCGCGCGCAGTGGACGAGGAGCTCTTTGGCGCGGGCTATGGTTTTATCCCCGATCGGCTCGAAGGCGCGCTCGGCCACGCATTCCGCCGCCAGGTCGCGCGCGAGCTCGCAGTCGATGTCCCCTTCGTGCAGAACGCCCGCGTAGAACGCCTTGCCCTGCCGGATGAGCTGGCGAAACACAGCCGACCCCGTACCTGCGCCGGCGATGACGAACGTGTGCGCATCGCCGTGCGGGCGCCCAATTTCCACGCTGCCGAAGCGCTCGTTGAAGGTGCCATGTTGAAGGCCGTAGAGCTCGCCGATCGTCTCGCGCGTGAATATGTCCTCGGGTGCGCCGGCGCGGAAGACCCGGCCGTCCTTCACGCAAATCACCTTGTCGGCGCTTTTCTGCGCGAGCTCGAGTTCGTGGATGGACATGATGACAGCCACATTCCGCGATTTCGCAAGGTGGCGAAGTATTCGCAGCAGGTCGATCTGGTAGCGGATATCGAGATACGACGTGGGCTCGTCGAGCACGAGCACACGCGGATCCTGCGCGATGGCGCGTGCGAGCATGACGCGCTGGCGTTGCCCGTCGCTTATCTGCATGAAGTCGCGCTTGGCGAGTTCTTCCACATGCGCGGTTTTCATGGCCTCGTCGACCCGACTATGGTCGTCGGGCGAGAGTGTGCCCATTCGCCCGGTGTAGGGGTGCCTTCCCGCCTCTACGATATCGCGGCAGGTGAGGAGCTCGGTCCGGGGGCGATCTGTCAGCATAACGGCAAGGTTCCTTGCGAACTCCGCCGTCTTCCATCGGGAAATCTCCCGCCCGTCGAGCTCGACCGCGCCAGCAAGCGGTGCCAGATGGCGTGTGATGGTTTTCAAGATGGTCGACTTGCCCGAGCCGTTCGGCCCGATGAGCGCCACGACGTCGCCCGCGCGAACCTCCAGATCGACGCCTTCGACTACGACCTTCTTGTCGTAGCCCGCCGACAGGTCGCTTATGCGGAAAAGCGGCGCTCCGTCAGCCTGCGTTTCGACCGGAGTTTCGAGGTTCGGCTCCGCTCGGAGGAGGCGTTCCGCGCGGAGTTCCGCACGAGCCGAAAGTGCCTTCTGGCGCTTTCGTGCGAGCTCAGGACTGTCTAAGCATGGAATGTCCCCTCCGAGCGTTTTGGGCCGCGGCACGAATTCCCCCATCTACTTCACCCGCTTCTTCAACATGAGCGCGATAACCACCGGAGCGCCGAAGATGGCGGTGACGGCGCTGATGGAAAGCTCGACGGGAGAGAACAGCGTGCGCGCGATCAAATCGCAGCCCGCGCAGAAGATGGCGCCTCCCAAGAAGCACGCAGGAATCACGCGGATGGGCTTCGACGACTTCAGCGCCGACTTCACGAGATGCGGAACCGCGATGCCTACGAACGACACCGGGCCAGCGAACGCGGTCACGCAGGCGGAGAGCATGCTCGCTAGAAGGACGAGCACCACGCGGAAGCGTGCGACGTTCACGCCGACGCTTTTCGCGTAGGCTTCTCCCAGCTGGAAGGCGGAAAGGGGCTTCGATATCGCGAATACGCATGCGCTCACGGTGATCACCACGACCGCGATGACCGCGACGTCGTCCCAGCTCGAACCCGAGAAGCTACCCAAAGACCAGTTGTGCAGGTTCACGATGGACTGGTCGTCGGCGAAGGCGATGAGGAAGTTCGTCGCCGCCGAGCAGATGTATCCCACCATGACGCCCGCCACGATGAGCATGGCCATGGAACTTATGCGCCGTGCGATGAGGAGCACGAAGCCGATGGTGATAAGCGAGCCCAGAAACGCTGCGGCCACCATGGCCGGCGAGGACATGGCCTGGTTCGCGCCTAGAAGTACGATCATCGTAAGCGCGACAACGAACTTTGCGCCCGAGGAGACGCCCAAGATGAACGGGTCGGCGATGGGGTTGTTGAAAAACGTCTGCAGCAGGAACCCGGAAAGCGAAAGTGCCCCGCCGAGAAGCACGGCTGAAAGCACGCGCGGCAGGCGAATCTCCCAGATGACCTGGCTTTCCATGGAATTGGCCGCGCCGCCCGAAAGGATGCCGGGGATGTGGTCTGCGGGCACGAGCACGCTCCCGATGCACAGGTTGGCCCCGACGAGCACGATGAGGGCAACAGCGAGCAGCGCCGTCACGACGCGACACCGCGCGGCGCGCCCCGATTCGTCGTATGCCATGGAAAGCCGGCTTCTCATGGCGCTAGCCGAGCTTCCTCAGATAATGGAAGTCGCTCGCGTCATCGCCGGTGAACGCCCCGTGCAGCTCGTCGATAATGTCGGCGGTAGAAGTCATCTGCTGGTACATGTCGGCGCTTGTGACCCAGACGTTGCCGTTCTTCACGGCTTTGAACTGCGACAATAGCGCGTTTTTGCCTACGAAGTCGTTCAAGGTGGCAACCGATTCGTCGATGGTGCCGTTGTAGACGATGATGTCGGCATCCTTCGCCGTCGCGTAGAAGCGCTCCATTTCGAGCGTTACTGACGAACCTGACGTCGACGCCGTCTGCGCGTCATCGAGCGCGTAGCTGCCGCCTGCAAGCTCGATCATCTGCGCCACGTAGTCGCCCGCCCGCCGCGTGACGGCGGCCCCGTTCGAGTTAATGTAGAAATACGCCACGGTTTTACCTGACGACGCGAGCCCCGACGTTTGCTCGACGCGGGCCTTCTGCTCGTTGAACAGGTGCGCGGCCTCGTCTTCCTTGTCGAACAGGACGCCGAAAAGCTTAATCCACTCGACGCGCCCGAGTGCTTCGGGCTCGCTCGACGACTGTTCGGTGAGCACGACGAGCCCGAGCTTCTGCAGCTTTTCCTTCACATCGGGCGTGTGGTTGATCATGGCGTTCTCGATGGCGAGCGTGCAGCCCGAGGCCGATATTCGCTCGTAGTCGGGCGCGCTGTACTTGCCGCCGTAGGCGATCGCCCCACTTTCGAGCGCGCTTTTGAAGCCTGCGACCGAGCAATCGTCGGCCTTCGTGCCCGACATGATGATATTGCCGTTCGCATCGAGCGCGTCGACCAGGCACATCGTCGCCGACGACACGAGGTACACCTTGTCGGCGGGGCGCCTTATGACCGCGATGTCGGAGCTCAACCCATCAGGTACCTTCGCATCTTGCGGCACCACGAGGAAACGCTCCCCATTCGAAACGCAGATAAGCCGCAGACCGCCTTCGAACTCGTCGACAGTGAAGTGCTCGGCGTATTCAAGCTGAAGCGCCCCTGTTGGCTTCCAGCCACAGCCCAAATCGGCGTTGTGGAAGTCGGCCGCGGCGCTTGAAGCCGTTCCCGCAGGGGAGCCGCCGCTTGCATCGTCGCCCGATTTCTCCTTCATGGTGGATGAGTCGAAGTGGAGCGTGTAGTCGATGGTGTGCGGCGTCGACATGGCGACGGTCTCGGCCGACACGGCGATGTCCTCGTCGAGCGTGACGGGTATCTCGAACGTGGAGTTGCCGCCGTCGTTTACGGGCGCGTAGTCCACGCCGTCGACGGTCATCTTGTCGTAGTTCGAACTCGACCAGGTGATGGTCGCGGTGTAGGTGTCGCCATCCTTCACAATTGTGGTGGGTGAGGCGATGCTTGCGCGCCCTGACCCACCGGAAAGCGAGACGCTCACAGTGTATTCCTGAGAGCCCGCCGTGCCACCGGTCGCGTTCGGGCTCGCACTGCACCCCGCGAAGGGAAGCGCGAGCAGGGCGACGAGAACGCAGGCGATCGCGCGCGCCGCGATGCTGTGGCGCTTCCTGTTTTCCCCCTTGGGAAGAATCGACCGCATGGCGTTACTTCAGTGCGTCGGCGCGCAGATCGACGCCGGCGGATTCGAACACAAGCGTGCGGTCGTACCACTGCTCTTTTCTAATACTCCACGCGGCACAGGCGGTGTCCTCGTCGAGCGCATCAACGGGCACGTCGTAGGTGTACTTGCCTTCCGCGTTTTCCACATAGGGGATGAAGTCGGCCTCGCTCGCGGCGGCAGCCTCGTCGCCCGTGCCCATGAAGAGCTTGCCGTAGCCCGTGCCGGAAAGCGTCATCACGCAGTGCATGGAGCCGTTTTCCACGATGAGCTGGGCGTCCACAATCCTGAACATGTTCGAGCTGGAATCTACGGTGATCGGATAGGTGCCGTCGGCCACCTTGTCGGCGGTGATGGGGGCAGCGCTTGCGCCCTCGGTCGCATCGGCCGCCTGCTCGGTCTTTTCCTGGGAATCGGTATTGCTTGCCTTTGCGCCGTCGCTTGAATTTCCGGCGCAGCCGGCGAGCGAGAATGCGAGAAGCGCCGCCGACAGGGCGAAGACGAGGGTTTTCTTCAACATGGAGGGGTTCCTTTCAATCGCTTCTACCGCCCGCGCCGTGCGGTGGGCGGGCGGGATGCGAATGCAACGGGCATGCGCCGTCGGTCGGGGAAGGCGCATGCCCGTTGCACGGGGACGCGACCGGCGCCCCCGTGCGCGGCGAGTTTACAGCTTGGCGATGGCGTCGTCCACGTGCGAGACGTAGATGTCGTCGACCGCGGCGTTCTGTCCCAGACCCTGGAGCAGGCACGTCACTTCGAAGCCGGCGGCCACGAACTTCGCAGCCCAGCTGTCGGGGTCGGTCTCGTCTGCCATGTCGTTGTTCGCGTGGTCGCCCGCGACCACCATGAACGGCGCGAGCACGGCCTTCTTGTAGCCTGCGGCGCTCGCGGCGGCGATAACATCCTCGCAGGTCGGTTCAGCCTCGACGGTGCCGACGAAGAACTGCGTCAAGCCCTCGTTCTTGAACACTTCCTGCATCTTGGCATAGTCGGCGTTGGAATCGGCTTCGGTGCCGTGGCCCATGAGGCACAGCGCCGTCTTGCCGTCGTCGAAGGACGCCATGTTCTCCTTAATGGCTGCGGCCACCTTCTTGTAGTCGTCGTCGGAGGTGAGCAGCGGGTCGCCGAGCGAGATCTTGTCGAACTTGTCGGCGTACTTGTCGAGCTCGTCTTTCACGTCGGTGTATTCCAGGCCAGCCATGAGATGCGTCGGCTGCACGACGATTTCCTTCACGCCGTCTTCCACGCAGCGGTCGAGCGCCTCGGTCATGTTGTCGATCGTGATGCCGTCGCGCTTCTTCAGCTTGTCGATGATGATCTGCGCGGTGAAGGCGCGGCGGATGTCGTAGTCCTGCCAGTACTTCTCGCGGATAGCGTCTTCGATGGCGCCGATGGTGATGTGGCGCGAGTCGTTGTAGCTCGTGCCGAAGCTCGTGACGAGAATGACCGGCTTCACGGCCTTCTCCTTTTCGCTCGATTTCTCGGAACTCGCGGAGGTGCTGGAGCAGCCCGCGAGCGCGACTCCGGCGAGCGCGACGGCTCCGGTTGCTGCGGCGCCCATGAAGCCGCGGCGTGACATCTGGTCGGACATGGTTTTCCCTTTCCTCGGTTTGCCGGTCCCCCGGCGACAGTTGCTTATCGGCACAAGCGAAAGAAAAGCGCGCTCGTCCGCAAAGGGATAGCGCGCCTGTTTCTTGCATTCGAAAGGGAAGCGCACTCCTCGGGGTTCACAAGGAGCTAACGCCACGGCGATGCCGTGAGGAAAAGGCGAAGCAGTCTGGCTTGGGGCGCGAGGCGGTTCGCCCGCGCGTCCTACACAGTAATGTCCCTTGCCCAGGATTCCCACCTGGTTCCCTCCGCAAGCCAGCGCGGACTATGTGGGCGCCGCGCCGGTCGTTTCCTTTTATTCGATTGTCATATGCTCGTTGCCGAAACTACCATTATGATAGTGGGCGTTTGTGGGCGTGTCAAAGCCAGGGCGGGCGGCATTGCGCCTCCTGCCTACGTATTTGCGCCGATTGCCGCTGCGGGCGCCGTGTCTTGCCCGCTGCGCGAAGGGCGGCGTAAACGGTTGCGATGAGAAACGGGAAGGGAAGGCTCGGATGATTCATATCGTTGGCGCAGGTTCGGGCGCCGCCGACCTTATCACGCTGCGCGGGGCGCGTCTTCTGCGCGCGGCCGACGTGGTCGTTTGGGCGGGGAGCCTTGTGAACCCCGAGCTGCTCGCCGAGTGCAAGGAATCCTGCGTCGTCTACGACAGCGCGCACATGACCTTGGAGGAAGTGCTCGACGTGATGTGCGCGGCGGATGCGCGGGGCGAGGAAGTGGTGCGCCTGCACACGGGCGACCCGTGCCTGTACGGCGCCATCCAGGAGCAGATGGACGCGCTCGACGCGCGCGGCGTGGACTACGAGGTGGTGCCCGGCGTGTCGAGCTTTTGCGGTGCCGCGGCGGCGCTTCGCCAGGAATACACGCTGCCGGGAATCAGCCAGTCGGTCGTGATCACGCGGCTTTCCGGGCGCACCCCCATGCCCGCGGGCGAGGGCATGCGCACCATGGCGGAAAGCGGCTCGACTATGGTCATCTTCCTGAGCTCGGGTATGCTCGCCGAGCTTTCCGCCGAGCTTTTGGCCGCGGGCCGCAGCTCCGACGAGCCGGCGGCGCTCGTGTACAAGGCGACCTGGCCTGAGGAGCGCGTGGTGCGATGCACAGTGGGCACGCTCGCCGATGCGGGCGCGCGAGAGGGCATCGACCGCACGGCGCTCGTGGTGGTGGGCCGCGTGCTCGGAGCTCGCGGCGGGCTTGCGCACGACGGCGCGCAAGCGGAGTCGTACGAGCGCAGCAAGCTTTACGACCCTTCGTTTGCCACAGGGTATCGGAAGGCGAGCAGCTAGCGTGGCCTTCGAGCACTACATATATACCGGGACGACCCGCCTGCGCTGCGGCTACACCACGGGGAGCTGCGCCGCGCTCGCGGCGAAGGCGGCCTGCGAGATGCTCTTGTCACGAAAGCCCGTCGGCCGCGTGTCGATCGTCACCCCCGGCGGGCTGCCCGTCGAGGCGAACGTGGTCGACGCATGCATCGGCGAGGGGTGCGCCCAGTGCGCCGTGCGAAAGGACGCAGGCGACGATGCCGATGTGACCGACGGCGTGCTCGTGTACGCGCGCGTGGAACATGCGGGGTCGGGCACGGGCGCTGCGGGCAGCAAGGGCGTGCCCGCGCGCGAATCGGAAGTTTCCGTCGATGGCGGCGTGGGCGTGGGGCGCGTGACGTTGCCCGGGCTCGAGCAGCCGGTGGGGGCGGCCGCCATCAACGCGACGCCGCGCGCGATGATCGCTTCGGCGGTGCGCGAGGTGTGCGCCGCGCACGGCTTTTCTGGAAATATCGCTGTGACGATTTCGGTACCCGAGGGTGTTGCCCTTGCCGAAAAGACCTTCAACCCGCACCTGGGGATAGAGGACGGCATCTCCATCCTGGGCACGACGGGCATCGTCGAGCCGCGCAGCCTCGCTGCCTTGCGCGACAGCATCGAGCTCGAGATCCGGCAGCATGCGGCTATGGGGCGGCGCGGAGTCGTGCTCACGCCCGGCAACTACGGCGCGCAGTTCATCTCGGGGCATTTCCACCTAAACGGTGCGCCGGTGGTCTTCATCTCCAACTTCGTGGGCGATGCGATTGATTGCTGCGTTCGCGAGGGATTTACCAATGTCCTTCTTGTGGGACACATCGGCAAGCTGGTGAAGGTCGCGGGCGGCATCATGGACACCCATTCGCGTACCGCCGACTGCCGCGCGGAGATTCTGGCCGCCCACGCGGCCTTGGCCGGCGCTGGCGCGAAGACCGTGCGCGAGATCATGTCGTCGGTCACGACCACGGCGGCGCTCGAGGTAATCGAGGCCGCCGGCGTGGGGGACGCTGCGCGCGCCTCGCTCGCTGCGGCAATCGATGACAGGTTGCGCCGCCGCGCGGCGGGCGCATGCGACATCGCCGCGGTCGTGTTCGACGCCGAGCGCCGCGAGCTTTTCCGCACGTCGGGCGCCGATGCGGTTATCGGGGAATTGGGGGCGACGTATGAGTAAAGGCGTGCTGTACGGGGTGCGCCGCGCAATCGGCTGGCCTGGGACGAAGGTGGTCATGAAGGCGCGCCGCTCGCTTGCGGACACGAAGCGCATCCTTCGCGAGGAGGGCGCCTTCGACGGTGCCGAGCTCGTAGAGGACTGTGGGCTTCCGGGCGAGCGCGTGTACCGCTCGCTCGACGATGTGCCCGATCGGGGCAGCTACTTCTCGACGATGGTGGTGCGCTAGATGAGGGTTTCCTGCATAGCGTTCACTGAGAGGGGGTATGCGTTGGCGGAGCGCACCGCACGCGCGCTTTCCGATTGCGCGCAGACAGGTGAAGATGACCCTGGCTGGGACGTTTCCGTTTCGCGTGGGTTCGGCGAGGGGAAGACCGACCTGCGCGCATGGACGGCGCTCGCGTGGAAAGCATCGGACGCGCTTCTGTTCGTGGGCGCGGCGGGCATCGCCGTGCGGGCGATCGCGCCGCATGTCGCCTCGAAGACAAACGATCCCGCGGTTGTGGTGATCGACGAGGCGGGGCGCTTTGCCGTCCCGCTTTTGTCGGGGCATTTGGGCGGTGCGAACGAGCTTGCGCAAACTGTGGCACGCGCGGCAGGGGCCATCCCCGTCATCACCACGGCGACCGACGTCCGCGGCGTGTGGGCGGTGGATACGTGGGCGCGCTGTGCGGGGCTCGCCGTTTCGAATCCCGAGGCCATCAAGCGAGTGTCGGCGCGGCTGCTTTCGGGCGGGCGCGTGGCGCTCTATTCCGACATGCCGATTTCGGGACAGCCGCCTGAGGAGGTTGACATTGCGTCCGACCGCGCTCGGGCCGATATCGTCGTGTCGCCGTTTGCTGGCGCGAATGCAGGTGCGTCCGTTCGCGCGGCGGAGACAACGGGCAAGGTCGTGCCCGCCGGTGAGACGGGGAAGCCTGCGCCCGAGCCGCTTTGCCTTGTCGTGCCCTGCATCGTTGCGGGCATAGGGTGCCGTCGCGGTGCGTGCGCCGAAGCGATCGAGGAGGCGTTTCTTCTCGCGTGCGGGCAGGCGGGTATCTCGCCTTCGGCCGTGCGCGAGGCGGCGACGATCGACGTGAAGGCGCACGAGGAGGGTCTGCTCGCCTTCTGCCGCGCGCGCAATATCCCGCTTGCGACGTATTCCGCAGAGGAGTTGTCGCAGGTCGAAGGCAGCGTTTCGCCATCTGATTTCGTGCGCGCGACGGTGGGGGTCGACAACGTGTGCGAGCGCGCGGCGCTCGCGGACGGGGGCAAACTTATCTTCCCGAAGCTCGCTCACGGCGGCGTGACCGTCGCGTTTTCCAAGGTAACTATCGGACTTTCGTTTAAGGAGCGGTGATGGGAAAGCTCTTCGTGGTGGGGATCGGCCCGGGCGGCCCCGACGGCATGACGATTGCGGCCCGGCGCGCGCTCGAGGCGGCCGACATCGTTGTGGGGTACACGAAATACGTGGAGCTCGCGCTCGCCGCCGTGCCCGACGCGGCGCATCTCGCGACGCCGATGATGCACGAGGTCGAACGGTGCCGCCTGGCGCTTTCGCGCGCGCAGAGCGGAGAAGCCGTGGCGCTCGTGTGCAGCGGTGACGCGGGCGTGTACGGCATGGCGAGCCCCGTGCTGGAGCTTGCGGAGGACTACCCCGATGTAGACGTGGAAGTTATCGCCGGGGCCACCGCGGCTCAGAGCGGGTCGGCGGTGCTCGGCGCCCCGCTTGCCCACGACTTCGCGGTCGTGTCGCTCTCCGACCTGCTCACGCCGTGGGAGGTCATCGAGCGCAGGCTCGCCGCCGTGGCGAGCGCCGACTTCTGCATCTGTTTGTACAACCCGCGCAGCAGAAAGCGCGCCGACAGGCTCTCGCGCGCGGCGAAGATTATGCTCGAATGGAAGGCCCCCGACACGCTCTGCGGCTGGGTACGCAACATCGGGCGCGAGGGGCAGCAGTCGGGCATGTGCAGGCTCTCCGAGCTGGGGGAGTTCGACGCCGACATGTTCACCACCGTGTTCGTCGGCAACGCGGACACGAAGCGCGTAGGCGGCCGTATGGTCACGCCGCGCGGGTATCGGGAGATTCCATGCGAAAGGTAACGATCATCGGGGCGGGGCCCGGAAACCCCGACTTGCTCTCGCGCGCGGCGCTCGACGCGATCGACATCGCCGACGTGGTCATCGGCGCTCATCGCGCGCTTGCCGGCATCGACGTGCCGCCCGACGTGGTGAGATGCGAGCTCGTGAAGACGGCGGACATCGTCGCCGCTCTCACCGATGCGGCGTCGTGGCAGCGCGCCGTGGTCGTGATGACGGGCGATGTGGGGCTGTTCAGCGGCGCGCGCCGCCTGGTGGAGGCGCTCTCCGGCGACGCGCAGGTGGACGTGCGCGTCATTCCCGGCATAAGCTCAGCGTCGTATCTCGCCGCGCGCCTCGCGCGTCCATGGCAGGATTGGCGCTTCGCGAGCGCTCACGGCGTGGCGTGCGACATCGTGGCCGAGGCCGAGCGCGCAGGTGAGCTCTTCCTCGCCACGTCGGGCGGGGAAGACCCCTCGCGGCTTTCGGGCGAGCTTGTGCAGGCGGGCTTCGGGGACGCGCGCGTGACGGTGGCCGAGCGCCTGTCGTACCCCGACGAGCGCATCACCTGCGCGACCGCAAGTGAAATCGCAGGTCAGACGTTCGACGACTTGAACGTGATGCTTATCGAGCCCGCAGGCGGCGCCGGGTCGCCTGCGGGCTCTAGCGCAGCCTCCGAGGTGCCGGCCGGCGCGTCTGCGCCCGCGGCGGCTTCTTTCGCGGCGGACTCTGCGGGCGCATTCCGCGCCGCGAGCTCCCGCTGGCCGTACGCTTCCTCGGGCATTCCCGACGAGCTCTTCATCCGCGGCGACGTTCCCATGACCAAGCAGGAGGTGCGCGCCGTCGCGCTCGCGAAGCTGCGCCTTACCGCGACCGACACCGTGTGGGATGTCGGCGCCGGCACGGGGAGCGTTTCGATCGAGGCGGCGCTCGTCGCGCGAGCGGGGTCGGTATGGGCGGTCGAGCGCAACGCGGCCGGCGTGCGGCTCATCCGAGAGAACGCGGATGCATTCGGGTGCGGCAACGTGCATGCGGTCCCCGGTGTCGCCCCCGAAGCGCTCGCGAAACTGCCCGTCCCCGACGCCGTGTTCGTCGGCGGGAGCGCGGGCGAGCTTCCCTCCATCGTGGAGGCGGCGCTCGAGAAGAACTCGCAGGTTCGCCTGTGCGTGCCATGCGTCACCGTTGAGACGCTCACCGAGGCGTGCGCGCTCCTCTCGGGTTCGCGCTTTAAGGGGTTCGAGGCGTGCCAGGTGTCGGCCGCCCGTGTCGAGGCTGTAGGCTCGCACCATCTTATGAAGGCGCAAAACCCCGTGTTCCTCGTCAGCGCGCGTGGTGCGGGCGCGGATGCCGAGGAGCTTGCCGAAGTCGGCGCGCTTGCTGAGTCGCCTGTCGGGGAGGACCTCTCTGTCGAGGGGAAACCATCCGTTGAGGTGGTCTCGCTTGCTAACTGCAACTACGCAGGTGGGGAAGGCGGTGCCCGGTGAGCACGTCCATCCCGCGCTTCATGGTCGCTGCGCCCTCGAGCGGGAGCGGCAAGACGGTCGTCACGTGCGCGCTCCTGCGCGCGCTCGCGCGTCGCGGCCTTGCATGCGCGGCCTTCAAATGCGGCCCCGACTACATTGACCCGCTCTTTCACCGCCGCGTCGTGGGTGCGCGCTCGGGCAACTTAGACGGCTTCTTCACTGACGCCCCGACGCTGCGCGCCCTGCTCGCACGCGGCGCCGCGGGCGCGGATGTCGCGGTGCTCGAGGGGGTTATGGGCTTCTACGACGGCATGGCGCCCGGCGTGGCCGATGCGAGCAGCTACCAGGTTGCGCGCGACACGGAAACGCCGGTCGTTTTAGTGGTGAACGGGCGCGGGGCGTCTTTATCGCTCGCCGCTGTAATCCGCGGCATCGCCGAGTTCCTGCCTTGTGCGAACGTGCGCGGCGTCGTGCTGAACAAGACGAGCGCCGCTGCCTGCGCCTACGCGGCGCCTGCGATCGAGAAGCACACGGGCGTCGCGGTTTTGGGGAATATCCCCGCCGACGAGGCGTTCTCGCTCGAAAGCCGGCATCTGGGGCTTGTGACCGCCGACGAGGTCGAGCAGCTCTCCGCGCGCATCGACAAGATGGCCGAGCTGGTGGAAAAGAGCATCGACGTCGACCGCTTGCTCGAAATAGCGGCGACGGCACCCGATATCCGCGAGGAACCTTACCGGTTGGAGCCGATCGCGGGAGCGCGGCCCATCGTCTCCGTCGCGCGTGACGAGGCGTTCTCGTTCTATTACGAGGAGAATCTGCGCGCGCTCGAGGACCTGGGTTGCGAGCTGGCCTTTTTCAGCCCCCTGTGTGATAGCGAGTTGCCCCGGGGGACAAGCGCCCTCTATCTGGGGGGCGGCTACCCGGAGCTCCATGCGCGGCAGCTCTCCGAGAACGTGTCGATGCGCGAGGCGGTGCGGCGCGCGGTGGAATCCGGCATGCCGACGGTCGCCGAATGCGGTGGGTTTCTGTACCTGCAGCGCGAAATCGCCGATAGCGAGGGGTGGCGCTGGCCTGTTGCGGGCGCCCTTGAGGGCGCAAGCGAGAACGGGGGAAGGCTGTCCCATTTCGGGTACGTGGAGCTTACTTCCCAACGCGACGGGCTCTACGGGCCGCGCGGCACACGCATCCGCGCGCACGAGTTCCACTACTGGCAGTCCACCTGCCCGGGCGGCGACTTTTGGGCGCAGAAGCCCCGGCGCGACAAGGGCTGGCCGTGCATGACGACCACCCCGTCCCTGGTGGCGGGCTTCCCGCATGTGTACTATCCTGCGAACCCCGACGTTGCGCGCGCGTTCGCGTCTGCCGCAGCGTCGTTCGCAGAGAGGAGGCGGCATGGCTGAAGCAACCGAAACCGCGCTTGCCTGCATCCGCGAGGAAGTCGAGCGCGCGTTCTCGTCGGCGCCGGGCGCCGTGCTCGAAGCCGCGCTTTCCCGGATCGCGCCCGCAGACGAGTGCGCCCGTGCCGCCGCGTACGCCGCGTGGGACTCCATCGCGCACCCCTTGGGGGGATTGGGCGACTTTGAAGACGCCGTCGCGTGTATCGCCGCAGCTCAGGGGAGCGCCGAGGTGGCCGAGTTTCCCCGTGCGCTCGCGGTATTCTTCTCCGACAACGGGGTCGTTGCCGAAGGCGTGTCGCAAAGCGGGCAAGATGTGACGCGAGCCGTCGCGCGCAACATGTGCGAGGGGGCCGCGAGCGCCTGCCGCATGGCGGCGTTCGCGGGTGCCGAGGTCGTGCCCGTCGACGTGGGTATGGCCCGGGGCATAGAAGACGCGCGCATGGTGCGCGCGAACGTGCGGCGGGGGAGCGGCAACATCGCTCACGGCTCCGCTATGTCTCGCGATGGGGCCGTGCGCGCGATCGAGGTCGGAATCGCCGTCGCGTGCGGGCTTGCCCGCGCCGGCGTGCGCCTTCTCGCCGCGGGCGAGATGGGCATCGGCAACACGACCACCTCGGCGGCGGTGGCCGCAGTGCTCATCCGGGCGGACGCGCGGAGCCTTGTCGGGCGCGGCGCGGGGCTCTCGGACGCCTCGCTCGCGCGCAAGCGCGACGTGGTCGAGCGCGCTATCGACGCGAACTCGCCCGATCCCGCCGACCCGATCGACGTGCTCTCGAAGGTGGGCGGCTTCGACATCGCTGCGATGTGCGGCTTCTACCTGGGGGCCGCGGTCTCGAAGGCGCCGGCGCTCCTCGACGGGGTCATATCCTGCACGGCGGCCCTGTGCGCGGCGCGCCTGTGCCCCAACGCCTTGGGCTACCTCGTGGGCACCCACGCATCAAGCGAACCCGCAAGCCGGGAGCTCCTTCGCGAGCTCGGCATAAAGGCGCCCCTCGACGCAGGCATGCACTTGGGCGAGGGCGCGGGCGCCATGGCGTATCTCCCCCTTCTGGATTCGGCGCTGCGCGTGTACCGGGATGGGAAGACGTTCACGGCGACTGGCATGGCTGCTTACGAGCATTTCGAGGCCGGGAAATGACGGTGACGCTCGTCATCGGCGCCGCCGCGAGCGGCAAGAGCGCCTACGCCGAGTCCCTGTGCCTCGGGCACGACGGCCCCCGCGTGTACCTGGCAACGATGGAGCCCTTCGGGGAAGAGGGCGCCCGCCGCATCGCGCGCCATCGGGCGCTGCGCGAGGGCAAGGGGTTTTCCACCCTCGAGCGCACGCGTGACGTGGGTGCCGCAGTGCCCGGGCTTCCGCGCGGCTGCACGCTTCTTTTGGAGGACGTGGGCAACCTGGTTGCGAACGAGCTTTTCGCGGAAGGCGGCTTGTCCCCACGTGACCCCGACGCTGCGGCGCGCGAGGTGCTCGGAGGCATCGAACGGCTCGCTCAGGCCGCTGCATATACGGTGGTGGTCACCGTCGACGTGTTCGCCGATGGGATGCGCTACGATGAGGGGACCGAGGCATGGAGGCGCGCGCTCGCGCGCGTGAACGCGGGCGTGGCGGCGCTGGCCGACCGCGCAGTCGAAGTGGTATGCGGGATTCCCGTGTGGATGAAAGGTGAAGGACCTACAAGGTGAAGATGGTAGAGGCAATCGGCGCGGCGTTCGGAACGTTCTCGCGCATCCCCGTCCCGAAATCGGCCTGGACCGATTTCGGGTCAACCCATGCACTTGCCGCGTTTCCCCTGGTGGGCCTTGCGGAAGGGTTCCTCATGACGGCGTGGGGACACGTTGCGAACCTGCTCGGCGTGCCCGCGACCATCGTCGCGGCCGTGCTCGTGGCGCTGCCTGTGGCGGTGACGGGAGGCATCCACCTAGACGGGCTCTGCGACACCTCCGATGCGCTTGCAAGTTGGGCCCCGCGCGAGCGAAAGCTCGAGATCATGCACGACCCGCGGGCGGGCGCCTTCGGGGTCATCGGTGTTGTTGTGTACCTTATTCTGCAGTTTTCCCTGTTCACCGCGCTGCCGCTTACGGCGGGGGCGTTCCTCGCGCTTCTGTGCTCGCTCGTGTTCTCCCGCTCGCTTTCGGGGCTCGCCGTTGAATGCTGGCCTGCCGCGCGGGCGGACGGCATGGCCGCGGGGCTCTCGCCTGCGAAGAAGCGCGCGGCGATCGTCGTGCCGCTTTGCGCTTTCGCTGCGGCTTCGGCTGCAGGGATGGTCGCGTGCGCTCAGGCCGTCGGCGCCCTTATGGCGGTGGCGGGGCTTTTGGCGCTCGCGTGGTACCGCCATGTTGCCCTGTCCCGCTTCGGCGGGGTGACGGGGGATTTGGCCGGATGGTTTCTGCAATGGGCCGAGCTCGCGATGCTTGCCATGCTGGTGGTGGGGGGCATGCTCCTATGATGCTCGTGGTAGGTGGCGCGCATTCGGGGAAGAGGACCTTCGTGCGCGAAAATCTCGGGTTCGCGGCGGACGATTTCGTCGACGCGGCGCAGCTTGCGGAGGGCGGCGTGCCCGCGGCTTTTGCCGGCCGCGTCGCATACCGTGCTGAGGAACTCGTACGCGCGCTCGACGCTGACCGGGCGCTCGGGCGGCTGATCGGCTTCGACGCAGTGATTCTGCCCTTGGTCGGCTCGGGGGTCGTCCCCATGAGTGCGGAAGACGCCCAATGGCGCGAGCGCGCGGGGCGCCTGGGATGCGCGCTCGCTGCGCGCGCCGACGTCGTCGTGCGCATGACGTGCGGGATTCCCCAGGTCATCAAAGGAAACCTTGCCGATGCACCTCGAGGGACGCAGGGCGCGGGTGCGCCTTTGGAAGTCGTCTTCGTGCGCCATGGTGCCACGGCGGGCACGGAAGACCATCGCTACAGCGGGGCGGGCACCGACGAGCCCCTGTCGAGTGCGGGCGAGCGCGCTTTGCGCGACCTCGCGTGCGATCGTGACGTGTTCCGTGTTATCACGAGCGGCATGGCCCGCACCGACCAGACGGCGCGCATCCTCTTCCCGAACGCGGAGCTTATGGCGTGCCCCGGTCTGCGCGAGATGGATTTCGGCGACTTCGAGGGGCGAAGCGCCGCCGAGCTTAAAGAGGATGCGCGCTATCGCGCCTGGGTAGACTCCTGGTGTGAGACGCGCTGCCCGCATGGCGAGGGCAAGAGCGATTTCACCCGCCGCGTCATCGCGGCGTTTCGGGAGGCGTGCGAATCGGAGCGCGCCCAGGGGAGTGGGCGCGCCGTCTTCGTCGTTCACGCGGGTACCGTGAAAGCGCTGCTCTCCGAGCTAGCTGTCCCGAAAATGGGATACTTCGACGTGCATACCGAGCCGGGCGGCGCATGGGCCGCCACCTGGGATGGGCGCTGCCTTCGCGACGTTCGCCCCGCTTCGGGGGGCGATGCCCGGTGATGACGATTCTTGCCGTCGCCGCCGGGTTCGCGGCCGACCTTGCCTTCGGCGACCCGCGCTGGCTTCCCCATCCCGTCGTCGCCATGGGGCGCGCGATCACGTGGGCCGAAGGCCGCCTGCGGGGCGCATTCCCGCAAACGTCCGCGGGCACGCGCGCCGCAGGGCTTGTGCTCGCCGTGGCGCTTCCGCTTGCGTGTGGGCTTTTGACCTGGGGAATCCTGCATCTTTGCGGCATGGTTCACTCCGGCTTGCGCTTCGTGGCCGAGGCATGGGCGAGCTATCAGATTCTCGCGGCATGCGAGCTGCGCCGCCAGAGCCTGGCCGTGGCCCGCGCGTTCTCGAAGGGCGGCCTTGTCGCGGCGCGCGAAGCCGTCGGGCTCATCGTGGGACGCGACACGTCTGTTCTCGACGAGCAGGGCGTCGCGCGCGCCGCCGTGGAAACGGTGGCGGAGAACGCGAGCGACGGCGTCATCGCGCCGCTTTTCTACCTTATGATCGGGGGTGCGCCCTTGGGCATGGCGTACAAGGCGGTGAACACGCTCGACAGCATGGTGGGCTACAAAAACGAGCGCTACATCGACTTCGGCTGCGCCTCGGCGCGCCTCGACGATGCGGTGAACTGGATTCCCTCGCGCTTATCGGCCCTGCTCATGATCGCCGTGTGCCCGATCGTCGGGCTCGACGCGCGCGGGGCGGCGCGCATCTGGCGCCGCGACAGGCGTCGCCATGCGAGCCCGAACGCGGCGCAGACCGAGTCAGCGTGCGCGGGCGCGCTCGGGCTGCGCCTGGCAGGACCCGCGGTGTATTTCGGCAAGCTCGTTGAGAAACCGACGATAGGCGACGCGTCCCGCGAAATCGAGTGGGGCGACATCGCCCGGGCGACAAGGCTCATGCTCGCCGCGTCCGTATGCGCGCTCGTCGTCTTCGGCGCCGCGCGCGCGGCGGTCGTGCTCGCCGTGGGGGCGATGGCATGAGGGAAGACCACGCCGCGCCCCGGGCTGCCGGGGGAATCCTGCGCGCCCGTACGCATGGGGGCAGCGCGCAATCGCTCGGCATCGCTTGCGAAGGGGGCGCCTCCGACCTCATTGACTTCTCGGTGAACGTGAATCCGGCAGGCCCCTCGCCGCGCGCCGTCGCCGCAGCTTGCAAGGCGCTTTCTCGAATCGACGCCTACCCCGATAGGGAAAGCCTCGCACTCGTTCGCGCCCTGGCGCGTGCCCAGGGCATTCCCGAAGATACAATCGTCTGCGGCGCGGGCGCGTCCGACATCATCTGGCGGCTCGCCGCGGCGGTGCGCCCGAAACGCATCGTCGTGTGCGCGCCGACGTTCTCTGAATATGCGGAGGCGGCATCGTGCTACGGCGCATGCGTGCAGGAGTTCCCGCTCTCCGAAGCGGACGACTTCGACGTGCCCGCCTCCTTCGCCCGCGCGATCGAGGGGCCGGGAGACGTGGCGTACCTCTGCAATCCGAACAACCCGACGGGG
>ERZ1034992.681-NODE-681-length-17684-cov-9.831471_pt1 | contig 17684 bp, 14 predicted proteins | sample MGYA00520695_ERZ1034992 | MGnify/ENA primary metagenome ERZ1034992 (study PRJEB33766, sample SAMN09781778) | gut metagenome | biome: gut microbiome | host: Homo sapiens | place: Madagascar | study: EMG produced TPA metagenomics assembly of the PRJNA485056 data set...
ATATACATCTGGGGAGATTCAATAAGGGAAATCGGAAACTTCGTTTCCGAATTTCCCGCTTGAATCTCCACGTACAGCGCATTTTCAGAACACTGCGTTTTAACTCAAAATGTTCGGGGAGGAGGGATTTTATGGCTGGGAAACCGGTATTCCCGCTGTCTTACAAGCAGGTAGTGGCAGCAATCAACGATTACAAACACAAGGTCGAAACAGGGGAATACCCGAAGGCGGATTGGTGGCATTTCTGCGGCACAATCGGCATGGATGCCGAGAGCGTGTCAAAAGCGATTAAGAATCCTCCGGCGAATAAAATGGACGTGGCGCGCGAGCTAAAAAAGTTTGCTACCTGGATTCGTGGGCAGTACAACACAGCGCCCGGCTGGTCCGGTCCGAACTCGTCGAAAAGCATCTTTGCCAATAAGCAGGACTTCGACGGATGCAAGATGGTTGATAAGCAGGACGAAGGCAAAGGCACCGGAGAACTGACGATCAATATTGAGTTCGGCGGGTCCAAAACGGCTTTCAAGTAGTCAACGCCACCAAATATCTATTTTGTTGCGTTCATATTTCGCAAATAGTTAAGGATACTCTGAGATTTATGTAGTTCACGCAACTATTCGCTTATGAATAGACATAAATATATTATGGTCTACTATCTTTCGGCATAATGCCGGGAGAGCTGGGGCGCTGCTGGTGCGTGTGCGCGTGCTGCCTATAAGCCCCCGCTGCGGAGCCAATAAGCCCCCGCGCGTTTTTTCTGAGGGCATGCGCACGGGAAGGCGTTTCCGGGTATGCGCTCCCGCGAACGATCTGGCAATGGGAGGGGGTAGCGGAAAAACAGGGGGCGAGGTCTCTAGTATGTATAGTTATATCCAGCTCCCCCATGTATCACCTCTCAGAGCTTTTCCCACTGATTCCCAGATGGGGTAGCAGAAAAACACGTACCCCATTGATTGAAACCAGATCTGAAATTTTTCAAAAACTCCCGCGTTGACCTTGGCGGCAGCCATGTTTCAATCCTCCTTACTTTGGCGTCCCGGAGCAATCCGGGCGTCAAGGTGAGCGCGGGCGGAGGGAACTATGGCAAGAAAACAAACAGCAAAGGGCGGAGCGATCACGCTGAATCTTGGCTGCCCGAACAGTGAGCCGCAAAGGCGGTTCTTTGAAAGCCGGGTGAAGTACACCTGTTACGGCGGCGCGAGAGGCGGCGGGAAGTCGTGGTGCACGCAGAGAAAGCCTGTGGGTGGGTGCATTGAGTATCCGGGGCTTCGGATTCTGGTTATCAGGCGGAGATATGAAGATCTGGAAAACTCCGTCATAGACCCGATTCTGAAATTGATTCCGGACAGTCTTGCTACATACAACGTGCAAAAGCATCTTCTGACGTTTGTGAATGGGTCCAGCATCAAATTCGGCAACATGGACGGGTACGGCTCGGCAGTTACGGGCAAGTATCAGGGGCAGGAGTACGATTGGATTTTCATTGAAGAGGCGACGCAGTTCACCGAACAGGAATTTCGCGGTATCGCGGCATGCTGCCGTGGTGCAACGCCTTTCCCGAAACGGGTGTATCTGACATGTAACCCCGGCGGCGTCGGGCACCAGTGGGTGAAGAGAATCTTTGTCACAAGAGATTTTCTGCCGGAAGAGAATCCGGACGATTATCTGTTTCTGAAAGCGACGGTCGAGGATAACGTCGATCTGCTGAAAGGATCTCCGGATTATGTAAACGCATTGAATCTGCTGCCGGAGGATGTCAGAAGGGCACACCGGTTTGGCGACTGGGATGCACTGTCCGGCGGATTCTTCCCGGAGTTCACGATCAAGACGCACGTCATTCAGCCGTTTGCGATTCCGTCCGGCTGGGCGAAGTATCGGGCGTTTGACTACGGTCTGGATATGTTCGCGTGTTTGTGGATTGCAGTTAATTATAACGGCAGGGCGTATCTGTACCGGGAGTATAACGAATCGAGGCTGATTGTTTCGCAGGCGGCGAATGCAGCGATTGTGTCGACGCCGCCGGGCGAACGAGTAGAGTATACGATTGCACCGCCGGATATGTGGTCGACCTTAAAGGACACCGGCAAGACAATGGCGCAGCTGTTCGCAGAAAGCGGACTTCCGGTTGTCAAGGCGAATAATTCCCGTGTAGCGGGCTGGATGGCAGTCAAGGAACTGTTAAAGCCCATGGCAGACGGAAAGCCGGGGCTTCTGGTTTTCAACACCTGCAAGGGGATTATCGACGATCTGATGGCGATTCAGCACGACGACAAGAACCCGTCGGACTGTGCCAAAGAACCGCACGATATTACGCACGCACCGGATGCGCTTCGATATTACGCGCAGCTTCGGACCTTAAAGCCGGAGCAGGCTCCCGTCGTAGACGAAGAGGAGCATGAAGAAAGCTACAGCGATTACATGACCGGCGGAGAGGCTGACAGCAGCTATCTGAACTTTTAGGAGGATGTTATGACAACGCCAGACTGGGTATTTTCCAGAGCTATTCATTTGATGGACGAGCAGAACGAGTCGAGCGGCGCAACGTCGACGCAGGACACGCAGGAATACCGGCTTCGGACGCTCAGCATTCTGAACGTTCTGCGGCATGAGTTATTTCCATATTCCGATACATTCCAGACTGGAGAGGACGGAAAGAGAGCGATCTGCCCGGAGCTGAAAGACTTCTCCGACGAGATCGGGCTTGACGATGTGATTGCGCAGGGAATCATGCCCTACGGGCTGGCGGCGCACCTTCTTCTGGGGGAGAACGACTCGATGGCGAGTTTTTTCAACGAGCGTTATTCCGAATTGGTTGCAACGCTCGCGGCAAAGAAACCCTCCGTATGGGAGGAAATTACCCCGTATTACGGTTTTTAGACAACGGGCTACCAGACCCGTGAATACGCCCTACCAGAGGCGAAAACAGGAGGAAGAAAATGAACGAGTTTATGGATGAAGAATTCGGAGTTGATCTGAGCGATATTGTTTCCGAAGACGACGGCAACCAGACCGAAGAGGAAACGAGCGAAGAAGTAGCCGAAGAATCTGAACCCACGCAGGAGCCGGAGGACACAGAACCGGAAGAACAGGAGAAACCTGATGAAAAGCCGCAAGAGGTTGCGCAGGAAGAACTGTTCGACCTCAAGTTCAACAAGGAAATCCGGCAGGTAAACCGCCAGCAGGTCACGGAGCTTGCACAAAAGGGCTTGAACCATGACCGCATTTTGGAGCAGAGAGACCACCTGCAACAGGAAAATGCCGAGCTTTTGAAGTTCAAGCAGGACAACGAGGCGATCATCAGTCTGCTGGACGCAGCAGCACAGAAATCCGGCACGGACAGAAACACATTTTTACAGTCTGTGCGGGAGAACGCCTACGTTTCGCAGGGATTGAGCCGGGACGCAGCCCACGAGCGCGTTCTTCGGGAAGATGCAGAACAGCGGCTTTCCAGAACGGAGCGGCTCGAGGAAGAGCGGAACCGGAATCAACAGTCTCAGCAGGAGCAGGAACAGGCACGGCAGCAGGACATTGAGCGGTTCTTGAAGCTCTACAAGGACGTCGACCCCGGTCAGATTCCAAAGGAAGTCTGGGACGACGTCAGAAACGGGGAGACCCTGGTCTCCGCCTACGGTCGGTATGAAAACCGGCAGCTCGCAGAGAACAACAGAAAGCTTCAGGAGAGCATCAACGCCATGAAGCAGAACGAGAAAAACAAGCAGAAAAGTATCGGTTCCGCGAAAACAGAAGGAAAGGAGACGGCGAAGGACCAGTTCCTTGAATGCCTGTTTAGCGACGATTGACAGGAGGTAAAAAATGTCGAAAACCATCAATCTTGCGGAAAAGTATTCCGACAAGGTACAGGAAAAATTTTATCAGGATTCTCTGACGCAGAGTTCCTTCTCGAAGGACCTCGACATGGAATTTGTCGGTGTCAGAACCGTCAAGGTCTATGACCCTGACGTCGCGCCGCTGAACGATTATACCCGCTCCGGCTCGAACCGCTACGGCACGCCGCAGGAACTTGCAGACAATCTCTACGAGTTCCAGATGAAGCAGGACAAGGGGTCCACATGGACCATTGACAGTGGCAACGCAAAAGAACAGTTCAACATCAAGACTGCCGCAACGACGCTCAAGCGACAGATGCGTCTTGTCGTGACCCCGTTCATCGATAAGTACCGCTTTAATATCTGGGCGACGAAGGCAGGTCTTCACACGGCATTGAGCGCTGCGCCGGCGAAATCCACGATTGCAGGTATGATCATGGATGCCACCTGCGCACTCGACGACAAGTTTGTCCCGCAGGAAGGAAGAACGCTGTACATCCGAAACGATATGTACAAGCATCTCAAACTCTGCGACGAGTATGTCAAGCTCGAGGGCATCGGCACGAAGGCGCTTGTCAAGGGCGTTGTGGGCGAGTTTGACGGTATGCCCGTCAAGAAGGTCCCGTCCAGCTATCTTCCGGCAGATGTATACTTCATGATCGTCTTCAAGAATGCGGCGATTTCCCCGATGAAGCTGAACGATTACAAGATTCACATTGACCCGCCCGGCGTTTCCGGCGATCTGGTCGAAATGCGCTTCATGTTTGACGCTTTCGTGAAGCCCACGAAGGCAGACGGCATCTACGTCGCCTGCAAGACTGGGACTGTAGCGGCAGACCCGACAATCGTCATTGCGTCGAACAGCGCGACGATTACTTCGGAGACTACCGACGCGGTGATTCTCTACACCACAGACGGCTCCGACCCGCGTTTCAGCGATACCGCGAAGACGTACTCGGCATCCAGCAAGCCGACGCTTGCTTCTGGCGAGACCATCCGTGCGGCAGCGACGAAGACCGGCATGTACTGGTCCGGCGTGGCAGAGGGCACGAACTGAGTATAAGGGCAGCGCAAGCTGCCCTTTTCCCAAATTGGAGGAAGTATGGCAAAAATCGTAACTTCGGATGTCGCGAAGGTTTTACAGATTCAGAAGTTTCTTGGACTCAATGAATCAAAGGACGGCGACACGCAGCTGAAGGTCGGCGAGGCGTCCAGAATGGAAAACTGGCAGATTACGCCGCAACACCATTTGAAAGTGCGCCCCGGCATGCAGGCAATCGAGACCTTCCAGGGGGCTGTGCGCGGGCTGTGGCACGGCTTTGTTGCAGGGGAGGAAATTACACTTTGCGCGGCGGATGGCGGCGTGTGGAAGATTTCCGAAGGCAAGACAAAGCTTGGGAACATTACTGACGCGCCGACAACGTTTTTTGGGTTCAACAACAAGGTCTATATGCTCAACGGGCATGAGTATCTGTCGTGGGACGGCACGGGAAGCGTACAGACCGTAGAAGGGTATATTCCGCTGGTAGTGACGGCGGCATCTCCGAAGGGCGGCGGCACGACGCTGGAGAATGTGAACCGGCTGACTGGAAAGAAGCGCGTCCGGTTTTCAGCGGATGGAGAGTCTACAAAGTATGTCCTGCCGGAAGGCGAGCTTCTGAGCATTGACCAGATCTATGTGGACGGCGCACTTATGCAGAGCGCGCAGGTCACGAAGGACACGACCGGCGGCACGGTAACGTTTTCGAGCGCGCCGCAGACAGGGAATAACAATGTCGAAATTTATTATACCGCGCCAAACGAGCTTCGCTCGCAGGTCACAAAGATGCGGTATTGGGAATTTTTCAACGGCGCGAACGATACCAGAGTGTTTCTCTACGGAGACGGCACGGCAAAGGCGCTGTATTGCGGCATTACGGAAGCGGGCATTGCTTCGGCAGAGTATTTCCCGGACCTCTATGAAATGCTGGTTGGCGATGAAAACACGCCGATTACGGCAATGGTCAAGCACTATGACAGACTGCTGACCTTCAAGCCGGGCAGCGTCTATGCCACGGAGTATTCCGCAACGACGCTGGCAGACGGCGTCGTCACGGCTGGATTTTATACGATTCCACTGAACCGGGAGATCGGCAACGAGGCGCCGGGGCAGGTCCGACTGGTCTACAACTTCCCGCGCTCGATGTACGCAAATGCGCTGTATGACTGGAAGATGACGTCTTCCACGGTCCGAGACGAGAGAAACGCAAAGCTTGTCTCCGAAAAGGTGCGCAGCACCTTGCAGAGCGCAGACCCGGGAAAGGTATTTATTTTTGATGACGACAGCAAACAGGAATATTACGTGTTCCTGAACGATACGGCAGGCACGGCACTGGTTCACCGGTATATAGAAGACGTCTGGTATAAATACACGAACCTCAAGGTTGTGTGCGGATGCAGAGACGGCAACGATTTGTACTTCGGGACCTCGGACGGAAAGCTGGTTTTGTTTGACGAGCTGGTCCACAACGATCTCGGGCAGGAAATCAACTGTATCTGGGAAAGCGGAAACATGGACTTCGGCTCGGACTACCAGAGAAAACACAGCTCTGTCATTTGGGTCAGTCTGAAACCGGCGGCTGGCGCGAGATGCACGGTCTCGGCAAGGTCGGACCGGAAGAGCGAATACGCAGAGAAGACGGTAACGGCTCCGGTCCTGAAATTTTCTTCGGTGGATTTCAACCATTTCACATTCAACACGAACACAAGCCCGCATATGCGAAGGGTCAAGCTCAAGGTGAAGAAGTTTGTCTATTATAAACTTTTGATTGATACCGTTTCGATTGCAAACGACGTGACGGTTCTGGGCGTTGATATGCGGGTGCGGTTCACCGGATATGTAAAGTGAGGCTTCTATGGAACTTATGATGTGTGTGCTGCTGGGCATTCTCAGCATGTTCATTCTGCTGCATGGCTCGGTGCTGCTGCTGATTGCGGCGGTTGTCTGGAAAAGACGCCATAAGCAGGAAGCGACGGAACCGGAGAAAACAGACGAGGAACGGCGGGCAGAGGAGGAAATGAAACTGTTCAACGAAGGCGTTGCGAACATTCTTTCCTATGGGACCCCGAAGGAGAGAGATAGATGAGAAAACCGACACCGGAACTGGTTTACAAGCGATATGACAAGGGCGTGTCATTCAATACGCAGATCAATTTATACGACACGGTCAAGGAAAATGAGAACTTCTTCATTGGAAAGCAGTGGGAGGGCGTGGAGTCAAACGGTCTTCCGACGCCGGTCTTCAATTTCCTGAAACGTGTGACGCTGTTCCAGATTGCAACCATCAGCTCGAACAACCTTTCGATGCAGGCAACGCCGCTGAACTCCACGTCGAGATATGAACTGGGCGATCTGGAGCAGGTGACGGACGTTCTGAACAAGCAGTTCGCAGAGCTTTTTGAACGCAACAAAATCGTGACGAAGGTCCGCGAGTTCATGCGAAATGCTGCGGTAGACGGAGACGGCGCGACCTATTCGTGGTTCGACCCGGACATGGAGACCGGTCAGGAGGCGAAGGGCGGCATTGTCACGGAGATCATTGAGAACACCAGAATTATCTTCGGCAATCCGAACGAGCGAAACGTGCAGGAGCAGCCGTATGTGATTATTCCCATGCGCAAGCAGGTGGAGTACGTGAAGAATCTGGCAGAAAAGAACGGCGTCCGAAAGGACGATATCGATTCCATCAAGGCAGACTCCGAGGCATACGACAACAAAATGGACGCGCTGACCGACGACCGGGTTTCCATGTATGTGTATCTCTATAGGGATTTCGATACAGGGACCATCCACAGCTACAAGTGTACGCAGAACGTGGAGCTGGAAGCGGACAAGGACACGGAACTGAAATTTTATCCCATTACGTGGATGAACTGGGATTATATTCAGGACTGCTATCACGGGCAGGCTCTGATTTCGCAGCTGCTGCCGAACCAGAAGTTTGTGAATAAGGCGTTCGCGATGGCGATGATCTCGCTCATGACGACGGCTTACCCGAAGATTGTCTATGATGCAACCAGAATCCCCAAATGGGACTCTCGCGTCGGCGCGGCAATCGGCGTCAACGGCGGGGACATGAACTCTATTGCGAAGATCATTGACCCGGCGCAGATCAGCCCGCAGATCGGGCAGTTCATTGACCTTGCCGTCAACTACACGCAGAACTTCATGGGTGCAAGTGATGCGGCTTTGGGCGATACCAGACCGGATAACACGTCGGCAATTATCGCGTTGCAGAGGGCTTCCAATGCGCCATTGGAGCTTGTGAAGCTCAACATGTATGAATCCATTGAAGATCTCGGCAGGATTTATCTTGACATGATGCGCGTGTATTACGGCACACGGTATGTGCAGGTAAAATTCCTTTCCAAACAGGAGATGAACAATCAGCCGCTTGGTATGAGTTTGCAGAACGAGGAATTTAACAAGCCGTTTGATTTCTCGATTCTCAATGAGATTCCGATGAGTCTTAAACTGGACGTGGGCGCGTCTTCTTATTGGAGCGAGATCACGACGGTGCAGACGCTCGACAACCTTCTGATGCAGGGGAAAATTGAGCTGGTTGACTACCTGGAGCGTATCCCGGAAGGATATGTTTCCAAAAAGCAGGAGCTGATTGATAAATTGAAGGGCATGCAGGCGCAGATGGTGGGGCAGCAGTCCGCCTCCCCGGTCATGGGGCAGGGACCGGAGGTTCCGGTTGAAGGCGGCAGCGGATATGGGCAGCTCCAGCGGGCGCTTAACAAAACGGGGGTGACTTGATGGCGTTACCGGCATTTGAAACAAACTTAAACATCATTCAGCAGCTGGACGACGAGCCGAACGACGTCGGCGGACTGACTGCGGCACAACTCAAGGCAAAGTTTGACGAAGCGGGTCTTACGATTCAGACATGGATTAACGAGACGCTGCTCCCGGCGATGATTGCGGCGAACCTCGCGTTTGCAAAGACAACGGATATACCAGCCGAGACGGTTCAGGCGGCGATTGAGAATGTGCAGGAGCAGGTCAAGAACATGGCGATCGGCGCGGTCCCGAACGGGAGCGTCAATTACCAGAAACTTGCTAACGATGTCACGACGATATTGACAGCTCTCCGGGCAGATCTTACGGCGGCGCAGGGCGATATTACAGATCTTGAAAACAAGCAGGTTGTGATTGAACTTGCAACACCAACGCAGGATGGTCTTCTGAGCAAGACGGACAAGGCAAAGCTCGACGGAATCGCGCAGGGTGCAACAAAGGTCTTTGTGAACAGTGAGCTTTCCGCGACGAGTCAGGACGCAATTATGAACAAAGTTGTGTACGCCGCTCTTCAAAGTCTTTCGCAGAGCCTTACGCAGAGCTTTTCGCAGGAGCTTTCGCAAAAGGCGGCGCTTTCACATACGCACTTGTCGGCAGATATCACAAACGCTGATTCTTCACCGACACAAGGCAGCGACAATCTTGTGAAATCCGGCGGTGTTTATGCCGCAATTCACAGCATTAAGGCGGCGGCGCAGTACACCGGCACGCTTCTTTCCACGGGCTGGGCTGCGGATTCACACGGGTATCAGGCGCAGACGATCACGATCACGGGGCTGAAAGCGTCCTACGATGTCGACCCACAGTGGGACGTGGTCCTCTCCGGCACGGACCCGGACGCGGACGCAGCGCTTTTGGAGGGCTTTGCTTTGATTCACAACTATGTGACCGGCGCGAACAGTCTGACCGCGCAATGCATCGGGACAGCACCAACAGTCAATATCCCGATTAAGGTGGTGGTCTTCGGATGAGCGGGCGGGCACCACGGACAGAGAAAATCCGATACCCAGAAAAAACGGTCACGATAAGCGGAACGTTTGACGAAAACTACGGATATGCAACAGTTAGAGCGACGAAGTACACTGCTGCGGCAACGGTTTCAGTCGAGAAAAATAGTCGTTGCAGTGTTTACGTAAGCAGCAGTACAAGCGACCGGAGACCACTTTGTACTGTGACGTTTAATGGCGAGACGGTGAAAAGTGGATATGGCGAATACAAGTTTTCCATAACAGCAGACACAACCATCAAGTTCACAAAAAGTGGCAGCAGTAGCAAAGGTTACTATTGGATATGTGCCATTACGACGAGTTAGGGGGTAAAAGGTATGGGAATGTTTTTGCGGCGCGTAGCAAAACGGCAATACGAGATCTGGATTTCTGGCTCGTTTAGCGACACGTATTCTTACGTGACTATCAGAGGCACAAAATATAGTGATTATAGTAGCAACACAAAGGTTATGGTCGAGGAAGGAGAAGAGGTCAGTGTTTATGCAAAAGGCTATAACGGCGGTAGCGCTGCCATATTCTTCGACGGCTCCGTAGTATCCAGAGGCGGCACATATACGTTTAAAGTGACCGCTGATACATCTATTACTGGTAGATATCAAAAAAGTGGCACCAGCGGAAGAAGTTATTACATTGACATCAATACACACTAGGAGGGAATCATGTATCTGATTTATAACGAGCAAACCTACGAACATGTTCGGATGCAGAACACATCCAGTTCGGTTCGCTTTGTCGGGGACTCCCTCCCTGCATTGGAAGAACTGACGGGCTTGGTTATGGTATTTTCCGAGAACGGATTTGAATTGCGCGCCTTTGACCCGACCGATTATCTCCGGCAGGAAATCATTGGTGGATCGTGGCTTCTCACAAATGTTGCAATCCCAACCCCGCAGCCGGTTGTTGCAACGCCTGTTGTCTATGATCTTCTGGAATCTACAGCGAATATGACGCGGATGTTGATGCGGGACGAAAAGCCAAAGACGGCAGACGAGATCATCATGTGTTCGGCGCTCTATGACGAATGGGAGCCGGGCAAACACGTCGCCGGAGACATTTTCTCTGTAGGCGGAGATATATGGGAATGCTTCCAAAACTACGACAATGCGGTCAACCCCGATATCGTCCCCGGCAACGCGGCGTGGTTCACATTCAACCGCCCATACCACGGCACGTCGAGAGAGACGGCGCGGAATTTCGTGCACCCAACGGGGGCGCACGACATCTACAAAAAGGGCGAATGGGCAGTGCAGGGCGGAAAGTTCACGGAATGCCTGTCTGATACATCTTACAGTTTGGAAGAGTATTCGGCGGCATGGGGAGTGAGGGAGTAAATGGCATATACAATCAACTCTGAAAATGGCTACAACCTCGCGCAGGAGTCAAAGAAAAATCCGGGGCAGAAGTACACTGCCTCGGATGGCTCGCAATGGTGGACGGACCCCGGAACCGGGAAGCTGATGGTGGACCATCAGGGCAGCACGGGAGAAGCCAATCTGGCATACGGGAAGGGTACCGGTAGTTCTTCCGGCGGTTCCGGTTCCAGCGGCGCGAAGAAGGACCTTATTTACTGGGTCGGCACGGACGCGGGGCGCAAGGTTTTGGAGAACCTTTACAGCGGAGCAAACAAGGAGTACACAGCCTCGGACGGGTCCAGATGGTATCTCGGCTCGGACGGAAACGCCTACGCAGATCACTACGGCAATCAACTGCAAATCCAGCTGAGAAATCAGCAGACCGGCGGCTTTGGCGGCGGTTCTGGCGGCTCGGGAGGTATCGGCGGTACCGGCGGGGCAACGCCGCCTGCGCAGCAGGATTGGAGCACGCCGGGCGGCTCCGGTTCCAGCTCAATGGTAGACAGCGCCGCCAACCGACGGAACGCCTATGACCAACAGATTCAGGACTACATAAATCAGCTGCAGCAGATGCAGGGGCAGAAGACTCCGACGGCGGCGGACCAGTCGGATTATATCCGGCAGATGTACGAACAGCAGCTGGCGGCGAACAAGGCGCAGCTGCAGAGCGATTATGACCAGAACGTCTCCAATCTGGCGGGCGAAGAGAGTAAGGTTGGCTCGAATTACTATGAGCAGCGCAGGCAGACACAGGCGAACACCGACCGGGCGCAGGCAAATTACAACGAGGTTGCGAACGCCTCCGGGCTGAACACCGGCACAAGAGGGCAGGCGCAGCTTGCCAGAAGCAACCAGCTACAAAGCGATCTGACCACGCTCAACAATGCCGAGGCACAGAACCGGGCGGAAATTGAGCGCCAGAGAACCTTACTTGGTCAGCAGTATCAGAACGCGATTCAGAAGGCACAGGCGGAAAACAACATGGAGCTTGCGCAGCGGCTCTATCAGGAGGCTGTGAGAGTCGACGAAAGCGTGATTGACGCTTCGAAGAACAACAGCTCGAGAGCGCTGGAAATCCTCAATATGATGCTCGGTCAGATCAGCTCTGACCGGAATCTCGCTTCGGAGGAGGCGCGGCAGGCAGCAGAGATTGCGGCGGCAGGCGGCAAGTACGGGCTTTACGGAAAGCTTTATGGACTGTCTGACGATGTGGTCAAGAGACTCGAAGAGATCTATAACAAAGAGCTTTCCGACAAGGAGCTGGAGCGCGAACTGGATATCGCAAGCAAGGCGAACGCAGCAAGGGCGAAAATCAACCGCCAGTATGAGTATATCAAGAAATAAAGTTCTGGCATATAGCGAGGGCACGATATGATTACAAACAACGGCGAACGCAAGCCAAATTCCGGCGCCAGTAAGGCGGCACAGGCAAATAAGCGGGCGCAGGAGCAAGGAAAGCGGAGAACCGAAGCTGAAAGAAAGAAGCAGGCAAACGCTCCGATTGCAACAAAAGCGACGAGTGCGCCGAAGGTCAGCCGGAGCGCCAGCACGGGCGGCACGCTGACGACGGTCAAGCAGAACCCGTCTTCCAGCTCCCGGTCTTCCAGCTCTTCGAGTTCTTCAAGATCTTCCGGAACGAGCAAAAAGGCGCTGAGTGCGGCGGAGAAATCCGCTGCGCTGAACGACCTCATGAACCGGGCAACAATCGGCAGCTCGAGAACCTACGGGCTTTCGTTCCAGAGTTCGGTCAATCAGAAGGTCGACTCTTATAACCAGAGAAAGCAGTCTCTGGTGGAGCAGGCGACGAAGAACGGGTATATCAGCAAAGAAAAATTACATAGCCAGCAGCGGGCACAAAGCGGTGGCATTGGTCGTTCTGGCAACTTCTCGAAAAAAAGCATTGGGTCTGGAAACTCCGGAAGCTTTGCGCGTAAAAGTGGCGGGACCGGGCGCGTAGGAAGCCTGAGTGGGAAGTCTCAGTCTGCCACGCCGTCTGTATTGGAGCGCGTCGGGAAAGCGATGCTTGGCGGTGCAATTCAGAGCGGCGGCACATCTTTAGATGCAGCAGGTGCGATGTATCAGGCAGGGCAAGGCGCAAGAGATACCATTTACGGTGAAAACCTTACGTGGTATCAGCACCAACTTGAGATGGAACAGGCAGCGCTCAAGTCCATGCAGGCAGAAAACCGAGAAAAGCCCGGAACATATACACTCAAAGAGATTCAGAACCAGCAACGCATGATTGCCGATGCACAGGCAAAGGTTGATGCGTTTGCCCCAGCAAAAGAGGCGCAGGAAAGGTCCGGCGAAGAAGCACGAAATCTGGCGGCTGATGTTTCAAACAGAGGCGAAAAGCTTAACGAGGAATCAAAGAAGGGCGCAAGCAAGCTCGGGCAAATGGCGCTGGATGCGCTGTCTTCGACAGCACAGATGGGCGTGGACGCGGCGACAAACGCCGTGCTTGGCACATCCGGGAGCATGATTCCCTTCGCGTTCCGGGCATTTGGCGGCGGCACGCAGCAGGCGAGAAGCGAAGGAGCGACACTTGATCAGCAGCTTGCTTTCGGCTCTACAATGGCGGCAAAGGAGATCTTCACGGAGAAGATGTTCAACATCGCAGGGTTACAGAGCAAGGCATACGGGAAAGGTTCTGTTGACGAATATGTTGAAAAAGCAATTTCCGGTGCGGTTGATAAACTGGCAAAAACCGAGACCGGGCAACGCCTGATTGGCGGCGGGCTTACGCTTCTGACCGGAGCAACTGGCGAGGGGCTTGAGGAAATGATCGGAGACTGGATGGAGTGGCAGCTCCCCAGAATCTACAAGAAGGACCCCAAAAGCGCAAAAGAAGTCGCACAGGATTCCATGTACGATTTTCTCGTCGGCGCGCTTTCCGGCACATTCGGAAGCCTTGCAAGCCCCGGAAATATTCTAAACTATCAGCAGCCTGAAAGCCAGACTCAGAGAATCGTAGACCCGACGGCAAGTCCGCTCGATCAGGCAATTCTCGATGCGTTGCAGGGCGTGCAGACGCCGGAGAATGTGACGCAAACCAGAGAGGCAACAGCGCTTGATAACGCGATTCTGGCAGCTATGAACCAGAATAAAAATACTTCTGCCGATGTGGCAGAAGTAGAAGTGCCTACGCAAGTTGTTCAAGAGAAAGGTGACGCGAAAAAATCGGGAAGTCAATCCGAAACAGTAAAGATTGTTCAGAACCTGCGCGAAAACATTCCAACATTGTCAACGCTGGCTCCAACTGCAACTGTTTCCGTCAATGATGTAAACAACACGGCTGGAAGAACAATGGCGGAAAAAGCGAGGGCGCTATTTGAACGAATTACAGGCATTGTAAGAAGACCGGATTTTGGTGATATCGAAATCAACAAGCGTGCAATTAAGGACGACCTGAGTCACGGCGTTGGTGCGGCTAAAGCGGCTGTTATCCCGGCTATTCCGAGTGTTCTTCAAAATGGTATTCAGATAGACTTTCAGGAAAATTGGAAAGGGCGAGGGTATGATGGATATGTTTTCGCCTCCCCCATTACAATGGACGGGGAACCCGTTTATGTTGCTGCCATCGTCAGAAAAACAAGTAAGAATACACTATATCTACACGAAGTTGTCGACTCCAACGGAAATGTAATAAAAATAGACGATGGAGTAAGAACCAATCCAACCAGCCTTGCCGCAGATAGCGACGCTGGGGTTCAAACTCCATCTAATGTGAGATTAACACAAGCAACCGGTTCTGTCAATAGGGAAAATGTGGGGGCTGACGCTTCGACGGGTGCAGCGCCTTCCGGCTTTGACCCTTTGAGCCATGCAAGCAGCCAGTACGGCGCAATTCCTCCCGGAGAGAATCCCTCGCGCGTGGTAGATATCCCCGTTTCAATGGACGGAGAGACGAAGGTCAGCAAGTTCGCCCGGACAGCGGCAGAGGCGCAGATCACAACCGACGAAATGGTCGGAAGAATTGAGCAGCTGGTGCAGGATGGAAAACTCAGTCATGAGGTCTACAGCAACAAGCAGGCGATTGAGGACGGCGCAAAGCAGATTAAAAAGCAATATGCCAGAGGCAAGAGCATCGAGCAAATCCGCAGCGAGTTTATCCGTGACGCAAACGCAGGGAAAGCCGGGGCGAAGTTCGTCTCTCAGGGTACGACACTGTATGCAGACGCTATTGCGGAAGGAAACTACAATGCAGCGTCTGATATTCTGGTTGCGTTGACAGCGGTTGAGACAAACGCCGGTCAGGCGGTGCAGGCGGCGCGGCTCATGAAGTCTTTGACGCCGGAAGGCAGAATCTTCACGGTGCAGAAGATGGTTTCCAATCTGGAGGCGCAGATCAACCAAAGAAGGTCTGCGAACAAGCAGATCGAAATTGATGTGCCGGACGCACTTCTGGAAGCGTATCAGAATGCCGCAACGACAGAAGCGCAGGAAGCCGCTTTGCAGAATATCTATCAGAATGTCGCAGACCAGATTCCGACGTCTCTCGGCGAGGCAGCGCAGCAGTGGCGGTATTTTTCCATGCTGGCGAATCCTTCGACGCATGCAAAGAACATCATGGGTAACGTTTCCGGCACGGTTGCGAAGATCGGCAAGGATAATCTGGCGGCACTCATGGAAACGATCTTCATTGGAGACAAAGAGGGAAGAACCAAAGCGTTTTTGAATCCGCTGAACAAATCAGACCAGAATCTTCTCAATTTAGGCTGGGCAGATTACGATACGGCGGTTGACCTCTATGAAGACGGCACAGGGAAATACTCCAACGCGGCGGGCGACATCAATGACAAGCGCCGGTACTGGAAGATCAACGACCCGCAGAACGCTTTGACCAGAGGCATTGACAAGGCGCTGAACATCGCGGAAAAGGCGAATAACCTGAACAGCAAAGTGTTGCAAGCAGAAGATATGTGGTTCTCAAAGCCCATGTATTCCGTCGCGCTGGCAGGGTACATGAAGGCAAACGGATTGACCGAAATCACAGACGCCGCCAGAACCTACGCAATAACCGAAGCGAAGAGAGGCACATACAACGATCTGAACGCAGTTTCCAAATGGGCAACGTCTCTTGGAAAGGGAAGCAAACTCGGGCGGTTCTTGTCCAGTACGGTCTATCCGTTCAAGAAGGTCCCGGCAAACGTTATGGTTCGGACGGTGGAATATTCCCCGCTCGGGTACTTAAAGGGCGCGTGGGACCTCATTCAGATGCAGAAGGGCAACACGGATATTACAGCAGCGAAGGCGATTGACGATTTCGCCGCAGCTACCACCGGAACGGCGCTTCTGGGCGTGGGTGCGATGCTGGCAAAGCAGGGAATCCTTCGGGCGACAGGCGTTGGCGACGACAAGGAAAAAGAGCAGCAGAAGAACGCATTTGGTGCGAAGGACTTCTCAATCCTAGTCGGCAATACGTATATTCCCATTGACAGCCTGACTGTGACGGGCACAGCGATTCTTACCGGCGCGCAGATCTGGGAGGCGGCACAGAACGCGAGAAACGGCGACGAGCCGATTTCGTTTGAAGATTTCCTCGATGCGCTTTCCAAAATCACGGACCCGGTATTTGAGCAGTCGATGCTCAGCGGCATGGACAGCATTCTGACAACCATTCAGAATTCTGGCAGCGCGGGAACCGGCGAACTGCTGACTAAAATGGGCGTGCAGATTCTCGGAAACTATGTGGGACAATATGTTCCAACGGTGATCGGGCGCGCAGCGGCGAGTTTGGACAAGAACCAGAGAAGTACCTATCTGGAACCGGACGGCGCATGGGGACCGGTACAGTCCGCGGTGCAGGGCGTGCAGAAGAAGCTCCCCGGTCTTCGGGAGGATATGGCAGTCACCTACGGGAACTGGGGCGTTCCGGTTGAAGGAAACGGCGCAAACGGCTTCGGCGAGGGTGTCTTCAAGGCAGTGACGCCGGTATATCCTTCCAAACAGAAGGAGGATGCGGTAGAGGAAGAAATTGCGCGGCTACACGACGTGAACGCAGAATACTCCAACTTCTATACGAAGCCGCCAAAGAGCATTGCAGTAGACGGGGAGAATATCAAACTGACCTCTGAACAATACGCAAATTACACAGAAACGAGAGGTCAGACGGACTATAATCTGCGCAAAAGCATGCTCGATAGCGACATCTACAAGGGACTCCCGGATAATGTGAAGTCTAAGGCAATGCGTCTTTCACAGGAGTACGCCAATGCGCTCGGCAAAGAAGCCGCAGGCGTCGGGTATGAGACCGATGAGAAATGGATCAACGACCTGAAAGGAAAATCCGACGAGGAAGTTTTGAAGGCAATTCTCGGGCGAGCCGTCGAGACTGAAAAGTACATAAGCGACGAAGCAGAGAACAAACTCGGGAACGTGCAGAAACTCTATGACTCGCTTGCGTATGCCGGGGTATCTGACGATCTGAAAGAATCCGCGCGGGAAAAGGCGGCGGAGTATTTCCAGAATGCAGAAAAGGCGAAATTTGGCTATGAGTTATCTGAAGAGCAGCAGAAGCTTGAAGGGAAAAACCAAAAGACACTTGCAGAGTATTTCCTAGACGAGGCAGTCAAGGCAAAGTACAAGGATACGAACAACGACGGAACGAACCGGGACGAGCTTTTGCAGGCGTACAACAAGAACGAGCTGAACG
>ERZ1034992.685-NODE-685-length-17665-cov-12.539920_pt1 | contig 17665 bp, 18 predicted proteins | sample MGYA00520695_ERZ1034992 | MGnify/ENA primary metagenome ERZ1034992 (study PRJEB33766, sample SAMN09781778) | gut metagenome | biome: gut microbiome | host: Homo sapiens | place: Madagascar | study: EMG produced TPA metagenomics assembly of the PRJNA485056 data...
TCGGGCTATCGGGCTATCGGGCTATCGGGCTATCGGGCTGTCGGGCTGTCGGGCTGTCGGGCTGTCGGGCTGTCGGGCTGTCGGGCTGTCGCCAGAATTTTCGCATGAAGAAACATGCCGGTATCCCTTTTTTCTTTTGGAAACGGATGCAAACGAACGGATAAAAGAATCGGGCGACGATGCCCCCTTTCCGAAATCCCGCGCTGCCGCATGACAAAAGCCGCACGGAACCGTCCGGCCGGCACTCACGGCATACGCGATGAGCCCGTGATGCCCGGCGAAAGATTCACGGAAAATCCAATGGTCACGGAAAAACGGGCCGTCCGAACAGAAAAAACCGGCCCCATCCGGCAACCCGGCAGAGAAAGCGGGATGACGCCCTCTTCCCCTGACGGAATACGAAGGAAACCGGCTCCGGGTGACTCGTCCCCGGTCTGACATTTCCCCGCCAGAGCGGACAGCAGGAAAAAACCGGATCAGTCCGTTTGTTTCCGCGAATGGTTCGCCTCGAAATCGGCCAGTGCCTTTTTCATGGATTCATCGCCGTTTTTCGCCGCCAGCCGGTAATACTGGTGCGCCCTGACCAGATTCTGCCGGACGCCTTCCCCTTTTTCGTAAAGCACCGCCAGCGCTTCCTGAGCCAGGGGATTGCCCCGTTTCGCCGACCGTTCATACCAGTAAACGGCCTTTTTCATATCCGGCGGATCCTCAAGGAGCTGGAGAATGGCGGAAGCGAATTCTTTCATGTCATTCGGACTGGCCGCCGCCAGCCGGGCCCAGTGCTTCGCCCGCTCCCTGTCGATCAGCACGCCTTTTCCCGAAAAATACTGAAAAGCCAGAACCCCCTGCGCCCGGTGGTCACCCAGTTCCGCCGCCTTCTCATACCACTTGGCGGCCTTGGCATAATCGACCGGTGTTCCTTCCCCGGTGAAAAAACGGTTACCCAACAGCGACGCCAGGATCCGCCGGTCGTTCAGTTCCATGCCGCTCTCGCCGGTTGCCGCCTTTTTGGCCCACCTGAACGCTTCCCGGTCGTTTTTTCCCAGTCCGTTTTCCGTCGTGTAACACAAACTGGTCGCCAGCCATGCATCACTGTGACCGCCTTCCGCCGCTTTCAGAAACCATTTACAGGATTTGCCGGTGTTTTTGTCCAGTCCCTTGCCGTCCCGATACATCACACCAAGATAACAGGATGCGGCGGCATTTCCCGAATCAGCCGACTTGCGCAGCAACGGCAACGCTTTCCGGTATTCGCCTTTCCGGAAATACGCCACCCCCTTTTCCTCGCTGGCCAATTCTTTCGTATTTTCTTTTCCACAACCCGACAGGGAAAACAACAGGCTGCCCATGATCAGAAGGCAGAATATTTTTTTCGGCATTTTCAGACTGGTTTATCGCAAAGAAGAATTTCATTCTATCATCCGGCCAGCGTTTTTTTTTGTTTTCGCCAAATATCGGGCGGGAAAACCGCCGGATACATCAACCGCGACACCGGAGGCATTTTACCGTTTCCGACAGACACTTTTCCGTCCCGATACCATTCAGATACACGAGGGACTCTCCAAAACGGCCCTGCCCTGCCGACCCGGCGCTTTTATACCGCTTTTGAAACGGGCCGCCTGTTACCGGATATTGTCCGGCAACACGAAACCGTCATGGCCCAAAGCCTGTTACACCCGGAAAGCATCCGGCCGACTCCGTTCCGGTTGCGGCAAAAAAGCATGGGAAACCGCCTGTGGATGAATATCGGCCAGACAAAGCCCTTTATGGACGGTAGCGCCCCGCAGCCGGGAACTTCGTCGCCGTCCGCCTTCCGGCAGGATTCCGGGGAAAAAGAAAAAAGAGACGGTGACAGGAGATATGGCTTTCATGAATTGCCGGATACCGCGATACAGGCCGATGAAACCAGTCGTGAGGAAAATCCTCTCATCTGCCGGCGTATTGCCGGGATTTCCGGAAAAGTCACCGGAAAATCGGGAAATGTCTTTCAGGGTGTTTTCCATGAGTACTCCTTTCGCCGATCGGGCAAGCGGTATGTCAACGCCATGCTTTCGGATTTCCGGAAAAGGACATGGCATGCCGACCGTCTTCCCGGATGTCGATTTCATCTTCTGTCCGGCTGACGGTCTCCTGTCCGCTTCCGGGAGAGCGACGACGCCTCATGACCCCATAACGCGTGGCATCCCACGCATGGTCTTCGGCCGTGGTGTCCACATCTTCGGGGTTGAGTTCGTCCGGCGGCAAAGCCGGTACGGTTCTCAGCCAGTGCTTGCAGGTGGCGAATATTTTCAGTTTGTCTTCGGCCAAAAGCCGGATGATTTCCTGCGCTCCGTTGATGCGGGAGCCTTTCGCATTCCACGCTTCGGCCCAGCGTACGCCATTATCCCGGAATATCTGCCCGATAGACCGGTCGGCGCCGTTTTTCGAGAAGATGGACGGGTCGGCCAGATTGATGCGGTAGGTATACCCCAGACGTTCGTCACGCTCCTCGATTTTCCGGATTTTTTCGGCGACTTCGGCGGCAGTCTCCCGGCTGCCCTGTCCTGCCTTTTCACCTGCCCCATAGAGCTCGCGCCAGAGATAGATGCATCCGTCCGGATCCATGGCGAACCAGTACACCGCATAGGGTGCGGCATATCCCCAGTCCATCGCTTTCCAGACAGTCCATGAGGACGGGATGACAAAGGGTTCGACAATATGCCGGGCAGCATTCCAGACCCCCTCAAGGAAAGAGCCGACATGAATATCCCAGTCTCCGGCAAGCCAGGCTTTTTTGCGGTTCGGGTCCGTGATGGCTTCCAGTGTCGGCAGATAGTTCGGGTCATTTTTCAGCAGATGGGTGTTTTCGTAAATGGACGAATGGATACGCACGCGGGGCTGCTGGCCCGGTTCGTGGATCACGATACCCGGATCGACTTCGCCGATGCGGTAGCGGGCCTTGACGGCCGAATGGCCGACACCGAACGGATTGCAGGTGGCCCTGACCATTCTCGGCATCCCCGGGAACGACGACCGACAGGTAGAAAACATCGCCTCGAAAAAGGACAAATCGCGCCAGTTGGTCAGTTCCTCGAATCCCAGCCAGGGATACTCATGTCCGTGATAGTTCCAGTAATCGTCTTCGGTGGCACCGTAACGGAAATACAATATTTCTCCCGTCGGCCATGTCCAGCGGTACTCCGACTCATTGAATTTCGCTCCGGGAAATATGGCATAAAACCAGCGCTTCGATTTCGCCACCACATCGGCCAGCTGCGGATAGGTCAGCCGAAACAGCGCTCCGCGCCAGTGCTCGCCGAATCCCCGGCCGCAATGCCGGGCAAAGGACATCAACAGCGCATCGGTCTTGCCGCCGCCCCGTGTTCCTTCCAGCAGGGCTTCGAAGACCGGACAGGTCAGAAAGGCCGTCTGGCTGCCCGGCAAGGGTTGCCAGATAACCCTGGGTACCGGCGTTTTCTTCTCTTCTTCTGTTCCGAGAGCCGGGAATGCCCTGTTTCCGGACAAACCGTCATTCATGCTCGCCTCCCTTGATGAAAAAACCGGTCCGATACGACGGAACGGGAAAACGGCATTTCCCCTCCGTTTTCCCGTTCCGTCCCCGGCCGACGACAACAGCCCGTTTGCGTCCCTCAGCCGTAAAAGCCGTCCCCGTCGCCATAACCGGCCGCCATACGGAACCTGACCAGACGCGGATCGTCATATGACACGCGGCGACCCGGATTGTCCGCCGGCAACGCGGCATTCCCGCCGGAAAAGGCACCAGTTTCGACCAGCCCCATTTCCTCGATCCGGTCGGACAGGCGGGACAACGGGGTCGAACCGGCCGGTATCTCGCGGGCACTCTCCGGGTGCCTTCCACGGGCCGGAACCGGTTGCGGATACTGCATCCGCTGCTGCATCATGCCGCCTTCATGCAGCCAGTCACGCACGGCACCGCCCGCGTTCTGGCGGGCCGCCCATCCACGCATGGCCCGCGCCACTTCAGGCCCCGGCAACTGGCCGCCCTGACTGCCGGCCAGTTCCAGTCCCTGCCGGGGAAACACCCAGGCCGACATCCGGTAATCGTTGATGCGCCGTGCCGCGATTTCCTGCAACTTCGCGATCATCGCTCCATACATATCATCCATATTCATCGTCACATTCCTTTCATTGTCTGTGGAAAGCCGGCAAAGCGGCTTTTCCGCCCTTTCCTTTTTCCATGCGGGAAAACTTCTGTCCATTGCCGGCCGAAGCAGACAGATCATGCCGGTACAGGCCCGGCCCTGGCAAAAAAGAACCCGCCCCGACACCTGCCGGCCGATATCCGGACAGGCAGTCATTTTCGCGGCCGGACACTTTCCGTCCACTCTTCTTCCGACATGACCGCCGGAACCAGCAAAACGCCCGATTGCAGAGACTGGCCGTTCGACGTCACGTCCATCCTGTCGGCAAACAGGCGCATATGCCGGCCCAGCATTTCCAGCGCCCGGTTGGCCGCCGCCGGCTCGAACATCATGCCTTCCACTTCCACTGGTTCGGCGGTTCCTTCCCGGGCATTCTTGACAATCGTCATGATTTTCACCGGTTTGCGCCCCATGCAGATATCGCGCAATTCCCGCAAATCCCCGATCACCTCGTCGGCGGTCAGTTCCACTCTTTCCTGCCGTCTTTTCATGGCGTCCGCCACCGCCTTTTTCACGTTTTCCCGGGCCAGCAGCCGGCTGGCATGCTGGCGCGCCCCGGATGGCGCGTATCCGGCGCGAACCGCTGCTTGCGTAGCGTTCAGATCGACGAGATACTCATCGACAAAGCGGCGCTGCCGGGCGGTCAGTAAAGCTCCATTCTCCCCCTTCGCCATACCCTGTATATCACGCCCGTCCCTGTTCAACGTTTTTTCACCTTCCATCACCCCGTTTCTCCCTCTTTGTCCGCAATATGCCTCCGGCACCCATGCACGGCTTCCCGGATTTCCCGCCCGTCGCTGCCGGACATGCCGGCCGGTTGCCGGCGGCACACGGGCCAAAAACCGGCCCGCTTTCCCCGCCGGGAAACAAAACGGGCGACAATCCGGTCACCATACAGTCCCAGCGCACCGATACCATCCAGTCCGGCGATCAGCCGTGCCGCAACCGCCATGCCCAGTCCGTTTTTCAGTATTTCCCAGAGAATCTCCCCCTTGACGGAACCGCTCCGGCGTCTCGTTTCCGCCTCCAGTCGTTCCGCCACCGACAACCCCGCGCTTCCCACCTCACCGCTCTGCAGAAAAACCAGCAGAGGATGCAGAAAAGACACTCCGTATAAGCGATTCAGCCAGAACACACCTTCTTTTCCATCCCTATGAACCCGTTTTCCGGTGTCGTACCCGTCTGTCCCGAACGGACGGTTCCGGACAGACAGGCACAACGCCTGCCCCATCCCGCTACCGGCCCGTGAAATTCGCACCGTCTGATGACATGTCTTTTTCAATGATTTCTTCCTGTCCATACCCGGCACGGTTTCCCGCAACCCGTTTCACCGGAAATCCGGCATACCGGTGGAGAAAAACGGAAGCATCCGTTTTTCTCCGCCCGTTTTCCCTTTTTCAGGCTTTTCACGTCCCTTTCCGGCAATCCGCGCAAAATTCCCGGTACCCGATCCCGTTTACAGGCCCATTTCGTCCATACGGCGCATGATCCGTTCGGCACTGGACATCCCCAGATTGTCCGCGATCTGGCCGGCCACCACGGGAGAACTTCTCAGCGGTTGCGGCATCATGGCCGGTTTCGATACCGGCAGCGCCAGATTGTCATAAAGATATTTCACATGCTTGGCCCACATGGATCGCGGCACATTGGCCACGAAATCGTCTGCCCAGCCCGGTGCGAGCATGTACTCGAAAATTTTCTGCATCTTCAGGGGATGATCCGCTTCCGACGCATAAGGCTGGAGGCTGGCTCCCACCGTTTTCATGAAATCGGCGATATCGGAGAAAAGCTCGACGGCACGTCGTCCCTTTTCGGCTTCCGCCCGGGACCTTTCACGGGCGGCGCGCTCGGCCCGTTCCAGATTGGCCAGACGCAGCGCATGTTCCATTTTCAGCTCCCGGCGTTCCACGGCCTCCCGGATCTCCGGTACATCGGCAAACAGGTCGACTCCCGGTTCCGCAATGCCCAGACGGCGGCAGAGGGATTCCCTTTCATGATTCAAGATATCCAGCGCACAATGCATCAGATGCGGATCGCCGCTGGCGACCAGCTTTCCGTAATGCAGCGTAGCGGCGATATCCCCCATATCCATGCCGGTGTCAGAAAGCATCTGTCTGAAGCGTCTGACGGCTGTTTCATAATACTCGAGTCGCGATTCCGCATCGCGGCGCGCCGCAATGATCGAACGGATACGTTCGCGGCTTCTTTCCGAACGCGCGTTTTTCACCAGTTCTTCTTCCGCCTGTTTTAGAGGATCCGGCTGGCCTTCGCCACCGGAAACGCCTTCCCCGGAAACAGCCGGATCAGGCGTTTTCCGCTGCCCGGCAAATGCATCGTCTTCTCCGGCAACGGTCAGTTCTTCAATCAGCTTTTGCACGGCCGGCGAATCGCTTGCCCTGGTTTCCTGCACCATATTGATCTCCTCGCCCGTACCGGCGGGACACTTTGCTTCCCCTGCGGCGACCGGACTGTTTTCCGGTGCATCCCGATCGGTCATGCCGGCAACCGGCCCATTCTGTTTACCTGTTTTTCTGTTTTTCATTCGGACTCCTTTTTTCCCGTTTTCTGTTTCGACCGGCACCATCGCCGGAACACGATCCCGTTTATCCGGCCGGGCGACCTGTCTTTTCCCGCTTCAATCCCGTTTCTCTTTCGGGGCCGCGCGGTTTTCGCGCTCTTTTAGCGCGTGATTCCGCGTCCCGCCGCGTCCGTTTCGCCTGCCTTTTGCCAACAGTTCTTCCACCATCGGCACAACCGCTTCCAGAAGTTTCTGTCCGGCAGCCTCCGCAACGGGCACTCCTTCTCCGGATGTCGCCGTCCGCAACCCCGTTTCCACTTCCGACCCCGGCATCCCCGCCATTTCGGCCGGTGCCTGTCCCGCTTCGCGCTCCAGCCACTGGCGCCATACCGGCGGCAAATACTGTGCGGCAACCGGCGACAGTCGTTCATGCCCGCTTGCAGGCGGCACCCGGACATTACCGGTTTCTGCCGCCACCCGTTGCCCCGGAAAAGCGCTGCCATTTCCGGCCGGATCGTCCGGCAATCCCGACTGGCCGCCAGCCACATCAGCCTGAGGCATCGCACTGGTACCATTGCCGTCATTACCGCCGGACACAACCAGTACCGGCTGTGTCCCGCTACCGCCCTCCACTCCTTGCCCGGCCGATACGGCTGCCTTATCCCGGGCCACTTTCCTGTCCAGATCGGGAACGAATTCATCCAGATCCAGCTTGTCATCAAAACGCAGAACCGTTTCCTTCAGCAAAGCGATCAGCGTAGTCGGATTGACACCCTCCAGCTGGAACTGCATGATCTGGCCGATCAGAGGCTGTATGACGGGCAAAAGTCGCGTCCAGGATTCCTGCCTGTCCAGATCGTCCGGGATACCTGTCGAACCCGCGCGGATTTTCAGCTGGACCAGCCGGAAAATCTCGTCCTTGGACAACTGCGGCCAGTCATAGGCCAGCTCGACAATCCCTTGTACCGGCAACTCCCCCGAACCGGAAACCGGCAGCAACCCCGTCTTGTGAGGTCCCATGATCTGCTCGACCTGTTTCACATCCAGTTCCTGAATCAGGATTTCCGCCGTGTATTGCGCGATCTGCTGGAGAAAATCCTCGACCTGATCCCGGAATTCGGAAATGCGACCGGACAGGGATTGCTGGAGGATATTCGCTTCCGTGGCCGTTTTCGGCTTGACGACCGACGCGCGGGAAGCATCCTGAAGACCGGTGACCATTTCCCAGTCAACTCGCACGGCCGACGTATCGTATACAGCGGGATCGATCGGCGGATACGATTTCGGCATGATCGCCTGCTGGATCGGCTGGCCATCCGAATCGATCAATGTGATTTCTCCCAGCTCCGAATCGGAAAACCGTTTCAGCGTCCGCTCGTTCACCTCCGCACTGGCGATATAGCCGGGCTTGATCAGATCGCGATGCTCGTTGTAGCGGTCACGTACTGTGTTATGCTCGTTTTGCAGCCGCTCGGTCAGATCGACGATGGACGGCCCCACAAAACAGCCGTCCACCGTCTGGAACGGCAGCAGGAAAAAGGGATACCAGCGCTCGCCGACTTTCGGCGGACTGTACGGATCACGCAGCCAGAAATCGCACCCTTCCGCCATCGTGTAAACGCGCTGTGTCTGTTTGTCCCAGATTTCCAGCACACAAATTTGCGAATCATCCCCCGCTTCCGGACGCACTCCCTCGAAAAGGCGTCCGGAATTTCCGGTCACTTCGCCCTGATGGCGGTAAACCGTCGCCCTGTCCAGACAGAACCCGTACAAGCCCTCGGCCACCGCCTTTTTCATCGGCACCGTCTGGATCATCCAGTCCGCCTGTTCGTAATCCCAGAACTCCGCGATGGCCGGATCGACAAGCAGATGTTCCGTCATGACACGATCGATCACCAATCCTTCCGTACGTCCGACCTCGGCCTTTTCATCCACCGCGGCCACCGTCTGCCGGATCTCCTCCTTCCTGCTGTCGGCATCGCCGCCCTGACCGTTCTCCCGCCACTGCATCGACAGGCCCCGCGCACGCACCAGATTGTCCTGCGAATCCTGAATACGGGCATGAATCAACGGGTCGGAATGTATTTCCCGCTGATACATCACCTTCAGGACACCGAACGAACAGGTCAGCGCCGCCCTGACCGTCGCCTTGGCCCGCTGCTTCAGTCCGGCGTCTTCCAGATAACGGTTCGTCACCGTCTCGATCGTCTTGCACAACAGCTTCAGATCGCGCGAAGCGTGCTGCGGCTTGACGGAAATCTCGGGATTGCGTGCATAAATCCCCGGCAAAATCCCCATGATGGTACTGTGGATCAGATTGGCCCGATGCATGTAAAACCCGTCATCAGACGGATCGCGGTTCCAGTCCAGTCCGGAAACGATCTGCCGGTTATGCCGGATACGCCGGTGGAACCTGTCCCAGTGACGACGCGCTTGCGTCACCCGTTCACTCCACTTCCGGGCGAGCGGATCCGTCTCGGGTTGATCCCTGAATTTGCTATTCATCTATTCTCCGTATTCCAGTAATGAACTCCATTACTTATACTCCACATTCAGACCCTATAAGGACTTTCATGGTACTTTTGTAACACTTTATGGTTTGTAATACTCAGAAAACGCGACTTCCATCATGGAACGTGATTCGCCATCACAAAAAGACCATATAAGGTTCGACAAAGTCAGGAAACCGGGAAACGGAAATACCCGGCGACAGGAGAAAACGAAGGTGGAAGGCACAAAAAAACCGCGCAGACTGCGCGGCAAGAGGAAAGAGCAGAAATATGGCAGATAGAGTAAAGCAGGTGTTCAGAATAACCGTTTCGGCAAAAGAGTCCTTGCGGGAACGCAAAAAAAGAGAAGATCGGAAAAAACATTCCGGATCAATGACATAGCCGTGACCGGTTCAGTCGAAAAAACCGTTTCTCGCCGCCGCCCTGTCCAGCTCTTCCACCAGATCCGGGCGATTGGCATCAACGGCCCGCTTCCGGGCTTTCAGATAATCGTCCTTCATGCTCTGCGACGGGCCGCCATGACGGTCTTCCCGGTACGTCCGGCTCCGGGACGATTCCCGTCTGCGCGAAGCTCCCTGTTTTCCGGACGTCTGCGCCGACAGTTTCCGGTCATAGGCCCCGGAAAGCGTCCTGTTTCCTCTCAGGATTTCTCCCGTTTCCTGATTGACGACATACCCGCTCTGTCCGATAGCCCGGTACGGCGCATATGGTTTTCCGTAGAGGGCGGACATTATCCGGTTCAGTTTTTCCGGATCGTCGATATGCTGCATCAGCTGCTCACGCAATTCCTGCTTCTGGAACTCGGAAGCAGCCTGCGCAAAACGGCGGATGTTCCGGTCACCCGTTTCCTGATAAGCACGATAGGCCTTTTTCATGTACTCCGGCATATCCGGATTGCGGCGCAGTACATCTTCCACTTTCTGCTTGCGCAACAGAGCTTCTTCCGACTGGGCGCCGTTTTTTTGTCCATCGACCAGCGCCAGCAAGGATCTGGGAGTATCCCGTCCTCCGGGGGCATACTGGTAATCCGGCAAAGGCGTATTTTCCAGAACGGGATCGATCAGGGCGGCATCGCCGGAACTGGCCGAAACAGAGGATACAGGCAGAATGCCGGAAAAGATCGCGGCGAGAAAAACGGACTTCCTGAAAAAGGAAAGCATCATGAATGTAGCTGTCGGATACGGATACAGTGTGTATTTTACCCGTTTGGCGAATCTTCTCAAAGCAAAAACGGAGAGAATCCGCCGCCATTTTCCCCGCAAGCCATCCATTTCTCCCTTTTTCCGCCATTTTCACGATCCTTTTTCCCACCGCACGAAACAGCCGGCAGGAAACGGACTGGCCGGCAATGGCCGCCTCGGCTGAACACCTGAGCGGACAATCCGGACGGCACGAAACCGCATTTCCTGCCCCCTGTTTTCTGTCCGGATCGCCCGACGCTTTTTCCCGAGACCGCTGTCATCGGCCTGTTCCTGTGGAAATCCGGTTGCCGGTCATGTCATCCCCAAAAAACCGGCGGCAGCTTCCGCCGGGTGCCGGACCGCTTTTCCCGTCTCCTCCCGGATATCCTTGTCGCCCCGGCCTGATACCGGCCGATCTCCCCCGAAATCATCCCGGATGTCGTACGGACAACCTCCATGCCCGCGAACCGTTATCCGAAAGCCACCCCTCCCGTATATTTCGCCCCGTTTTTCAGCGTATTCGCAAAACCGGAATCCAGCAGGCCCACACCGGATTTACCGGTCAGGGCAGCACCGGCTGACGTACCCGTGACCGATCCGGTCGCTCCCGCCGCAGCACTTCCCAGGGCCGAGGTACCATACATCCCCAAAATACTGGAGCCGAGCTGCAAAAACGGATTCGCCTGTCCGGCTTCCTGAATGGCGAGCCGATCGACGTTATACATGCCATTGGCGAAATTGTTGATCCGGGAAATCTCGCTGGCATTGTCCGCCATTTTGATCGCCTCGTTCTGCCGCAAGCGGTATGCACTGTTCTGCCGTCCCAAAAGTCCGGCCAGTTCCCTTGCCGTATTCAGCTGGTTCGCATCGGAGGCCGTTTTTGCCTGCCGATAGTCCGACGACACATTCCCCTGGGTCGTGGCCGCTTCGGCATGAGCTGTCTGGGCGGTTTCGACCGGCCGGTAATAATTTCCGGTCATCTCTTCCGCGATTTTGTTCTGGTTTTGCTCACGCGTATCCTGCCGGTAATCATCGGCATTATCCATCACGATCTTTTCCGCCCTCATCTGATAGTCGCGCTGGCGTTTCAGGGCATCCCGTGTCGCCTGATTCTGCCGCGACACCGCCATACTGCTGTTTATCTGTTGCAAGGCCGCCGAAGCGACCAGCGCTGCAATTGCTCCCCACATAACCATCCTTCCTTTCTGTCATGACCGGCTGGTATTTCCGCCATAAGAACTGCGCGTCGAAAGAGAACTGCCCTGATTGCCCGTATTGAACAGGTTCGTCCCGCTTCCGTCCAGATTGTTGTAACGCAAATAAGCCTGGCTCAGTCCGCCGAAAAGATCGCCGACAGAGGCCCCGCTCCGGGCACCCTGCGCTTCCTGCGATGTCGAATTCAGGCTCTCCACGGCCATCTTCTGCGCCGTCCCCGTATCGATACCGGACTGCGCCATCGAAATCAGGTTCTGTCTGGCACTTTCGTCTTTCGCTCTCAGACTGGCGGCCGCACTGTCGGCAATACCGCTGGCCTTCATCAACCCCTCGTTGGTGATTTCCTGAAGCCGGGCATTGGAATCGACATCGGCCGAACCGCCCATCAGCCCGTGGCGGGCCAGCCCGAAACGGTTGTTCCGTTCCGCATCGCCATACTGGCGGTTCACTTCCCTGGAATTGATTTCGTATACGGCATCGCGCTGGTCTTCGTACAGTTTTTCCCGCCCATCCGGTGTCACGGTTTTCGAACCGTACAATGCCCCGCTGGCAATCGCGTTGTTGATCTTGTCCCAGTCCGTATAAGTCACCGTCACCGGATCATACGTCGTGTACCGGCCCTCGAACGGTTTGGCACCGCTTCCCCAGTGATGCGTCCGTTTTATCTCCGTCCGGGTCGATGTCGGATCGAACACACTGCCGTCCGCCAGATAATACGTCTGCGACGGATCGTAACTCGTCACCCTGTTGTCCAGATCGACCGTCACATACAGCTGCGGATCGAAAATGTCGTTGATCGCCTTGACCGCCGCATCGACACGGGCCTGCCGTTCCTGCTCCATTTTTCTGGCATCACTGGAACCACCGCCCTTGAAATAGAGTCTGCGGCTTTCGACGAAACCGTTGAACTTTGTCGGTATTAACATGATTCCTCCTTCACATTCATTCTCAAACTCCGGTAAACCGTCGCAAACCCGTAACGACGGTGCATCCTCTCCATCGCCGGCGAAACCTGACACTCGATCCAGTCCGCCCCCGCCTTTTTGCAAAATCCCCTGAAAAGGGGCAAAAACCGGTGCATGAACGCCGCCAGACGCCGACCTGCCATCGCCAGCACATTGACTGCCGTAGCCGACGGATAAAAGACAAATTCGAACGCCACGACCATAACGACTTCCCCTTTCTCGCGCGCCACACCGACCGTTATCCGGCCATCGCGCGCCAGCCTGTACAAATCCTCCGTCGTGAATTCGCCATGAATGGCCTTTTCAACCACCCGTCCGAACTCCGGAGCCACTTCCGCCCAGACCGTGTCCACCTCTTCGGGCCGTACAAACACCAGATTCACAATACCCCCAGCGGTTCGTAATAAATCGTCAGCGCATCCAGCTGGAAAGGTTCTCCGGTCAGATTCCGGAAACGGGGCGCGAATTCGGTTCCCGTCACCTCCAGCGGAATCAGGCCACCCCCATAGGTATTGCCCACGACCCGCACCTCATCGGTTACCGCTTCCACATTGCGGACATCGAAGCGCATGGAAAAACAGCATTCCCCCTGCATCACCAGATCGACGCCATAAACCCGTTTCAGCACCCCCGGCGCCTTGAAATTCATGTACGGCAATTCCAGAATCACTTCATATTCCTGCCCGTCATCGGTATGCGACTCCTCATCCAGCCGGTACACATCGTCGCCGCTGCGCAGATACAGCACCCCGTCCAGTTCATCCATCGCATCGACCGTGAAAGGCAGTTCATACCGGCTCCAGGCCGCGATCTTCGACGTTCTCGATACCGAATACACAAACATCTGCCGGTCGATGGCGCACAGATACTGTCCGGTTCCATAGAAATACACCGCCTTCGGCGTGCTTTTCAGTTCCTGCAAAACCGGCCTGACCAGCGTATCGACAGGCGAACCGATATCCAGATCGTCCAGACGGGCCACCAGTTGCTGTGTGGTGATCGAGCGGAAACCGAAATCCGACAGGAAATACAGATCGCCGGCAACCGTCGCCAGTGACTGCGGATAAGACGAACCGACATTTTCGACCGTCTCGGCCAGACTCATCGCCGTCGGATCGGGATCGACCACCCACACCTGTGCCCCGTCCCGCATCAGAACGACCAGATTGCCCCGGTAAAGCCCCAATGCGTTCGCTTCCCGGTTGCCCAGTGCATTTAAACCCGTCGGCAGAAAGCCGGCATCATCCGCTTCCGTCCAGACCGTCGGATCGCCCGTCTTCGAATAACGGACCGTCGATCCGTCCGGCGAAATCGAAAAGATCTTCGAGGCCGTCTTGATCGCTGTCCGGGTATGCGGACAATTCGCATCGGTGATCTGGGTGATTTCATCGTCTCCCAGATAATGGTGCCGGCACACATCGCCGTGCTGGGCCGAAACGTACAGATAACCGTTGAACACATCGACATAATGGACATCCGTGACCGCCCTGTGTACGGCGACATGGGATGTCTCACTGTTTTCATCGTCCGTCACCTCTTCGGCGCACACCAGTCTTTCCGCCTGAAACAGCGGATTTTCATGAACGATTTCATCCGGCCCGCCGTAAAACGTATGCAACTTGCCCAGCGCGGCAGCCAGTCCTTTCGTTCCGGCCTCCAGCGTCGCGATTTTCACGAAACCGGGACGTTTGGCCGTGGCCAGACCGGTCGTGACATAGGCATTTTTCATTTCCCGCAAACGGTTGGCGTCAGACACGGCCGCCGACTTGCGCAAATCGATTCCCAGATCGAACTTGTTGAACGTAATCGTCGCCATACCTCACCCCGCCATGAAACGGTAATCGCCACCTTCTCCGGTCACCGTCCTTTCCGAACGGTATCCCCCGTTGATGAAATACCGGCGGTTTTCATGCTGCCTGACCCGCTCGCGCCGCATCTGCGCATTGAAAAGCGCCGCCACCGACTGGGAATCCGGATGACGGAAATGCGCCTTGGCACTCACCAGCGCATACAGCAGCACCAGCCTGTCCGATACACCCGGACGGTCGGACGACCGCACGAACCGGGGACGGCAGGCGATATATTCCACCAGCAGTCCGTATCCCGACTTATCCGGCACCGGCCAGAGCTCGATCTGCCCGTTTAACGTATCGTACTTTTCCGGCATGGCGCGCCCCTCGTCTTCCCGGTCTTTCTCCGAAATGCCCTGCGAAAGCGGTATCCGCATTTTCCCATCGATTAGCCAGACCGATCTCACCAGTCCCGGATCGATATTCTCGTCTTCGGTATCGTTGTGCCAGTCATACAGATACGACCCCTGCTCCAGACTGATGACTGTTTTCTTGCGCATGGGGGTCGGATTGAGCTGATCGTAAACATATTCATGCGCTTCCTGGAGAAACGAAATCATCAGCGGATTGTTATTGTTCGAAGCCGGCCCCTGCGCCACAAATCCCAGACGCGCTTTCAGCTCGGCCAGCAATTCCCCCAACGTACGATGCCGCTGGATCAGACCGTTCATGCCTCTTCTCCTTTTCCCAGATTGACCATCATGCAGCGGTTTTCCAGCCGGTCCATGCGATCCTGCACGGAAAAAAGTCCCTCCTGCATATCCTTTTTCGCTACCGCGACCGTCCTGCCGATCCGCTCCAAAGCCGCCAGCAGGCGATACCCGAACCAGACCAGCCCGGCAAGCTGCAACACCAGCAGACCGACCGCCACCTGCATCGACGTCACCATCGATCCAATCATGATTCCCCCCTCAACTCCGGCGGGCACTGCAAGCGGTTCTGTTCGGACAGGTACGCGCTTTCGCAATGGTTCTCTTGCCAGAAGAACAGGCTATCGATCATTTTTCGCAGCAACGCCCACCTTTTTCCCTCGTGCCTCTTTCTCCACGCCACCGACGAGATGGTTTCGTCCGCCCAGCCCCCACAGATCGTGTTGACGAGCTGGTCGATGGCGATGGGGATCTGTTTACACCGTCTGGACATGTTCATCTGTTTCCCCTTCCGTCTTGTCGAAGCGGATGGTGATGGCGTTCAGTTCATCCACTGTGGTGGCCGCTTCGATCAGTGAGCGGTATTGCCATTTGATCTGATACAGCCGCTGGCTGTTGGCGACGATTTCACGTCTCATGGTTTCCAGTTGTGCCCTGGTGACCTCGTGGAACTGGTTGTTGTAATCGCAAAACAGGGTGGTGTCGGTGTCGCTCATGACCAGTGTCAGGCCTTCGATGTCGCGGTTGGCGGTTTCGTTGGCGTCGATTTCGAATCCGAGCGAACTGGTCAGATGAGCCATTTCGGAGGCGTCCTCAAAAGCCGTTGATAATTCCGAGAGTTTGTTCGCCCGTTCTGTTTCCAGATCACGGACGAATTCCTCAATCTCACCAAATTCTCCGGACAGGGCCCGCCGGTATAATTCACGGCCATGTGCTTCGACGTCATCTTCCTTAGCGCCGAATGGCAGAAATCCCATGTCCTGCAATTCCTCGAATTTGACTTCCAGCTGGATGATCTTTTTGTCGGCGGCAATGTATTTCGGATTTTTCGTTTCGATGATGTTCATGGCATTTCCTTACGCTATTCGTTGCCACATGGTGATACCTTCGGACCAGATATTATTTGCACCAATATTGCGCCATGTGCCGCCATACCGTTGAGTTTGTTTACCCAAGGCTGAAGCGCTGGAGTCAAGGAATCCACATATGCCGTAAACGGCACTGGTAGTTCCGTTGAGTGCTACCTCTCCCCCTTTTCCATAAAGAAAAGTTCCGACGCCTCCGGCTCCGGTATCTCTCGACACGGGGGTCGATATGCCTCCTACCGATCCGGCCGAGTTGGCATAGCCTGCGGAATTGGCATAGTTCGCGTTTCCTGCGGATGTGATGAATCCACCGGGATTGCTGGAATCGTAAGGGGTAAAACCCAATGCCGCTATCACTTCCGAAGAGTTCAGTTCAGAACGGATTGTTGCTGATGATTTGTTTTCTACATTACCGAGTCCCAGTTGTTCTTTTGTCACGGCATGCGGGTTGTTTTTATCTGACAGATGGGCCGCTGTTTCCGGCAATTCCGACACTTTTTTCCATGTCCCGTCGCCTGCAAGAACCTTGTCTTCGTCTCCTGCCATTGGCGGGGGGACGGTTCCGGATGTTCCGTTTCCGGAGGATGTCGCTCCCGACATGATGTCAACTTCGGGGATTTCCGAGATGGCCTCTGCCACTTCTGCCGATGTCGCGAAGTCTTTGTTGTTGGTTTCCGCATCATAGGGTATGTAGCCCAGCGCTCCGGCTATCGTCTCCGGTGTCAGGCCGGGGATGATGGCGTCGTGCAGGGCTTCATCGACTGCCGCTGTTACCTTGCTGTCGATTTGCGCGGTTTCGGAAAGGGCCTGTTCGGCCTTGCTTTCAGCCTGTTGTGCCTGTGTCTGCGCGGCTTCGGCTGTCGCAACCGCCTCTTCCGACTTGTCCACCGCGTCGGACGCCGTCTGCACCGCGCTTGCCGCATGCTGTTGCGCCTCTCGGGCAATGGCTGTTGCCGCATCGGCTACTGCATTGGCTCCGGCCAGTGCTTTTTCCTGTACGTAGTCCAGCACTTCCTGATCGAGTGAATCGGTCGTGATGGATGAGGCCCGGATTTTCCCGTCGTCGGCCTGAACGAGCGCCAGATTCGTCCGGATGTCGTTGATCGAGTTCGATGCCCTGTCCAGTTCGGCGTTCAGCGCCGAATGATCTGTCTCGTTGCCGAAATCATCCGCAAAATTCTTTTGCCTCTCATAGGATGGGGGTTGTGCCATTATTCATTCTCCTCCGAAAAACTGATGGAAAGCGATTCCAGTTCCACCACCGATTGCGCTGCCTCAATAGCTTCACGCAGTGCCCACTTTCTGGCATAAACAGCCCGGGCATGTGTGATGATCTCGATCTGCATGATTCTGAGCTGATCCAGAGTGACTTCATGAAAAGTATTGTCATACGCACAAAAAAGCACACTGTCTTCCCCGTTCGCTTCCATCGCCACGATCAGACTGGACACATTCCGGTTCGCCGTTTCATCCGCATCGATCTCGAACCCGACCGATGAGGTGCAATGCGCTTTATGTGATGCGGTAT
>ERZ1034992.687-NODE-687-length-17639-cov-5.321315_pt1 | contig 17639 bp, 16 predicted proteins | sample MGYA00520695_ERZ1034992 | MGnify/ENA primary metagenome ERZ1034992 (study PRJEB33766, sample SAMN09781778) | gut metagenome | biome: gut microbiome | host: Homo sapiens | place: Madagascar | study: EMG produced TPA metagenomics assembly of the PRJNA485056 data set...
AGTTTCAAGTATGAAACCTCTGCTCTCGTCTGTGTAAAACTTCTCTCTCTTTATATTGACAAAAAACAGGACTGCGGCTGAAAACTGCAAGTCCTGTTTTTTTTTGTGTGTTTCTGCGGGATTTTTTTTATTTGGTGATCAGCGAGCAGGGACCGCCGACGCATCCTCCTTCGCAGGACATGACTTCCAGGAAATTGCCCGGCAGTTTGCCCATGGCATACAATGCCAGCAGTTTGGCAGTGCGTGCGTCGATTCCGTTGATGAATTTGGAGTCCAGCTTGATTTCACCGTCTTCCCCGACCAGTTCTTTCAGTACGGCATCCGTTACGCCGCAGCTCTTGGCGAAGTTGCGCGCAGTGGAGGCGGCGGGATGTTCGAACGGCCATTCTTCCTGTGTCATGATGTCGATTCCCAGACCGCTCAGCATGGAGCCGAGTTCTTCAAAAGTCAGTACCCTGTCAATATTTTCAGAGTGGAACGCCTCGTAACGTTTGGCGATGCAGGGTCCGATGAACACATTGATGCCGTCGGGATATTTTTCCCGTGCGATTTTTCCGGCGTATCGCATCGGGCTGGGGGTGGTGGAAACTTTGTCCAGCAGCTGCGGAACATGGCGTTTGACCAGTTCCACATACGCGGTACAGCAGGAGGTGGTCATCAGTTTTTCGCCTTTTTTCATGCGTTCGATGAATTCCTTCGATTCATGTTCCGTGGTCATTTCCGCGCCGAGGGCGACTTCGATCACATCGGTGAATCCGGCTTTGACCACAGCGCTGAACAGCTTGCCGAGTCCGCCGGGGAACTGGAACTGGGCGGACGGTGCGACCAGCGCAATGACTTTGCGGCCTTCCTTGATCGCCTGCATCACATGCAGGAGTTCCGAACGTTCCATGATGGCGCCGAAAGGACAATGCGCAAAACATTTTCCGCAGGAAATGCACTTGGTGAAATCAATGTCCGCCACGCCGTACTCATTTTTGTGAATCGCACCGACCGGGCAGGCGTCTTCGCAGGGAACTTTGGTCCGGATGATGGAGTTGAACGGACACGCCTGAATGCACTTGCCGCACTTGATGCATTTGGAGTGGTCAATGCGCGCTTGCTGTTCGGAAACCGTAATGGCGTTTTTCGGACAGGAGAACAGGCATGGACGCGAGAAGCAGCCGCGGCAGTTTTCCGTGATCCGGATCCGGCTCGGCGGACAGCCGTCGCATCCGGCACCGCAGACGGAAAGCGGATATTCCGGACGGGCGTCCGACGCCAGTGCTTCCTTCAGATATTCATGCAGCGGCTTGGTTTCATCGGTTTCCTGCCGGAAGTCGAATCCCAGCAGAGCCAGCAGACGGTATTTCAGCACTGCCCGGTCATGATATATGCAGCAACGGGAAGCGGGGTTGTTGTGACGCGGACGCAGCAGCACCGGGATTTTGTCGATGTTTTCCTCCAGAGTCCCATCGTGAAATTCGCGTACCAGACGAATCATCAGTTCGCGGCGGATCCGTTCTGTGCCGTCAAACATTTGCGGCCTCCGTTTCACCGAGAAGACCGCCGATGAGCGACGCCATCTTTTCCGTTGTCATATTTCCGTAGATTTTTCCGTTGATCCGGACGAACGGCGCACTGCCGATCTGATCCGCCGTGCAGGTTTCCATGCAGGGCAGACCGGAAAACTCCACCTGGTTTTTCCAGGCATCCGGCATGTTTTGTTCGATTTTGAGCAGTTTTCCGGCGCCCAGCATAAAGCAGGTGGTGCCGCAGCAGATTTCAACTTTCACTTTCATGACAACTCCTGTATCTCAGATATATTGAACAGTCACTTTTTTCCGGTAATCTTTTTCCAGAACGTTTTTCAGCCGTTTGACCACATTGCGGCGGATTTCCAGGTCAACCGGCAGCGACGGATCCTGATGCGCCTCGTTGACTTTGGTTCCCACGACAAATTCGATCAGGTCGCTGTCCGCCAGCCGGGACAGAATTTCTTTTGCGGCGACCGGAGCTTTGTCCGTGGTGTGGTTTTCCAGCAGGGACGCCACACGGGTCAAGGTGAGGATCCCTTCCGTCACCAGCCCGACGCCGACCATTTCACCCGGCGGGGGCAGGTCTTCCGCCAGACTCATCAGTTTCAGGTCAATCTCCACTTCGGTCCGGAGTTCGCGCTTGATGATGTTTGCCGTGGTTCCGCCGCAGATGATGACCGAATCTGCACCCGTCGCCATGGCGGCAAAGCGCGCATCGTCGCCTTTGTGATACGGCGGACCGGTTATGATCCGCAGTACACGCGGTTTCCGCAGATAGATCACCACACAGCTGGTATCATCCACCACCCGGCTGCCCGGATTGAGGGACACTGCATTGAATACGATATTGCGCGAGAGTTCCCGTGCGGAAATGGCGGGGTCTTTTTCAATCATGCCGCGGCAGAATTCCAGACATCCCTGCCGCCGCCAGCCGAATTTGCAGCCGGGCAGCCCCAGACCTGCCTGAGTAACGCCGTCTGAACAGATGATCAGACGGTCTCCCAGTTCCATGCGGAGTTCGGAAATTTTCATATCGCGGTCGGGCCAGCGTTCCGAAACCAGGGTTTTCTGTGAAAACGGCGGAACTTCCTGCGTTCCGCGCAGCTGAATATAATCGGGATTGCCCATTTCGATCAGCCGGCAGCGTCCCGTCCCCGCCATCAGATCCATCACGCTGAATGTTGCGTAACTGATCTGCCGGACTTCGCAGACCGGCAGCGAGTCCATGATGGTTTCCGCCGACTGCAGAATATCCATGTTGGATTCCATGAACCGCAAAGCCATGGTCGTGGTCATATTCGCCAGCAGGTGCGCTTTGATGCCGCTGCCCAGTCCGTCCGACAGCACGGCAATGCTGCGGTTTTCGCTTTCGATGCGCTTCCAGCGGAAATCGTCGCCGCAGGCTGCCTGCCCGTCTTTGGTCAGCTGGCAGACTTCCATCTCAACGAACGGAGTGTCCTGGATCATGCTTTTTTCTCCCCGCCGTTTTTCCGGTCGTGTTCATACGCGCCGGCAACTTCGTTGAGCAGAATTTCCGTGTCCGCCATGTGTTCGCCCAGGTAGCTGGCGATTTTCTGCACGGCAAGCACATTTTTACGGATGACTTCCCGTGCTTTTTCGGCGACCTGTTCCCGGCGCAGTTCATTGCGGGTAACGTCCTGAATCACTGCTCCGGCGGTTTCGCCCGGTGTGATGGAAAATACGCTGATATTCAGAATGCGGTCGCCGTAAACCTGATTGAATCGTTCCAGTTCGCCGCTGTGCGCCATGACGGATTCGAAGAGATCGGTGTATTCCACCAGAGATGCGAGAAATGCGCCGTTCAGCGAACCGCAGGAATCGAAGACGGCAATGGCGTCATCTCCGCAGAGTTCCGCAAAATGACGGTTGCATTCCAGCACTTGCAGCTTGTCATCCACAATGACCACACCCGCCGGAATGTATTTGATCAGGGCGGTACTGGTCCGGCGTGCGATTTTCCGCAGATAAGACAGACACATGGAGGCTTCGGCTTTACCTTCCAGTTTGGCTTTGGCGAATTCCCGGCAGGTGTTGTAGCCGCAGCCGCCGCAGTTCAGTTCATCGGCAAGCGTGTATTTGCCCACGGACGCCAGCGCGGCGGTCAGGGCTTCCTGGGTAACCGTATGTTCCGGAACGGGTGCAGACGGAAATTCGCTTTTTACATCTACGGGAATTTCACGGCCGAGACTGCTGCGGTTTTTGCCGTTGAGCATGGTTTTCATCAGCACATCCGCGCTGGATGTTCCCGCCGGCGGCATTACAGGTCCGTTGACACAGCCGCCGCGGCACGCCAGGGCTTCGATGAAAATTTTGCCGCCGGAGGCTTTGAGCTGTTCCTGATCGACGCCGCTCAATACTCGATTGAGGTCGGCGATTCCCGACACGGACAGATAACGGGTCCCGCTGGTGTTTTCCCGGAGAGTGTCGTTCATGCCCCCTTCCAGAGAATAGGCGCGGCCTTCTTCCGCCGCGGCAGGCATCGGTGCAAAACGGTCTTCAGGGGTCAGTTCGATGTTCTTGCTTTCCATCCAGTCTTCCAGCGCGGCGAAAGTCATGGCAAGCGCAAGATCTTCCGGATGACGGTCCGCTTCATTTTTCTTGGCGGCGCAGGGACCGATGAATACTACTTTCACATCGTTTCCGTACAGCTGATGCAGCAGCCGCGCATGAGCCATGACCGGGGAAATGACCGGCGTGATGGAGTCGCGCCATTCCGGATGATATTTTGTAATGTAGTCAACCGTTGCCGGACATGCGCTGGAAATGTAAACTCCCGGCGGGGCATTTTTCAGAAATTCTCCGGTCTGTGCGCTGACAATCTGCGCACCCAGTGCGGTTTCGCTGTATCCCGCGAACCCCAGCTGTTTCAATACGCCGCCCAGCATTTCAAGGTCGGCATCCTTGAAATATCCGACGTAGCTCGGCGCGACCGAAGCAAAAATTTTTTCCCCGCTCTGCACCATAAGCCGGACGCGGTCCAGATCGGAACGGATTTTTTTCGCGTGGGCGGGACATACCCGCACGCACTCGCCGCAGCTGACGCACAGTTCCGGAATCACTGCGGCGCGGGCGTTTTCGATCTGAATCGCTTTGCACGGACAATGCCGGACGCATTTATAGCAGTCCTGACATTCGTTCGGAACGGTGTAGACGGGAAAATTCCGGTTCATGCTTTTTTCTCCCCGGATCTGCCGTTGAGCAGGGTTTCCCGGAGCAGGTCCTGAATGCTGTTGCCCGTTACATGGGTGTAGATTTTGCCGTCGATGATGACAATCGGTCCGTCTGCGCAGCGTCCCAGACAGAGACAGGCTTCCAGATCCACGTCCACTTCATCCTTGAGGTTGTTTTCCGCAAGGAAACGTTCCACTGCTTCCACATTTTTCTGGTTCCCGCGTGCGAAGCAGGAACTGCCGAGACAGATGCGAATTTCCGGTTTGCCCATCGGTGTAACTCCTTTTTTTCTGTTTGCAGTCATAAAATAGCACGGCAGGACACTTTTTTCAAGGGATTCTGAAAAAAATGCGGCACGGAGTGCCGTCAGAATGCAAATTTTTAAACGTATTTTCCTGAATTGGGTTTGTTATTACGGGAAACTGCGCTATATTTACCGCAAAAAAACAAATCTGTGACAGAGGAAGGATTGCAGTATGACGTATCTGGACAAAGATGATCTTTACCCGCTGCTGTTTGAGCCGGCATACCGGCAGGTGATCTGGGGCGGACATAAACTTGCGGAACGCTTCGGGCGTCCACTGCCGCCGGACGGTCCGCCGGTCGGGGAAGCATGGGAAATCTGCGACCGCCCGGAATACGAAAGTCCGGTCATCAACGGTTCCCTCAAAGGAACTTCGATCCGAGAACTGGTTGCCGCGTTCGGCAAGGATTTTGTGGGGCACTCTTTCAATGGCGGCCGTTTCCCTATTCTGGTGAAACTCATTGACGCCGAAAAACGCCTTTCTCTGCAAGTTCATCCCAGTGAAGCAGCTGCGGCGGAAATCGGCGGCGGAGCGGAAGCCAAGAATGAAATGTGGTATATCCTGGAAGCGGAGAAAAACGCCAAGATCATTGCCGGACTCAGCCCGCGTTCGTCCAAAGTCCGCTTCATGGAAAATCTCCATTCTCCGGATATCGAAAGTCAGCTTCAGGTGTTTGATTCTTTCCCCGGCGATGCCTATTACATTGCCGCGGGACGGGTTCACGCGATCGGCGGCGGCAATCTCCTGCTCGAAATTCAGCAGAACAGCAATACCACGTACCGGCTCAGCGACTGGGGACGCGTCGATGCCAACGGCAAATCGCGCGAACTCCACGTTGAGCAGGCTCTCCGCTGCATTGATTTCATGGACCGCACGGTTTCCCGTTTCACTGCTCCCAGTGATCTTGCCAAGCACAACCGGAAATACCCGGTCATCAACCGCTGTCCTTATTTCAAGGTGGATGAACTGCTGCTCACTGCGGACTGGCACGATTCCACGGAAAATACTGCCAGCTTCCATCTGCTGACTGCGGTCAACGGTTCGTTCACGGTTGGCCGCGACCAGAAAATCACCCGCGTTCCGCTGGGTTCAACCTGCCTGATTCCCGCATGTTTCGGCAGTTACTCCGTCATTCCGGAACAGGAAGCCCAGACAACCATCATACGCACTACATTATAATTCATCAAGGAAAGGATTTTCCGCTTTATGAACCTTCAATGCATACGCAGACTGGAAAAACAGCTTCAGGCGGCTTTCCCGCAGGCGCAGATTCCGGCGGACTGGAGCATTGCTCCGGAACAGTGTCCCGCGGATATGAGCGGAGATGTTACCGTGAACTGCTTCCGTTTTGCCCGGATTTTCAAAGCCGCTCCCGATATGGTCGCGGAAAAAACTGTTGAACTGCTGAATGCCGATCCCGAAGTGCTGAAAGCCGAACGCATCAAAGCGTTTGTCAATATCACGCTCAAAGCCGATGCGCTGTTCCGGGATACGGTCGGAAACATTCCCGTTCTGCTTCAGGAAGGACAGTTGCCGCAGAATGCGCGCAAACGCATCCTGATCGAGTATTCCGCCCCCAACACCAATAAACCGCAGCACCTGGGACACGTCCGCAACAATACCATCGGCATGAGTGTCTGCAAACTCCTGTCCCGTGTCGGTCATGACGTTGTGCCGGTCAACCTGATCAATGACCGCGGCATTCATATCTGCAAATCCATGCTGGCATATCAGCGCTTCGGCAATGGCGATACTCCGGAAAAATCCGGAATCAAAGGCGACCATTTTGTCGGAAATTATTATGTCCGGTATAATATTGAACTGAAGAAACAGCTGGAAGCTCTCCGTGCCGCCAAACCGGAACTGGCGGAAAAATCCGATGACGAACTGTTTCTGGAAACGGAAATCGGCGCAGCCGCGCAGGAAATGCTCCGCAAATGGGAAAATTCTGATCCCGATACCGTCGCCCTCTGGAAACTCATGAATTCCTGGGTGATTGCCGGATTCAATGAAACCTATGCCCGCATGGGCGTGGAATTCCGTAAAACATATCTGGAAAGCCAGACTTACCTGCTGGGCAAAGACAATGTCCGCAAAGGTCTGGAAGACGGCGTTTTCACCCGGCGCGAAGACGGTGCGGTCATTGCGGATCTGGGCAAGCTCGGCACAAAGGTGCTGCTGCGCAAGGACGGTACCAGCGTTTATATCACGCAGGACATCGGAACCACGCTGCTCAAACACCGGGAGTTCGAACCGGATGCCATGATCTGGGTGGTCGGCGATGAACAGATTCTTCATTTCCAGATGCTGTTCACCATCCTGAAGAAAATGGGGCATGAATGGGCTTCGGATCTGCATCACCTGTCCTACGGCATGGTCAATCTGCCGACCGGGAAAATGAAAAGCCGTGAAGGCACGGTGGTGGATGCCGATGATCTGTTCGATGAAATGCACGCCCTGGCGCGCACTGCGGCACTGGAACGGGTTCCGGAAGGAACGGAACCGCCCGCCGATCTGGAGGAACGGTCCGAAATCATCGGCATGGGCGCACTGAAATTCATGCTGCTCAAATTCAATCCGAAGACCACGATGATGTTTGATCCGCAGGCATCGCTGAAATTCGAAGGTGATACCGGGCCGTATGTCCAGTATGTCTGCGCGCGTATTCATTCGATCGCGCGCAAAGCGGCGGAACGCGGCATCCGCGTGGATTCGGCGGCGGACTGGTCGCTCACGGATTCCGCGGAGGAACGTTTGCTGGCGATTACGGCGGCGCGTTATCCGGAAGTTCTGAAAGCCGCCGCGGAAAAAATGGATTGTTCCGCAGTGGTCAATTATCTGCTGGAACTGGCAAAAGCGTTCAACCGCTTCTACCGGGAAAAACAGGTGCTGAATGCGGAAAATCCGGCAGTGATTGCTTCGCGCATTGCGCTGTGTTTTGCCGTGCGCGATATTCTGGAAGACGGTCTGGCAACACTTACAATCGGTGTTCCCGAAGCCATGTAATTCCACTCAGACTGAAAGAGACGGTTGGAGACTGAAAGGTTTTCAGCCGTCTTTTTTTTTGACAATATCAGAAAAATAAAGTTGAATAGTCGTTTAAATATGCTATGTTATAATACGGAATCCCGATGAAATCCAGAAAGAGGAGGCTTTGAACATGAGAGCAAAATCAAGATCGAAGGCAAAAAGCAAAGACAGAAAAATTGAGAGTGTGTCTGTTTTTGAAATTCATGCAAAACGGGTGTTTTTCTGCAGTCCGCCGGCGGTGTGTGTCGCGGAAGGCGGAATGGATGTTTATTATGATGACCAATCCTGCGAAGAGCAGTACTTCTTTATTTCAGATTCAGATTTCGGCTTGTATATTGCCGTCTGCAAAAAGAGTTTTTTCGATGAACCTGCGGAAGACGAATCCGATGAAGCGGAAAGCATCACCATTACAGAATTTCCTACGCAGAAAGCGGCATTGCAGTCGCCTTATCAGGAAGCATTCAAGAAGGTATTGAAAGCGTATAAAATGATTTGAGCCAAGTGACGGACTGTCCGCTTTCAGCCGTTCAGGTTCAGCAGAGTGCGGAAATTGCGGTTCAGTATGGCGGACAGTTCTTCCGGTGTTTCGTTCCGCAATTCCGCGGTGCGGCGGTAAATGTCCGGGAGCGGAATTTTTGATTCATCCGTTTCCAGCAGAAAATCCGTGCCGGAAAGTTTTTCCGGAAAGCGGTGCAGGTGCATGAGCCAGACCGGCGACAGCGAAAGCAGACATCCGGCTTTCCGCAGAGCCATGGCGGTTTCCGGTTTTCCGCGGAATCCGTGAACCAGCCAGGGAATTTCCGGATGTTTCCAGTACTGTTTGCGGAAATGGATGATTTCATAATGCAGCCGGACACAATGGATCACCATCGGGAGCGCGAGTTTCTGTGCCAGTTCGATCTGCTGCCGGAAAACGGCACGCTGTTTTTCCATGCGTACCGGAGCCAGCGGATCCAGCCCGCATTCCCCGATTGCGGAACAGGGGGTCTGCCGTACAGCGTTTTTCAGCTGTTCCAATGAGATGGAATCCGCGTCTTTCGGATGAATCCCCAATGAAAAATAAACTCCGGCAGGACGGCTTTCCGGCAGGAAATTCCAGTTCAGGTTGACCAGAGCGTTCTGATCCGGTTCCCGCGGGAGCCGGTGCGTGTGTGCGTCCGTCAGCGGAGTCATTTGCGCTCCGCCAGTTTGCTGCGCATGGCGTCGAGCAGTTCGTCCGGAACCGTCAGTGAACCGTCGCCGCAGCCCAGCCGGATGCCCGGATGATAGATGCCGTGATAATCCGTGCCGCCGGTCCGGAGCAGTCCGAATTCCTTTGCCATGGCGGACAGCATTTCCGTCTGCCGTGCCGTGAACACCGGGTAGCAGGTTTCGATACCGTCCAGTCCGTGCGGCGTCATGACTCTGAGGAAACGCCTGACCATGGAACGTTCGCCTCTGGCGCGGTATACCGGATGCGCCCAGAATGCCAGTCCGCCCGCGTCGTGAATGGCGCGTATGCTTTCATCCGGCGAAGCCAGTACACGCGGCGTGTATGCCCGCGCACCCCGTTTGAGACAACGGTCGAAGGCGTCCTGTATGGTCGGGAAGAAACCTTTCTGAACCAGCATCTGCGCCATGTGCGGGCGTCCGACGCTTTCTCCTCCGGCGCAGATGCGCACTTCCTCTTCGGTAACGGCATATCCCATGGCGTTCAGCTTTTCGAGCATGATCCGGTTTCGGAGGTTGCGGTTCTCACGCGCATTTTCCAGAAACGTATTCAGCGATTCTGAATGCGGGTCGATGAACAGCCCGACAATATGAATTTCCTTATTGTACAGGCTGGATGAGATTTCTACTCCGGGGACAGCAGTGATCGGCTGTCCCTCCGCCGCTTTCAGAAATTCCGGCAGCCCGGACAGCGTGTCGTGGTCGGTCAGGGCGATTGCCGTCAAGCCCGCCTGAATAGCGGCATGAAGCAGTTCTGCCGGGGTATCCGAACCGTCGGACGCCCGGCTGTGGGTATGAAAATCAAGCATGGAAAGAATACCTCTCCCGTCAGCAGGAAGTGGCGGCGATCCAGCTTTCGGCGATGAGTGCATGACCGGTGGGGGTCGGATGCACACCGTCGGTTGTCCAGAAGGATTTTTCACGCCGACATGCGGCTGCGGCAAAAATACCGTCCAGCGGAATCAGCGTACAGGCAAATTCTTCGGCAAGGTCGCGGACCGCCTGGATTTTCGGATCCAGATCGGCGCGCCAGCGGCGGAGTTCTTCGCGCAGCGGCAGCAGGAACGGTTCCATCAGAATGATTTTCGTTTCCGGCAGTTCCTTGCGGATACTGTCCAGAAGCGAATGATATACTTCGGCAAATTCCATAGTGCTGATGGAAATATCGCCGTCGTAACGGGTTGCCACGTCGTTGATGCCGACCTGAACGGTCAGCACCTGGGGCTTGTGGTTCAGAACATCGCGCTGCCAGCGGTTTGCCAAGTCCGAAACGCGGTTTCCGGCGACGCCGGAATTGACGAACGTCAGTTCCAGTTCCGGGTGTCTCACGCCCATTTCGGACGCGATGAACACGGGGTAGCCGTGACCGAGGTAATTGATGTCGTCGCAAAGCGAGCTGCCGCAGTCGGTGATGCTGTCGCCGATGAAAAGGATTTTATCTCCCTGATTGAGTTTTATCATGATTGATGCCTCCTGAATCTCTCTTTTAGGTCTATGCGGCAATGTAGCTGTCTTTCAGGTATGCGTCAAGTGAAATCCGGCCTGTTTTTGCGGAAAAAACAGAAAAAATATCCGATTCGCGGGAAAATGCCCGGTTTTTGCCGGAAAAACAATCTCTTTTCGGTAAAATATATGAACAGTCTCCGCGTATGCCGCGAATCAGCGTGTTCAATATATCAAGAATTTTGTTTGATATTCTTTGCTTTCTGATTTGAATTACGGAAAGAATGATGTATAGTATATCATACTTTGAAATAATATATCAAACAAAAAGAGGAGAGAATCATGGAAATTTTTCTGAAAGACGCATTCAAGATATCCATTCTGCTGAATCCGTTTGCTGTGCTGTCCACCTTCATCGCCCTGACCGGGAGCCGGACGTCCGGACAGCGTTTGCGGATCATGATTCATACTTGTCTGGCGGCTTTGGCAGCGGGAGCCGTGGTGCTGTTCAGCGGCAACATTATTTTCTCGCTGATCGACATCAATCTGAATCTGTTCAAAGTCGGCGGCGGAGTTGTGCTGATGATCTGTTCCATTTCGCTGGTCTGGGGCAATGAACGTTCGGTGCGCAAGGCGGATCCGTCGGACACTTCGATTTCCGTGGTGCCGCTGGCTGTTCCGATGGCGGTCGGTCCCGGCACGGCTGCGGGGCTGATTATCATCGGCAGTGAGCATGGCGGCTCGTTCCTGACATCCTGCGGCAATCTGGCTGCGCTGGCGGTCGGGGTGTTGGTACTGGGCGGGGTTCTGCTGCTGGGGGTGTGGTCGGACAAGATACTGAACCGCACCATGATTTCCGTGATTACGCGTCTGACGGGTCTGTTTCTTTCCGCCATCGCCGCGAAGATGATTCTGGAAGGCGTGAAGATCTGCCTGAATCTGTAACGGCAGATCTTCCGCTCCGTATTTTCAAGGGGTATTTTTCCGGATCAGTTCCCGGAGTTTAGCTGACAGTGCGGCGGTATCTTCCGCAATGGCACGCCATTGCATGAAACGTTTTTCCCAGAAAGGACCGGCACAGAAACCGCCCAGCAGAACCCGTCCGCGGGTTGCCAGCGTTTCTTCGCGGATGAAGTCAATGGCATGAATGATTTCCGGATCGTCCCATTGTCCGGCTTTGCCGTAAGAGCCGGACAGGTCGCAAGGTCCGATGCAGACCGAGCCGACACCTTCCACCTGGAGAATTTCCTTCAGATTCTCCACGGCGGTTCTGTGTTCGATCTGCAGAATGACATGCGGTGCCGTGCGGGAACTTTCCAGATATTCGGGGAAGGGGATCGCCCCGAAGTTGTGATTGCGGCGCAGCGAGTACCCGCGCTCTCCGCCGAAGTCCGGATAGCGGCAGAAACTCACCGCCTGCCGGGCGTCCTCCGCCGTTTTGATCATCGGAATGATGACGCCTGCCGGATTCAGGTCCAGCACGGGTTTCAGCAGATGCGGAAGATTTGCGCCGACCCGGACGAACGGGGCGCAGCGGGTTCCCTTGGTGCTGAGAATGTGATGATAGATATCATGAATGGTCAGCGGTGAATGTTCGCCGTCGATCCAGATGAAATCCATGCCGCACGCCGCCGCCAGTTCGGAAACCGCCGGATCGGAGGAGGTTACCACCAGTCCCAGCGGAACTTCACCGCGTTGAATTTTTTCCAGAAAAAAGTTCAGATTATTCATGTTTTTCCTTGCCGGAATTTTTCCTTGTTCCGATCCGAATCCATTGAGACGGACCGGAATTCCGGAATTTTTTCCTTGAATTATTTTTTCTGTTCCGGACGCAGCAGCACTACACTGTCCAGATAGATGGCGTTGTCCTTTGTCGACCCCTTGACCCATTCCGGACCGGTGAATTTCAGGGATACCCAGCAGTCCCAGAGATTGATTTCGCGGCTGCCGTCGCCCAGCACGAACAGGTGTGCCAGTTCCACTTGAATCGCCCATCCCTGCCCCCAGAGATACGAGGCGGAATTCAGCACTTCGGATTTCGGGAACTTGTACCAGTGATACTTTTCATCCTGCGGAATCTGCGTGATGTTCATGGATGTATTGCCGAACTTGAAAAATGCCGGGGCAACATGAATGGTCTTGGTTGCGGCGATTTTTTTGCCGACGCCGTGCCAGTCCTTGTTCAGCCCGGATGCCTTGATGGCTTGTCCGTACAGCGACTGGGGATCTTCCACGATGGCAGAGCCGATGTGCTTGAACTGACGGAATTTAGACGGTCCGACCACACGCACCAGTTCCGGGGATATGCTTTTGAACTTTTGCGGAATCGGGTATTTCAGCGACAGAATCTTTATGGTGTCATCCACGGTTTTGCGCGGACGCGTCATATCTGCGCCGTTCAGGCGGGTGATGAATTCTTCGGTGTAGAGCTTGTATTCCGCCATCAGCTGTTTTTCGGACGTGCCGATTTTGTCCAGAGCCGCCTTGTAGTCGTCGCTGTTCTGAATCATCAGATAAAGCAGCGGAATCATTTCATAGTGCAGCCGTTTCCGGTAGACGCTGCCCGGTTCGGTCAGTTTTTCGGCTTCTTTGAATTTCTGATAGGATTCCATCATGAAACGGAGGGTCATGTGCGGCCAGTTGGCGACCCGGTTGGTCAGCTGATGCTGCTTGCAGTCCCGGACGCCCTTGCGGATGGTTTCCAGGTATTCCCGGAGCATGGGAGCGGCGGGTCCGTAGTATCCGTTCATGAAGATTTCAATCAGCTGTTCCATATCCTTTTCCGGATCCAGAGCCAGCTGGGCATACAGGAATTTGGTCATTTCGGCGAAATTCTGCACCAGAACTTCGCTGGTTTCACATTCATAGAACACCGCCAGCACATTGTTGTCGCGGAACAGCCGGAGATCATCCTTGAATGAGTCGATGACCGTTTCAATGCGGGGCGGGTAGAAATACCGGTCGCCGATGTTGCCGTAATCCCAGAGAGACATGCGGCCGCCGCTGTTCAGCCAGGATTTCAGCTGCGCGAGCAGTTCCTGGTTGATGCTGTGCGTGAGCGGACGGAAGCAGTCCGAACGGGAAAAGGAATCGCAATACTGCCACAGCACATTGGGGGCAGCTTTCGTGGAAACCGGCGGATATTTGACGCCGTTGTATGCCGCAAAGGTGCGGATGATCACATCCGGATATTTCTTCCGGACATTGTCCGCCAGATAATTGACCAGATCCAGCAGCAGGTCGGCGTTGGAGCCTTTTTCCTTGACCAGTTTTCTGCATTCCGGGCAGAGACAGACTTTGGAATAGGAATCCAGCGCGGAGAAGTCATAGACAACCGGCCAGTCGGCACTGGTCCCGGTTTCTCGGTCCTTCGCAATGGTTTTCAGCATGTTTTCCAGCGCAATCCGCTTGACATCCCTGTTCGTGTAGCAGTACGTGGTGTTCACCGCGGTTTTGTCAAAAAGAATCTTGGGACGAACCCGTTTGCCATGTTCGTCCATGGCAAAGTATTCCGGATGTTTCTCATGCAGCGTCGGGTCGACGTAATAGGACATGGTATGATAACCGGGAACCTGCTGCGTGAGTTTGAAGTGTCGGGAGAGATAGAACGCATCCTGAATTTCCTTGCGGCCGATGCCGTGTCCGCCGTTGTAACGGTTGCGCAAACGGTGCAGCCAATACGCATTGACCTGTTCTTTCGGAACTTTGGTGTAGGTCATCATCCAGGGCAGCCCGTCATAGAAATTGCGTCCGGCGATGGCAGGTTTCTTGCGTTCGTTGAGCTGATTCATGGTAAGAGACGGACGGTTCGGCACGATTTCCTGATCCGGGGTGAGACTCCAGCATCCGGCTTTTTCCAGCAGGGAACGGACCGCATAATATGTCCCGGCAGGCTGTCCGCCGGTCAGGTACAGTTCATTTCCCTTGTCCAGAATCTGCCATTCTTCATCCTGAAATCCGGAAACGTCAATGCCTTGTTCGGCAGCGGCGCGTGTATTGCCCAGATAAATTGCCGGCCCGTTCTTCTTTCCGCTTTCCGGCAGAACCGTGAATTCTGCTCCGGTCATTTTCTCCAGATACGTTTTCAGTTCATCCACTGCCTGTTTGTCCAGTCCCGCCATCCGGTCGGAATGAACCAGCACGCAGGATGCTTTCCCGTCTCTGGCAAATTCGAAGGCGTGGACGGACGTCATCATCGCCGTCATCAGAAACAGACTTGTCATCAATTTGACTTTCATACCATCTCCTGTTGTTTTTTTATGTTCAGGGGTTAAAATTTGTCAGGACAGCAGTTTGCGGAAACCGGGGATGCGGTGGTAAGTGATCCGGTTGGAATCATGGAATGTGTGCGCGCCGCGGTATCCGGTACGGCAGACAAATTCAATGTCATCGCCGTCGAACAGCCAGTCCACATACTGGAATCCGGTCAGATGCGCGGAGAAGAATTCACTCATTCCGGTGTCATCCTTCAGAATCTGCTTGATCATGCGCCAGTTCCGCAAATCTTCGGAAACCGCCAGATCCAGCTCATGCCGTTCACAGAAATAGTCCGGATTGTCCACATAATTGGTCAGGGTGAAATACAGTCCGGTAACGGGATCTTTGCGGGGAATGAACCGGGAGTGTCCGCCGGGGAAATCAATGATGCCGGATGCGTAATCGAAACTCAGACGCGAGCCGTCATCGGACACATCCAGAATTGCCGCCTTGTTCGGCTGCGCCAGATGAATCCGTGTCATGTATTTGAGACTTCCGTCCGGCGCTTCGATCAGATTGCCTTCCAGCCAGCCGCTGACCTGCAGCACAGGGTCTGCGTGTTTCAGCCGTCCTTCCAGCAGCCCGCTGGTCTCCACCGGCAGTTTCTGATCGGGAACTTTGGTCCGTTCAAACGGCAGCGCATTGCTTTCGCTCCAGTTGGCGGCGTCCAGCAGATCCGCATCTTCCGGAACAGCAAAAATCATGGCGCTTTCCCGGTCCGGACGGTATACCGGAGCGGTTCCGTCGGCATACAGCAGATCCGCGGGAATCATCAGTCTGCCGTTCCGGATGATTTTGGCGCAGACGCCTGTGGTGTAGTTCGGCATGGTGTACCCTTCGCCGGCTTTGCGGAGCAGACCGTTCCGGCTGTCTGTCGGATATGTCCAGGTGAAACCGCCGTCCGTACTGCGGCGGATGACCAGATCGCCGTATTCCCGCGTAACGCCGAACAGATACAGACTGCCGCGGTGAAGGAACAGCGTTCCCCAGTACATGTTGACCAGGTGAGTGATGGAAACCCAGTCTTTTCCGTTGTTGTAAGAATGGTATATACTGGTCAGACCCGGACGGTTGTCCGCGGCGGCTGCTCCGAAGTAATCGTGGCTCACCACCAGGGTTCCGTCCGGCATACGCACCATGGACGGTGTGCCGAGGTATGTTCCGGTCATTTCGACCTGATGCCTTATTTCTGAGAATATCATGTCCCGTGTCCTTTCTGCTCTCTGTTGCTGCTTGTCATCGGAAATTTTTTCTGATATTCAATTATAATCGGAAATGGATCGGTTGACAAGTTCAAATAGTATGATATAGTAGATAAAAAAGAGGATATTTAAGACATGCAGCAGGAAATATTCAATCAGCGTTTGCAGGCGGTAACTTCATCCATGGAGGCGTTCCGGGTGGGACCATTGAGTGTGAAGGTAACCAATTTTCATGATTCCCGGCGGGGCGCATTCACGACAACCGTGCATGAGCATTACTATTATGAGTTCTGTTATGTGAGGAACAACAGCTGTATCTATCAGGTTCAGGAACAGAATATTATTTTGCAGGAAAACGACGGCCGCTGTGTCCTGATTCCGTCGGCACTGCCGCATCTTCGGAAAGTTACCGGGAAATACAACACTCCCACCGGTTCCACGCTGGCGCATCTGCTCATAAATCCGTTTGCTCCGGAATACCAGCTGAATCTGTCCATGTTCCGCGAGGCGATCGCCAAACGGAATTGCCAGTTCCGCTGCTCCGCTTTATTCCGGATGCTGGAAAGTCAGCTCCGGTCCATTGTGGAAAAGCATGAACCTTACTGGCAGGAATACGCTTCCTGCAAACTGCGGGAGCTGATCCTGAGTTTCTTTCAGGAAAATTTTCCGGAACTGCCCGTCAATGAAGGTGTTGCACATGTTGCAAAAAATCAGGAAGTGATCGGGCGTCTTCTTTATATGATTGCGGTGTGGAGCAATTTTTCCATGGATGCGCGCAGTTTTGCGGAGGCGGTCGGTTTTTCGGAACGGCACCTGTCCCGGATTGTGGAAGCGGAATTCGGCATGTCTCTGGGAAAATTCATCATGCTGAAACGTCTGGAATACGCCAAGGAGCTTCTGGCAGGAAACCGGCAGCTGGTGAAAGACGTCGCCGCCACTCTCGGTTTTCACGACACCAGCCACTTCTGCCGGGTGTTCCGTCATTTCTTCGGAATTACACCGAAACAGTATGTTCAGCAACAGCAGCGCGCCGCCCGTGAACCGGAAAATGATCTGGAGGAATGACCGGATATGACAGTTTTCCGGCTTTTTTTAGCGGATTGTCGCTTCTTTCCTCTTTTTTGTCCATTTTATACCATCTTCTCCTGTTGTCAAAGATTCAAAAACAAATATAATATGCTATTGAAGGCAGTAATTTCAGAAGTCATTGACGAATGTCTATTTGAAATTGCAGATGACAACCGGGTAATGAAAAATAGAAAAAACGAAGGGAAAGAACATGGAACCGGAATTCTTATGAAACTTTTAGAAGGAGAACATCGCATAACATTGATTATGTTTAACCCGCCAAACTTGTTTTTCTTCATTTTGTACATCCTTGTTCACTCTGTCTGTTTATTTTCATACTCAAAATCATCTTTTCACTGTCACATAATCAATGTTATGCGACGGAGTTTTACACTTATAGAACTGCTGGTCGTTAT
>ERZ1034992.691-NODE-691-length-17591-cov-4.996122_pt1 | contig 17591 bp, 14 predicted proteins | sample MGYA00520695_ERZ1034992 | MGnify/ENA primary metagenome ERZ1034992 (study PRJEB33766, sample SAMN09781778) | gut metagenome | biome: gut microbiome | host: Homo sapiens | place: Madagascar | study: EMG produced TPA metagenomics assembly of the PRJNA485056 data set...
ATATTAATGTTTTCTATTCATGCAACTGGATCAAAATCGTCAATGAACAATACAACTGAAAAATTTGTGAAAGGAACCGGAATCATGGTCAGACAGAAAAAGCTCTCATTCATTTCATATTTCATACCTCATATTTCATATTTGAAGCGTAAATCGAAACGATTTACGCTTATAGAACTCCTCGTGGTGATAGCGATCATTGCGATTCTGGCGGGAATGCTGCTGCCTGCGCTGAACCGCGCCAAACAGAAGGCACGGACCATATCGTGCATCGGCAACCAGAAATCGCTGGGGCTGGCATTTACCATGTATGCCGGCGACAACCATGACTGGATGGTTCCCGTGGAACAGCCGACTGCTGTTTTTGCCGCATGGTTTTACTCTCTTGCGCCGTATTTCATAAAAGCGGATATCACCAAAGATATGGCGAACACTGATGAAGCTCTGCTTGCCAAAGGAAAAATTCTGGTCTGTCCGGAGAAAACTCCCGGCTCAAAATTTCCGGATGAAACGAAACGGTCGGGATATCTGGAATCCAATTATCTGTGGAGCAGTCTGCTGGGAGTGTATGACAAGAACAATCAGAACCTCCAGCTTGATGAAGGCTGCAAGGGCAGTTACCGCCGGAAACTCACGAATGCCAAACAGCCGTCGGCTGCGCTGGTGATGATAGACGGACGGCCGAAAACCGCCTGGGGCGGCAGCCTCTGGTACTTTTACTATCTGAAAGATTCGTTCACTAAATCTTTCATTGCAAGACGTCACGGCGGCATGGACAACGGACTGTATGCCGACGGGCACAGTTCCACCAAAAATTACCGGACCATGAGTCAGAAGGAGCATACCGTGGAAGTGATGTACGGATACCAGAACGCCTGGGCGGCTTCCGCTTCTTCTTCCGGAATCATCTGGCAGTAAAATAAATTCAATTCATAAGGAGGATACAGAAAATGAAGATTCTGAACATCAGAATGGCGGTGCTGCTGTCTGCGGCGGGAATGCTGTCCGGCGCGATCGCGGCGGAAAACGGCAAAATCACGGAAAACTTCAATCAGCCGCCGAAGAAAGATCTGCTCTGGCTGGTTCCGGGATTTCAGGTGCTGCCGGACGGGGGGCTCGACAACTCCGGCTGTCTTTTCACAGATAAAACCGAAGCCGGAAAAATGCAGATCACAACTTATACCCTGTATCTGAAACCCGATACCAAATACCGGGCGGCAGTACGCTGCAAGGCGGAAAACCTGAAATACGTAAGAGGTTCCCGCCTGTTCTGCATTGAGTTCACGGACAAAGGGAAGTATGTTTCCGGCGCGTATTACACCAAACCGCTGAAAGAAAACAGCTGGGAAACGCTGGTGCTGGAATTCACTTCCCCTTCGCAGTTCAATGCCGCCTGCGCGGGATTCTACCTGCCGAAGTCCGCCACCGGCAAAGTCTGGTGGGATGATTTCACGCTTGAAGAAGTCAAATAATCCGGCAGAAAAGGAAACATACCATCATGAAACTGACGAGTATGCTGTCTGCGGGAATGCTGTTCGGAGCAGTCGTCCTTGGTGCGGCGGAAACCTGGGATATAAAAGAGTTCACCCCGCTGAAACAGGATGCCGGAGCAGTCTGGATATCGGAATCCTTCAACGGGAAAACCGTTGCGGGGTTGTGGATGCCGGAAGGCTTCACGCTGGATGCTACGGGCGGAGAAAGCGGAACGGGTGCGCTGTTCTGTGAAAAAAAGACGCCGGGGAAACAGCTGCTTGCCGCCCTGGATCTGAAACTCAGTCCGCAGTATAAATACCGGGCGAAAATCCGGTACAGAGCGGAAAATCTGAAAAATGTGAAAGGTGCGCGCCTGTTCTGCGTGGAATTCTACAATCAGAAGAAATATGCCGGCGGCGAGTATTATTACAAAGAAGCCGCAGACGGGCAATGGTCGGAAATCGTGCTGGAGTTTCAGCCTCCGGCGAAATTCGATCATGCGTTTGCCGGATTTCTGATGCCGAAAAACGCCACGGGCAAGGTCTGGTGGGATAATTTTTCCATTGAACCCGCCGGCATGATTTCCGCATTGATTTATGACGTCCGCCCTTCAAACCTGACCATCCGCGACCATGCCGGGCGGATTTCCCTGAAGGCGTACATGTTCCTGGCCGGAATCCCGGAAAAGGATCTGAGGATGTATGTTTCCGCCGCGGGGAAAGAATATTTCCGGGAAGGGAAAAACGGCGTTTATTCCGTTGAACTCGGCGATCTGCCGGACGGCGAACTGAAAGCAGCCGCAAAACTGCTGAACATAAAAAACCGCGTCATTCTCGCTGAAAAGGAATTGCGTCTGTTTGTCCGGAAAGGACAACCGGCAGACCGCGGCAGTTACATTGATGAATACGGACGCACGGTCGTGGACGGCAAACCGTTTCTGCCGCTGGGGTTCTACTGCATGTACCCGACGGATGAAATTCTGCGGAATCTCAAAGAAGGCGGATTCAATTTTGTCATGCCGTACCGGGGACATCTGGACATCGGGAAAAATTTTGCGCTGGCGCGGAAATACGGCATCCGCATGTTCCTGAACATGATGTACCAGCGTCCGCGCGGACAGGGGATGGCACAGGCCATTCCGCAGATGGAGTTCGAAGACGCCAGAGGAGTTGACGAAGTTCTGCGGGCATGGGTGCGGAAAGTGAAAAACGAGCCGATGCTGATGGGGTATTATCTTTCCGATGAAAATCCCGTGGAGGAAGTCCCGTACATGCGCCTGGTCCGCGAGAATATCAGCGAAATCGACCCGGATCATCTGACGGTTACGCTGACGTATATTGCGCCGCATTTCCCGTTTTTCGCGGAGACAGGCGATGTGCTGGCTGTGGATAATTATCCGGTGGAAACTGTCGCAAGCCGGACCATGAAAGAGATTCCCAACCTGCTGGATGATGCGTGCCGGACGGGAATCGGGGTCTGGTTCGTGCCGCAGACTTTCAACTGGGGCGTCTACAAGGCGAAGACTCCGGAGGAATACCGGAAATACCGTTTCCCGACCGAGACGGAAATGCGTTCCATGTTCCTGGCGGGAGCGGTCAGCGGAGCAAAAGGCTTCCTGTGTTACGCTTATCACGACATTTTCGAACTTGGCGACCGGAAGGAACCCGGCAGTTCCGCAAAGAACTGGCCGACAGTGGTTCGTGCAGTGAAAATCCTGAAAGAGCTGGAACCGTTTATCCTGTCCGTGGAAAAAACGCCGGAGGTTACGGTGCATTCCGCAGCCAACGCCCGGCTGTGCGTCTGGACTGCCGGCGGTAGAACAGCTGTCGCGATTGTCGGACTGGGACCGGGACAATCCTGCGTGGAATTCACCATATCCGGACAGCCTGGTCTGAAATCCAGATTCGGCGGCACGGTCAATCTCGGCGGGGGAAAATACCGCTTCACCGGGAATGACATCTGTTCGGATGTGCTGTTTTCCGATTGAACAATTTATATTCCCCTCTGAACCGCAGTCGGACGCGATTTTTTCTCCGGATGCGGTTTTTTTTTGCACATTTTTCGGAGTTTCTCACTTGAAAAAGTATTACTTTGTATTACTGTATACTTCGAAGTAAAACAGGAGGAACCGGTATGCGCAGTGAACGGAAAAGCGCAGTAATCACTTTCAAGGCGGAGGATGAACTGCTGTCGGCTCTGGAAAAAGTGCCGAATAAATCCCAGTTCATCCGGGCGGCAGTGCTGAACGCGCTGGAATCGACTTGTCCCTTGTGCGGAGGAGCTGGATTCCTGAATGAACGGCAGCTCAAACACTGGAAAAGTTTTGCACGGGAACATACGCTGCACCGGTGCAGCCGATGCGACGGACTGGCGATTGAATGCCGCGATCATGTGCATGAATCAGAAGAAGGAGGAGAGTGCGGAAAATGAAAAAACTGCTGACATGGTTTTTTATATTGGGGTTGCTCGGACTGGGTGCGGCGGATCTGAAAATATTCTGCACCACGTATCCGGTCTGGCTGCTGACCCGGGAACTGACGGATGGAGTGAAGGGTGTCCGGACAGAACTGATGATTCCTGCCGGAACGGGCTGTCCGCATGAATACGTGCTGACGCCGGCGGACTTGCGTAAATTGGGAACTCCGAACCTTCTGGTCGTGCGGAACGGTCTCGGTCTGGATGATTTCATGCTCAAACCATTGCGGAAAGTGAATCCGGGTGCGGCAGTGATCACGGCGTGCGAAGGGCTGGAAATCCTGCGCGGCGAGTGCCGTCACTGCCATCACGGGGAACATGAACACAGCGCGAATCCGCATCTGTTCGCGTCGCCGGATACCGCCGCGGGAATGATTGCCAATATCGGGGCGGGACTGCGGAAATATGACCCGGCTCATGCGGATGCTTATCGCCGGAACGAGGAGATTTTCCTGAAAAAACTGAAACAGCTGACAACGGAGATGACACAGCTGAAAAAAGTTTGCGCGGGAAAGACGGTTGCCGTGCAGCATGGAATTTTTGATTATCTGATGCGCGGACTGGGGCTGCATACCGCGGCGGAAATCTCGCCCGAAGGAACCATGCCATCTGCTGCGGGAATGAAAGAAATGGTCCGGAAATTCCGGAAGGAAAAAGTGTCGCTGATTCTTACGGAACCGCAGTATCCCTCCCGTCTGGCGGAAACGCTGGCGAAGGAATGCTGCATCCCGGTCTGCTGTCTGGATCCGCTGGCAGGCGGACCGGAACGTCCAGGAAAAGATTATTATATCCGAGTGATGTCCGGAAATCTGGAAAAACTTCGGAAGGCACTGTCGAAATGAGTCATGACATACATCTGTGCAACTGTGCGAAACATTCCGCGATCCGGATACGGAATTTGAATGTCCGGATCGGGAGTGTGCAGATCCTTCAGGGGATCACGGCGTCGGTGCCGCGCGGCGTCTGCACGGCGATCGTGGGACCGAACGGTGCCGGAAAAACGACACTGACCCGTGCCATTCTGGGCGAACTGCCGTATGAAGGGGACATTGAATTCGGTACGCCGGACGGGACTTTCTCCCGGAAGAAGCCGCGTTTCGGCTATGTGCCGCAGAAACTGAATTTCGACCGGGACATGCCGCTGACCGTGCTGGAATATCTGGCGTCCGGACTGGTGCGGCGTCCGGTATTTTTCGGAGTGTCGGGAAAATTCCGCGCGCAGGTGCGGGATTATCTGGAGTCCGTGGAGTGCGGGAAAGTGATCGACCGCCGTCTGGGTGCGCTGTCCGGCGGCGAACTGCAGCGGGTTCTGCTGGCGCAGGCGCTGATGCAGAAGCCGGAGATTCTGGTGCTGGATGAACCGGCGTCGGGGGTGGATTTCAAAGGGGAACAGCTTTGCTGCGAACTGCTGGAAAAATTCCGGAAGGAACAGGGATTCACGCAGCTGATGATCAGTCATGACCTGTCCATGGTGGCAGCGCACGCCGCGCATGTGATCTGCATCAACCGTACCGTTTATGCGGCGGGTGAACCGGACAAGGTGCTGACTTCGAAAGTGCTGCATGAAACTTTCGGTCTGCATGTTGGGAAAGTGGAACTGCGCAGACATGAGGAGGTGTGCTCATGCAGTCATTGATGGATATGCTCTGTTCGTGGATCGGCGCCTTGCCGTTTGAGTGTCTGCAGATGGGGTTCATGCAGGAGGCGTTTCTGTGTATTCTGCTGTGCGCTCCGCTGGCGGCGGCGGCGGGAACGCAGGTGGTGAATTTCCGGATGTCATTTTTTTCGGACGCCATCGGGCACAGTGCATTTGCCGGAGCCGCGCTGGGACTGCTCTGTTCGGTCGGACCGGGGATCACCATGCCGCTGCTGGCACTGGTGATCGGACTGGGGATCATGTTTCTGAAACGCCGCAGCACGTTGTCGTCGGATACGGTGATCGGGGTGCTGTTTTCCGCCGTAGTCGCGTTGGGACTGGCCCTTGCCAGCCGCAACCCGAACATGGCGCGGGACATGCAGATGTTTCTGTACGGCGACATCCTGACCGTCAGCCGCCCGGAAATCCTGACCCTGTTCATCCTGTCGGTCTGTTTTTACGGTTTTGAAATATTTGCTTTCAACCGTCTGATTGCCATTGGCGTGAATCCGCAGCTGGCGCGGACGCACCGGATTCATGCGGCGGCGTATGAATACCTGCATGTGGCGCTGCTGGCACTGGTGGTGATTTTCTGCGTGAAAACGGTCGGCGTGCTGCTGGTAACCGCACTGCTGATTGTTCCGGCGGCGACCGCCCGGAATCTGGCGGAAAGTTCCGGAAAAATGTTCTGGATTTCCATCCTGACCGGAATCTGTTCCGGAGTGGCTGGACTGCTGATTTCCGCGCAGGATTGGGCAGGAACGGCTGCCGGCGCAACAATTGTGCTGTGCGCCTGTCTGTTTTTTGTGATCAGTCTCGGTATCTGCTTCATCCGGAAGCGGTTCCGCAGCTAATTATTTCAGGAGGTATTGCCATGTGGTTGAATAAATTGATTCCGGCGGTTCTGCTGACCGCGGTTCTCTCCGCCTGTTCAAGTGTGAAAACGGCATCGGATTCCGGTACGGAAACGGCAAAACCCGTACAGGAACAGGGGAAGAAGAGTTCCGCATTGTCCGCCGCCGAACGCGCGTATGCGGAAGCATATCGGGAATCCGATACGGCGAAGCGCAATGAACGGTTCAAAGCGGTGCGCAAGGCATTGGAGACCGAAGCCGCGGAAAAGAACAATCTGAAAGCGCATCTGCTGCTGGCGTACATGGCGGATCTGGGGCAGGGAATGCCGCGTGACGGAATCATTGCGGCGCGTCATTACCGGATTGCGGCGGATGGCGGTCTGCCGGAAGCCAAGGCCGCATTGGCGGAATTCTGGCTGCGCGGGGAAATGTTTCTGCCGGAAGCCGCACAGCAGATTATGAGCATTCCGGACTATGAAAAAAATCCGTCGCTGCTCTGTACGCTCGGAGCAATTTACTATGCACAGTTTGAAAATGCCAAAGGGTTCCAGACCTTGAAGAAAGCATTTGATCTGGCGGCGGAGAAACCGCGTCTCCGGAGTGAAATTCTGAAAATCATTCACGGTGCTTTCGACAAGTATTTCAAAATGGGCAACAACCCTGCCGCGCTCGTGGAACTTCGGCACGAAAAAGAACTGGATCCGAAAAATGCCCTGATTCCTTATTTCATCGGCGTGGTGGAACTGCGTCTGGGCAAACCGGAAGCCGCGGAAAAATCCTTTGATGAGTCCATGCGTCTGAATCCATGTCAGCCGTATGTGTACCGGGAACTGGCATTTCTCAAAGCCCGGAGCGGCCGCGCGGAAGAAGCACTGGACGACATGAAAGTGGCGTATGCCATTTCCGGCAGAGACGCATTGTATCAGCGCAGTATGCTGGAAATCTGTGTCCTGACCGGGAATCTTGAGCAGATGTTCAAGCTGGTTGACACCATGCTGAAAACCAATCCGGAGGATCATGATTTACGGTATCTCCGGGTGCTTTGTTTCGTGAACCGGAAGGAGTACCGCAAGGCAATGGATGATTTGCGGATTCTGGCGGAGAAAGACCCGCAGCGGAAAGAATCCGAACCTTATATGGATGTTTATGCCAGTGTTTCCGCGGCATTGGGGGATTATTCCGAAGCCGTAAAAATCTATGAAAAAATGCTGTCCGGAGGTTTTCAGCCGGCAGCGGCGCTGAATCTTGCCGAACTGTATATAGTTGCGGATAAATACGAAGCCGCACTCCGTCTTCTGGGGCAGGACGGCTTCAAGGATTCCAAAGATGCCATGGTGCGCTGTGTCGTGCCGTATCTGGAAGCCACCGCTCTGCTGGCGGAAGGGAAAAATGCGAAGGAACAGATCGGACGTTTCCGTGCTGCTCTGCCGGCATTTCTGGAATACAGCCGTAAAACCGGAGATGTCTGGCAGGTGGATATGTTCCAGAATTGGCTGAACAAGATGTCTTTGCCGGAGTCTGCCCGCAAGGTTATTCAGGAAATGACGGATCAGATTGCGGGGAAACAGCCGCTTCCGGAAAAATCCGGCAAATGATATGCCTGCATAAAAACAGGCTGTTCCGGAAAAGAACAGCCTGCGGGTTGGCGTTTTTGAGTTCACCGGATGCCGATCAGCATAAAACTGCCGCCATCCAGCATGAAATTATCCAGCTGAGTCCGGGTCAGCGGACGCTTGTTCCATAAGTCATAAAAAGATACATTCTTCTCATCCAGGCCCATGGCTCTGAAATTGATTTTCAGCGCGGCTTTCTGACGGTTCCGGGTGAAATTGCCGGCGACGATCATCCGTTTGTACGGTGCGCCGTCTTTCCACTCATACCAGCCGCAATAGGTGCGCGGACTGGAACTGACCACGGCATCGCTTTCCCAGTAGCCGTGGTATTTGACCGCCTTTCCGAGTTTGACGTCCCGTTTGATGAGCCAGATTTCGTTCAGCACGGCTTTATTGGCGTAATGTCCCCAGGCGTTCAGGTCATGAACCAGCAGCGGGGTCATGGCGTGAATGGCGACTTCACGGCTGGTGCGGCAGATTTTCCGTTCCGCCTCCATGGACGGGGTCAGGTCTGCCGCCCGGACGTTCTGCAGGATGAATTCGTAGGACACTCCGCTGCGGATCTGGTTGTAATCCGTCTGCCAGGTTTCGAGCGGAATGTCTTCGCAGTAACCGTAATGGAAATTCTTCTGGCAGATGCTGAAGGTGTTCTCGCCCGGTGCGAAGTAATCGCAGATGTGGGTCATGGGCATGAATGCCACGTGGCAGTGAATCATCATGTCGCCGCCGTATTTATGGCAGGTCTTGTAGGTGCGCAGGAAGAAAGTGCGCAGCCCCAGCGCGTCGTTGCTGATGAACCGCTGTCCGAAAGCATCTTTGCCCGCACAGCCGTGCTTTTCGTTTTCGCAGTAATGCACGCCGGACAGGTCGAAGTAGAGACCGTTGTAATTTTTCAGCCGGGTCATGGCGTCTTTGCACCACCAGGACCAGAGATCCGCCGCGGCGTCCGTGGCATTGGGACAGAAATAATAGCTCATCTGCTTGACGCCGAGTTTGCTTCCGGACGAGACCATGCCGGGGAGACTCAGGTCATTTTTGTCCCACATGTCGAAATCCGGAGCGGCGTCGGAAAGATGTCCGGGCGTGGTATACATGTGGATCTTCACATTTTTCCCTGCCCAGTGTCTGGGAAATTCCTTGAAATCGCGGGGATGGCAGCCGTTGAAATACGAGGCGTCGTCTGCGCAGGGATAGTCGTCCGCGTTGCCGGTGTTGCCCAGCTCGTATCTGGTTTCGGAACAGCGCCCGAAGCTCAGATAATTCACTTCCCGGAAATTTTTCGGCTGCGGACGCCCCGGCGTTCCCTGGAATACCATGGTGTACGCGGCTTTGCCTTGCAGTTCGGCGTGACGGCTGATGATGTTCAGGACAATCTCCGTGGTTGTTCCTCTGCGGCTGGCGGTCATGGGGGATTCGCCCGGATGGTTGACCCAGTTTGCATTGGATTTGACCCAGAAAAACAGACCGCGGTCGTATCCGCTCAGCCACAGCGTGTTGTTTTTGCGGGAATTGCTTTCCGGACGCAGGGAAACTTTCACTTCGCCGTTTTTCCACGGGACATGGACCGGATTGAACACGAATTTCGCGAATTTTTCCGGCATGGCGTACGAAATCGTCATCTTTTGAAGCGCAGTTTTTTCTGCGGCGGTCATATCCCAGTCCAGACGGTACATGCCGTCAAACCAGAGTTCCGAAGTGTACGCCAGTTTCAGCCCGGCAGCCGTGCCCGTGCCGGAAAAACGGATCCGGTCTCTGCGGCGGTCGATGACTTTCCAGCCGTTCCAGTCCGCTTTTACCCCGTTCAGTTCCAGCACCGGCGGTTTCAGCAGAAGATTTTCTCCGCCGGCGGTGATCTGTACGGGAAAGGGAGATTTGCCGTCAAAAATGTATTCACGGTTCCAGACTTTGAACACATTTTTCCGGGATTCCTCGACCGGAGTCCAGGGTTCCGGAATGGAGTCGTCGTCCGCAACTTTTTCCGTATAGGGCGTCAGATCCGGCACCCGGCAGTCAATGGTTCGGGTCATGTCCTCCGCGCTCGCCGTCAGCTGGTAAGAACCTTCTTCGAGATCGTCGGGGAGGGGAATGGATGCCGTGCATTGCGCCTGCTTCGCGGAGAATTTTCCGGAGGAAAGCACATTGCCTTTGCTGTCTTTCAGCTGAAGTATGCCGGAGATCCCCTCTCTGGAAATTTTTGCCAGACGTTTGCCGCCGGCATTGGCAAAGTCGATGGACAGGTCAATGCGTTTTTCCCTGCGTACGGTATTGAAGGACAGTTCCAGCGGGAAGTCAACGTAATAATCCGTCTGATAGCGGTATACCGGCTGCGGGCCGCTGTCGGCGTTGATATTCAGGGATTGGCTGCCGGCAGGAAGATTGATTTTCCACGGCAGGATCAGAATGTCGCCGGAAAACGTTTCCCGGCTGCCGTTCATCGGCAGATACGAAACTGTCGCTTTGATGTTTTTCGTCCCGCGGGTTTTCAGATCCAGTTTTCCGGTTTCCAGCGAGCCGAGAGAATCCACGGTAAACCAGATCCCCTGCGGCAGAAAACGCATTTCCCCGGTCGCCGTGAAGCCGCCGTCAAAAGTGACATTGCTCCAGCGGTAGTAGTTGCGTTTGCGTCCGGTGGACGCCATGGTGCAGACGTCCATTTTCCAGGTGCCGGACAGTGCGGAAAAGTTTTTCAGCGGAATCGTCAGTGCGGCAGTCCAGCCGTCTTTCCGCAGTTGTACGGAACTTTTCAGCCCGTCCGCATTCCAGGAGACGCTGCCGTTTTTCTTGTCATAGACAGCCCCGTTCCCGTTGATGATGAACTGATACGCCTGATTGTCCGGTGATTTCAAATGCAGTTCGAAGGAATCGTCTTCCCAGAGATTGCCGTCATGGCTGGTTTGCTTTTTGACTTGACAGGGCCGGTCGGAGGGGAAAGTGATGTGGAGATTGTCATGGTCGCGGCGGAGATCGGCGCAGGCGTTGAACCGGATGTCCGGTTTTGCCAGCGGCTCCTTCATGAAACAGCGGACCGTCTGCCGGGCGTTGTCCGAAAACGGGATCCCAACCATGTTCAGCGGACGTTTTTCCTTTTTGGCGGGGAACATTTCTTCGTAGAGATTCCTGATTTCCTCCGCGCTCAGCGGACGGCTGAAAACCTGAACCCGGTCAAACGCCGTTTTATCTGCGGTTTTTGCGGAACCGAACATGTTTCCGACGTAGATCCGGGCGTTTTCGGAGAACGCCGGAAATTTGAAATCCGGATATTTGCGGAAAGGCACATCGTCCGGGATCCGCCTGCTTTCCGCATCCGTGCGCGCTTTGCCGGATTCATTGCGCGGCGGCAGCAGTTTGCCGTCGAGATACAGCGCAAGATGATTTTTGTTCCAGGTCATGGCAATATGATGCCAGGTGCCTTTTTTCCATGTGCCGGGTCCCAGATAATAATGGACCTGACGGTGGACTGCTTTCGGCATGGCTTCCGTTTTGTAATAGGTCTGCCCGATCAGGAAGTTTTTCCATTCATTTCCGTTTTTGATGATCCGGAAATAATATCCGCAGGCTCCTTTGCCGGGAATCGGATCGGCTGCCGCAAAGAAACTTTGCAGCGCGGAATTGCCCAGATCGTAGTTGACCATCTGGAACCACAGGGAAATCGTGCCTTGCTCCGGATCGAGATTGCCCTGACCCGGATAATACAGCCGTTCATTGTTGGCTATGATGAGACTGTTGGTTTTGGCTTTGATGCCGGGAAACATGCGCAGCTGCAGATCGTTTTCCGGGAATCCGGACGCCGCTTTGCCGCCGGCGGCATGGTCTGCCGTCAGATTGTAGGTGTCGTAATTCGCATCGAACAGCAGATCCGGTTCCGCGCCGTACAGCGCACCTGCCAGAAGAACTGCGGACATCCATAATTTGCGTTTCATGAACTGTTTTCCTTTGTTTTTCATTTCCATGCTGATTCCCCGTTGTATGCCGGATTGATTTTCCGGTATGTCGTTTCACTTTTTGTCCGGGCTGCCGATTCGTTTTCCGCCCGGAAATCATTTTTGTTCCGCACTCCTTCCAGATGACCGTCGCAGAAAAGAAGATTCATCCCCTGTTTTCTGTTGTGCCGGAAATCCGTATATTCAAATTGCTTTCCGTAACTGACGGACCAGAAATAAGTCGAACAGGTGAATGCAGTGTTCTCACTGTCCGTTACACTGATATAGAATGAGGGCTGCCGCAGACGTGAAATTTTATAGAAAGTTCCGTTCGTATTTTCGCCGTTGCCCATCAGCGAGCAGTTGAGTGCGTAGGAACAGGCACGTTCATCATAATCCGCGGAATTGATTGATTTCCGTCCGGTGGCAACCCGGCTGGGACATCCGTTCACCGAGCGGCCCTGCCGCCAGACGTCGCGTTTCGCGTTGAGCGTGGAAGACGGATACGTTCCGTAGGACAGCCAGTTGTTGACCGTGTTTGAGCCTGAAGCCACAGTGTTTTTCGGCATCAGGTAATCCTGATACTCCAGCGAATAAGCGGCGAAGACTTGTCCCATCTGCCGGAGATTTCCCTGACATTGAACCGCTTTGGCTTTTTCTCTTGCTGAATTCAGTGCCGGCAGCAGCATTCCCGCCAGAATCGCAATGATGGCTATAACGATCAGGAGTTCTATCAATGTGAATGACCGCCGCTTATTTGAAAATGAAATGTCGGGTAAAGTTTTGGGACGCATCTGTTTTCCTCCTGTGGTTTTCATGATTGCAGTTTCCGGCGGCAGACTTTGAATCGCAGTTTTATATCGGTTCTGTCTGAGCAGCCATTGTCTTCTGTTGGATATTATAATCCCAAATGCGGGAAAAGGAATAGCAAAAATGCGCAAAAATTTAGCAAAAACGCTTTTCCGGATTATTTTTCATCATTATTCAGCAAAATGTCCCTGCCGTATTTTTGCCGGAAACTGGTTGGGGAAAATCCTATGTCATTTTTGAACGCACGGCTGAAGGAAAAGGTGTCCGCGTAACCGCATTTGACAGCCACTTCGTGAATGGAAAAATCCGTATGCACCAGCAGTTCATACGCCCGTTGAAAACGCAGATGCTGCAGAAATCGTCCGAGCGACATGCCGTTCAGCAGTTCCTTGGCTTTGAGCCGGAGATTGGATTCGGACATGTTGAGCTGTTCTGCCAGTATTTTGATGCTGACTTGTTTCGTATGATTTTCCCGGAACAGAACCGCCAGTTTTTCGATCAGCGGATTCCGTATCTGCGGCAGCATTCCGCCGTTTCGCACCTGCCGTAATTTTCTGGAGATGAAGATCTTAAGTCCGGCAATCGCTTCTTCGGCAGGAAATCCGGGCTGTTTCTGGTATGCGCCAATGATATTCCGGAGCAGCGGACGGTCTTCCGGGTCAATCCGGAACGGCTGGTTCATCAGCGCCTGCACGGAGGAAATGCCGTTTCCGCGGTCGCTGAACGTGATGGTGAAGAAGAAACGGGATTGCAAGGGCGCAGAGGTGTCTATGTGGTGGATCTGGAACGGAAAAACCATGATTCCGTAATCTGTCGGCAGACGAAATTCCAGCTCGTTGATTCCGATGAATGCCGGTTTTCCCAGATTCAGTTTCAGCTGAAAACGGTGATGCGCCCATTTTGTCGGCCGGATTTTGCCGGACGCGGAGAAAAAAGCAATGATTTCATCTGGTTCAATCCGGCAGACATCTTCTATTCCGCCGGCATAAAAACTCTTGGGACGCAGCTCCAGATCAATATGATGTTCTTTGAGATCCTGCAAAAGCTGTGAATTTTCCATGGTGCATTTCCTCCTTCGGTAAAATATAATGCCGTCAAGCCGGAAAGCAAGAAACCAGAGTGATTTTTTTGCAAAAACAATGACCGCGTAAACAGAAAAGGCCGCATCCCTTATCCGGAACACAGCCTCATTCTGTTTAGAATCAGATCGCAGATGATCAGTTCGCTTCCTCTTTCTTGAGGGAGATCACAACGCTCTTGAAATTGCCGTCGCCGGCACTTTCCGTCTGAAGATCTTTTTCATTTTCGAGGGTGATGTGAATGATCCGGCGGTCATGGGAATTCATCGGGGGCAGGGTAACCGATTCACCCCAGCGGCGGACTTCCTTGGCGGAATCCAATGCCTGCTGACGCAGCTGCTCGTCCTTGTCGGATGCACCGCGGGGCGCAAAATCCCGGCGTTCATCATCCCGTCCGCCGTGTCCGCGTCTTTCTCCGCGGGGAGGACGGCGTCCGCCTTCCGAACGCTTGTCGCCGCGTTTGGAATTGGAGGAATATCCATCAATATCAATATAAATTTTCGGGAACGGCTCATCGCCTTTCTGCATCATGCGGTTGAGCAGAATCTGGAGACTTTCCAGAGACTGACCCTTGCGTCCGATGATTCGTCCGGCGTCATCGCTGGCGATCAGCAGATTGATTTTTCCGGGCTTGCCTTCGGCTTTGACGGTTCCGTCCAGAGCCAGATAATCCAGCATGGTTGCCAGAGTTTTTCTGGTTTTTTCCACCATTTCTTCTGTTACCGGAATCGGTTCCGGACGCGTCCGCACGGTTTCTTCGCTGCGGACATTTTCGGGCTGGACAGCCGTTTCCTGTTCGGCGGGCTGTGCGTTTTCCTGCTGTTCGGCGGAGACAGGGGCAGTATTCTCCTCCTGCCGGACAGGCTCGGTTGAAATTTCGTTCTCCATGTTTACCTCTTGAATCGGTTAGGCTGATTTTGTGGGGAGCTGGGAATTGTTCTTTTCCTCATCTCTTTTGGCGATATACAAACTGTATTTCATCTGCAGAATGCTGAAAACCTGGCTGACAGTCCAGTAAAGGGTCAAACCTGCCGGCAGGTTGTAAAGGAATACCAGCATCACCAGCGGCATAAGCATCATCATCTTCTGCTGCATGGGTTCCATATTCGACGGCGTGAGCCGCTGCTGGAGAATCATCAGCAGGGTCATGACAATGACCAGCGGATGCAATCCATATCCGAAAATTTGCGGACCCACCAGGTCCGGTTTGGTCATGTCCGTGATCCACAGGAAGGAGACATGGCGCAGTTCCACCGCGGAATCCAGAGCCGCATACAAGGCGAAGAACACCGGGATCTGCACCAGAATCGGCAGACAGCCGCCCAGCGGACTGACGCCCGCCGTACGGTACAGTTCCATCGTTTTCTGGTTCATCAGCTGCGGATTATCCTTGTATTTTTCGCGGATTTCCTTCGCCTGCGGTGCAATCTTGCTCATCTTGCGCATGGAACGGTTGCCGCGTTCCGTCAGCGGGAAAAATACAATACGCACAATCAGGGTCAGCAGAATGATGGCAAGACCGTAATTGCCGCACAGTCCTTTCAGATAATTCAGCAGCCAGAGCACCGGACGGGCGATATATTCCATGAGCGAAAATGAAGAAATATGCAGAATCGGCATGGCGGATTCCGGCAGTTTTTTCACTTCTTCCAGAGTTTTCGGTCCGGCAAAATACCGGAGAACATATTCTTTGGAGGCGCCGGGTTCCAGAACCACATTCTTATAAATACCGCCGACCGCCGGGATGTAATACACCGAACCTTCTTTGCCGCCCGGAACGGGATACGGGGTGCGGACCGCTTCCATACCGCCGTCAAATCCGGGTGCGGCAAACAGCAGCGAGGCAAAATATTTGTTGGTTACACCGATCCAGTCAACCGGCAGAGTGGTTCCGGCTTTGCTGAATTTCTCTTCGGACACTGCGGGATCCAGCGACTTCATATCTTTGGACTGCGTACTGCAATATTCAATGCGGTGCATCTGGTTGTAGAGCTTGTCGCCGGCAAAATAACGCATCGGCGGCATTCCGGATGCCCAGACCCGAAGCTGCGGCAGCTCGATTTTCTCCTTGCCTTCGTTTTTCAGGGTCAGGGTCTGCCGGAGATTGTAGGAATCATGCGGCAATTCGAAAATCTGAGTCAGCATCAAAGTCTTGCCGTCCTGCTGGAACGTCCGGAAAATGTGAACTGCATTGACCGCTCCGCGGGGCTGAATGGGCGAAACATGAGTCAGAGTCCAGCCGTCGAGACCGTCAACCGCCGCCGTTTTATGCGGGGCAGCGTCCGAGTCAATGGTGATTTTTTCTTTGCGGTCGGACGTGTCATACTTTTGAAGCACGACTTTATCAATCGTGCCGGAATCCGGATTGATGGTGAACGCAATCAGTTTGTTCTGCAGAACGACAGCGGGATGTTTTGTCGTTGCTGCAGTTGCGGCAGCCGGAGCATTTTTTGCCGCAGAAGCCGCTTTCTGCTGTTCCGCAGCATGTTTTTCCAGTTGAAGTTTTGCCGCCTGAGCCTTGGCTTCGAGAGCCTGTGCGGCTGCCTGGGCTGCGGCCTGTGCTTCCTGTCGCTGAACGTTCTGTTTCGCCTGATGTTTGGGATACCAGAAGAACCAGCCGATCAGGAATGCCGCCGCAATGCAGAGGACGATAATATTTTCTTTATCAAAATGTTTCACTGTTCCGAGCTTTCTCTATGGTTTGATTTGGTTTTGCGCGGCGGAACCGGATCATATCCGCCTTTGCAGAAAGGCTGACAGCGCATGAGACGCCAGGCGGCCAGCATAATGCCTTTGAACGGACCATGGACCATTACAGCTTCCGCCGCATAAGCGGAACAGGTCGGAGTAAACCGGCAGCATCGCGGCAGCCAGGGAGAAATGAACCGTTTATATCCGACCAGGAGTAGAAGTAGAAAACCGGAAAGCGAAAATGATAATTTCACTTCGGGGAAGTCTGGAGCAGTCCCGCTTTGCGGAACAGACGTTCCAGCTGGTGTGCAACATCCTGCATTTTCATGTTCAGAATGGCTCTCCGCGGTATGAATATGATCCGGCATGGCGTCAACTCCCGCTCCGTTAACCGGAATGCCTCATGCAGCAGACGTCTTGCCCGGTTGCGCCGAACCGCCCGTTTGTCGAATTTGCGTGAGCAGATCACTCCGCAACGTGCGGACGGTTCTACGTCTTTCGGGTCCGGACCGGCATAAAGCATTACTGCGAGAAAACATACTTGTTTCCGTCCCAGTTCGCGGACCGCCGCAAAATCCGATTTGAGGATCAGCCGTCCGCTGCTTTTCCGACTCTGCTTCAATGGGTTGTTTCCGTAAAAGCACCTGATGCCGGGTGTCAATGACTTTCCCGGCGCAGGCAATTCAAGTTCTGCAGTCCGATCAGACCAGAGCGAGTCTCTTTCTTCCTTTGGCTCTGCGGTTTTTCAGGACCAGACGACCCCCGCGGGTTGCCATTCTGGCGCGGAATCCGCACTTGTGGGCTCTCTTGATCTTAGACGGCTGATACGTTCTCTTCATTTTAATTTCCTTTCTCCGGATTAACTCCGAAATATCTTATGGTTTTCGTTTTTGCAAAATTAACGAATTGATAATATAACCATTCATCTGCCAAATTCAAGTCCTCTGCCGTTTTTTTTGCAAAAACTTGCATTTTTTTACTTTGCAGACGCCACTGCCAAAAGTCTGCAGCTGGTAAAAACAATAGCTTTCCCATACATT
>ERZ1034992.696-NODE-696-length-17536-cov-5.804588_pt1 | contig 17536 bp, 16 predicted proteins | sample MGYA00520695_ERZ1034992 | MGnify/ENA primary metagenome ERZ1034992 (study PRJEB33766, sample SAMN09781778) | gut metagenome | biome: gut microbiome | host: Homo sapiens | place: Madagascar | study: EMG produced TPA metagenomics assembly of the PRJNA485056 data set...
GTTCGGCCTGTCGCGCAGCCATCTGTTCGATCGGTTTTTCAAAATCCAAAATGATTTCAGGCATAGTAATGTCTCCGCTAACTCGGTTATTCAGTTTACTATACACCCTTCTTTCGATATTTTCCAGTCTCAATGCAAAAAAAACGCATGAACCGTCGTGAAATCAATCCCGAACCAGGCAGAGTCCCTCCGCGTTTGCAGAACATTTGTTCATTCCGGACTTGACAAAATGTTTTTATCATGTTATTTTTACCAATGTAATTGGGAGAAAAAATGAAAAAACTGATTTTATGCATGACGGGCAGAGACGGACAATGAAACGGCGGATTGTTCTGATGGTATTTGTACTGCTGTCTGCCGCGGCTGCCGCTGTTGTTCTGTGGAAAGTATTTTTCGCGGAAGAAACGTATGATCAGCTTGCAGCCAGAGGGTGTGAACTTTGCGGAAAAAGCTGGGATGCGTTGAACCAGAATGACTATGATCGGGTGGAACAGTTAGCCGGGCAGCTGCTGGACTTATGCGGGAAATTACCGGAAAATGATAAAAACCGGCATGAAATGGCTTTCACTGCATATTGTCATCTCGGATATGTCCAATTTTACAAAAGTTACCGCAGGAGTATATACTGGATTGACAAAGCACTGGAGCAATTTGCAGCGTCGTCTGAAGCAAGCGAACCGTTCACGAATCTTGCGTATGAACTGATGCTTTTTGAAGTGCATATACTGGCGGTAGGCCTTGATGATATTGAGCGCGGAGAGCAGCGTCTGAAGCAGGCGGAAAAGATATTTTTCAAGCTCAAAAAGGAATATGATTCCAAAGCACAGGATTCCGAATGGGTTCCGTATAAACAGAAAGACGTGAATTTACTCTGGCGAGTGTGCGAATTTTATGGCAGTGCAGGGGGTGTGTATAAGGCAAAAAAGAAATGGAATGAGGCTCTGCGCTGCTTCCTGCAGCAGAAAGAATGTGTTGACCGGTTGTCTCCCGACAATCTTCTGGAGCTCGGACTTGTGCATCGTAATCTCTGCGTGATATACGCTGCACTTAAACAATGGGATGAATGTGAAAAAAACGCGATGGAAGCATGGAAATGTTTCCGTCAAAAAGACAGGTTTAATATAAAAACATACCTCGAATTAATGAGGGCATTGGCGAAACAGGGAAAGTATACAGAAGCGCTGCAGGTATCGGAATCCAGTCTGGAATGGTTCTGCCGCAGACGGCTTTCCGCAGAGGACAGGAGAGAGGTGGCAAAAATTTATTACTGCATGAGCCGGCTGTATGAAAAAAAAGACAACAGAACGAAATCGGAAGAATGCAGAAAGGCGGCAGTCCGGCGTTTGGGTCTTCCGGCTTTGCAGAACACCTGCGACCTCGGTTTTTTATGAAAACAGTATATATGCAAACCGGGAGGTTTTGAATGTTTATGAAAAAACTGATTTTATGCATGACGACATTCTGTATGGCGATGAGTGTTTTCTGCGGAGAATCCGTGGAAGAACTTGCGGATGCGGAGGGATTTGTGAGTGTGGATGTGAATGAACTTGTGGATGTGGAAGGATTTGTGAGTGTGGCGAATGAATTTATGGAAAACTCTTCGTCTGCGGGTCGTCGTGACATCATAATGCTGTTCGAAGCAGCGGCAAAGTTTATGGTCATTTCGTATTGCGAGGAAAGTGTACTGCATATGAAGACGTTCACGAAAAAGTATTATAAAGCCTCCGCTGACTGTGACAGGGAGCTGCTCGAAAAACTTTGCCGGGACGTGCTTCCGTACCTGCCGCTGCTGCCGGAGATCCAAACCAAATGGCTGTGGCGTTATATGGTGCACAGTCAATTATGTGCGGAAGCCAGCAACGATCACAGATATGAGGAAAGTGTTTTTCACGGGGAAAAGGCTCTGTACGCTGCTGAAAAGTGGGACGGCATCCCCGCAGTTCATATCTGGCTGATTCATATACACCTGCTGCATGGTTATGACGGACTCGGAAATAAGAAGAAACGGGATTACCATCGGACTTTCCTGCTGGAGCAATTCAAAAAAGGTATGAGTTCTATACCGCCAACAGAAAAAGCTGAAATGTTTCTGGCTGGGCTCGGGTTTATATGCCAGAATGAATGTGGTATACTCTTGCGGCAGAAAAAGTATCAGGAAGCTTTGCCGCTGATACAGCAGCTGAAGATGGTGTATGACAAGAATCCGGAATCTTCAGCGAATACTTATTTTTTGGTTTTTGAATGTGCCGCAAATGTTTATGTGAAAATGAAAGATTGGAAATCTGCTAAACTGTATGCGGAGAAAGGAATAGAGGCGATGGGGAAATCCGCTGGTCCGATTCATGAATGCTATATCCCGCTGCTGAGAGCATCTATTGCCTTGAAAGAGGAAGAGATCATGCTGCAGAAATCAAAACAGTATCTGGAAAAATACAAGAACCGTCCGTCCGGCGTAAGGAAGGACGATGTTGCAATTATTCAGTACTGTATGGGGAAACTGTATTTGCGGCAGAATAAAAAAAGCGAGGCTGAGGAATGTTTCCGGACAGCCTCGAAACAGCGTCCGCTTTCTGAATTGAAAGTGCTGGATACGCTGTTTGATTAAGGAACTAATATTTAAAAGGTTCAAGTCCCCTGTTCATCCTTGATAGTGCCTCAGACAGTTGGTTTAGAACACTGTTTTTTTCGTGCATGGCATTGTAGCTGTCTTTCTTGAGTATTTCTACCATCACTATCAAATTTTTGCCATAGTCATCGATGAATTTGCAGATGCCATTTATGTTGAGGAAGAAATCCAGATAAAGATCGATCATATCTCTCACGAACGGCAGATTGAATTCGTTGATTGCTTTCGCCGCCTCAACTATGCGGTCCATCTTGTTTTTGGCTTCCCACATATCGTTCCTGAGTTCCTTTATGGTTCTGGAACTGTTTGAATCTCTGCCGCTCGTAAGTGTTATCAGGCCTTTTGCGACCGTGATACGGCAGCGCCATTTCCTGATTATTTTCTTCGCTGCGTCAATGTTTTGCGAGATTTTTCGGAATTTAGCCAGCATCTTCAGTGTTTTGTTTTTATTCTTCATGAACATATAGATCTCATGTTCCGAAAAAACATGTTTTGCGTGCAGATTTCCTGTTCTTATCCAGGCATTCCGGAAATTTTTCGCCGCAGCTGCATCAACGTTCCTGACCGCACTTCTTTCCAATAACATCAGCAGTTTTGTGCGGAGGGAGGCATCAGCCCCGGCATCTTCCAACGCGTCATCAAGTTTGTCTATGCAGTTCTTGAAATCTTTTACCGTAGTGATGGTTTTCTGCAGAATCTCATCGGACATAATGCACCTCCATGCGGATTTGCCAGCCGGGATGTTCATCGCCGAACAGGCAGGGAGACGAATATTGAAATTCCAGATGACCGCCGCCGAATTGCGGAAGTCTGCCCTGTTCATCCGGCAGCAGGACAGACAGAACTTCATCCAGCAGTTTCAGCTGACTGCGCGGAATTTCCGGCAGCAGATATTCCTGGCGGATCAGATACAAGTCCAGAGCAAGATACCGGGTGAGTCCGCTGTTTTCCTGATGGATGTCCTGCGGAACAAGGATTGCGGCGGGGAAACCGGTCAGATCGGGAAACTGTTCGAACAGGTCATACGGCTGAGCTGGACGGTTCAGAATCCGGACGGTTTTCAGCAGCGGCTGCTGTTCATTCGTGAGTTTGCCGAGCTGTTCTTTTACGGCGTTCATGACAGCGGTTGGGGTGGATGTGGATGGCATATTTTTCTTCCTTTCCAAAAAGTTTCAGCTGCGGAACCGGTTTATTCCGCATTTCATCCTTACTGCGGAACGTCAAATGAAAATGAAGGAAAATCAGTATTATGAATGTCAAAGGAACATCAGGCGGATTGCTTTCAGAGGCGGGAATCAAAATTGATCCGGGGATCGGCAAGGACGTACAGAATGTCCGCCAGCAGAATTCCCAGCAGAGTCAGGATGCCGCCGAAAGAAAACAGCGCCATCAGCAGCGGAATGTCCCGGCTGCTTAACGCCAGCATGGATAAAGACCCCATGCCCGGAATGTTGAATACATATTCCACCAGAATACTGCCCGCCGCCAGCGATGGCAGGATTCCGGCAAACAGGGTAATCATGATGATCATGGCGTTGCGGAAAGCGTGTTTCAGAATCACGCGCGGTTCCGGTACGCCTTTGGCGCGCGCCGTCCGGATGTAATCCTGATGAATCACTTCCAGCATTCCCGACCGGGTGAACCGGGTCAGCCCGGCGAATCCGGCATAACTCAAACAGAACACCGGCAGAATGTAATGCAGCAGGGTTTTCCCGATGATTGCCCAGGTGCTCATGTCCGGCACGATGTCCGGCGTCAGCCCTTTGAGGGGAAACACCGGCATCCAGCCGCCCTTGCAGAACAGCGCCTGAAGCATCAGGGCGGTCCACAGAACGGGCAGGGAATACAGAAAAAACAGAAGAAAGGTAATGGTCTGATCGGTTCGGGTATCCGGTCGTACGGCAGAAAAAATTCCCAGCGGAACCGCCAGCAGATAGGTCAGGAAAACCGCCATCAGATTGAGTTTGAGGGTAACCGGCAGTTTTTCCAGAATCATGGACAGGACGGGGCGTCCCTTGTCGACTGCGGCGGATTCGCCCAGGTCGCCATGCAGAGCCGCCTGAAGCCACAGGATGAATCCCGTAGAGAGCGGTTTGTCCAGATGCAGTTTTTCCCGCAGAGAATCATTGCGTGCCAGTGCGCTTTTTTCCGCCGCCAGCTGGGTGCCTGCGCCTTCGCCGAGCATACTGCTTTTGGTCGGGTCGCCCGGCGCCAGACGCATCAGCGCGTAACTGGTCAGCAGAATGACCAGCAGTGTGAGCATTCCCAGCAGAAAACGTTTCAGCAGATATGCGGCGAATCCGTTTTTCATTCCGTCCTCCGGCGGGCTATTTCAGCCACATCCAGATCACGACTGCCGCCGCCAGAAGGATCCGGTACCAGCCGAACACTTTGAAAGTCCGGGTTCGGATGAAATTCATCAGCCAGGCAATGACGCCCAGCGACACCAGAAACGACATGCCGAATCCAACAGCCAGCGCAATCCATTGTTCCCCGGTCATGGCTCCGCCGTGTTTGAGCAGACTGTATCCGGATGCCGCCGCCATGGTCGGAATGGCAAGGAAGAAGGAAAATTCCGCCGCCAGCGGACGCGCTGCGCCCAGAGCCAGTGCACCGATGATGGTTGCCGCGGAACGGGAAGTTCCCGGAATCATGGCAAGACATTGAATCAGCCCGATCAGAATGGCTGCTTTATATGGAAGTTCCGCCATGGAGCTGACCGGATGACTGGTTCTGCACCAGTCTTCGATGCGAAGCAGCAGAACGCCTCCGGCGAACAATGCGCCGGCGACGACCAGCGGCTGTTCCTGAATGGCTTCCACCCAGCGCGCCGCCAGAAATCCGATGATCAGAATCGGCAATACCCCCGCTGCGGTCTTGAACCAGATCCCCAGTGTGTCGTTCCGGACAGCACGGTCGCGGAACATTTCCGCCGGAATCAGTTTTTTATGAAAATAGATGACCACCGCCAGAATGGATGCCAGCTGAATCACCACGTTGAACATTTTGACAAAACCGCCGTTGCCCATGTTCAGGAAATTTCCCATCAGAATCAGATGTCCGGTGCTGCTGACCGGCAGAAACTCGGTGATTCCCTGTACAATTCCCTGAAGAGCGGCTTTCCAGAAAAGCTCCATCCGGATCAGTTCCTTTCCGTCAGCGTTTCAGCTTCCGCCGCAATCTGCCGGGCAAAACGCTGGACAGCCTTGCTCATGGCATCCGCAAATGCTTCCGGGCCAGCCTTTTCCATCTTTTCCTTCAGAAGAACTGTTCTGCCGATTTTATGTTCATTCAGGCGCAGCTGATACCGGATTCCCAGTTCCGCAAAACCGCCGTGCGTTTCAAACAGCAGAACTTCACCCCGCAGCTGGACCGGATGTTTCTTTTGTACTTTATCATCGGTGTTTTCGCGGTATGCCAGCCGCAGATATTTCGTGACCAGCGAGCCGGGAGTCTGAACCCATTTATGAAATTCACTGCCGAGTATGACCGTTTCATTTTTCCGCACGGACATGCGGAAGCGTTCGCCGGACATGGTGGTGAATTCCCGTACATCGATCGGCACGGAAGCAATCTGTTCCGGACATTTCAGATCGAAATAGCGTGTTTCGGTCTGAACCGGTTCGCTCAGCAGAGCGCAGCCGCAGAACAGCGTACTGACCGCGGATAGAAGAAACAGTTTGCAGAAACAGACAGATTTATTCATGCTTCACTTCCTTCAGCGCTGCGGCAGAGCGGGAATGACCAGAGTCTGTCCCACCTGAACCTGGAGGTTTTTGGAAACCTTGCCGGGGTTGGCGTTGGCAATCAGCCGGAAATATTTGGGCGAGCCGTAATGTTTCCGGGAAATCTTGACCAGCGAATCACCCTTCTGCACCTTGTAGTAGGTTACTCCTTTGGACTTCGGCTGAGTTGCGGCGGTTTTGGGCTGTGAAGGCTGAGCCGCCAGTTTCGGGGGCGGAGTGGTCTGCGCCGGCTGTGCGGCTGGCGCCTGAACGGTTTTCGGCGGCTGGGCAGCGGGCTGTCTGGGGGCAGGCTGATTCTGACGGCTGAGCAGCTGTTTGACCTGATCCTGCAAGGTGATCCGGTCATCCCGGAGCCGTTTGATGACTTCCGCCTGTTTGCGGCAGTGTTCCACATACACCTGCAGCCGTTCCTGAACTTTTTTCAGTTCCTCGTTCGACTGCTGGAGTTCGGGATCGTTCTTGTATTCTTCGCAGAGATTCTTGAACAGATTTTTCCGGGAGGTTTCGACGAAACTGCGGATGTCCGGGGCATTGGTCGTGTCGTTCGGATTCATCTCCAGATATTTTTCGTAGTGATAGATCGCTTTCAGAGGATCGTTCAGGTTGTCCGCATACAGATTGCCGAGTTCATAATGGGTAACTGCGGATTTCGGACAGATCAGCAGGAATTCTTCATAGCACCGGGCAGATTCCTGATACTCGCCGGCACTTTTTGCCGTGCCTGCCTTGACATAAAGCGGATGAGTTTTTTCTTTGCCGACATAATCGCCGCAGGAGGACAGCAGCAGTGCAGCCGCCGCGGCGGACAGCAGCATGATTTTTCTTTTTTTCATGATTCCGTTTCCCTTTCCAAGATAAAAATGAATTCTGTTCTTTTCCGGATAATATAACTCTTTTTTTTAGGAAAGGAAATACAAAACTGCCATTTTCCGTTTTTTTTCCGTTTTTTTTGCAGTCGCGGCAGCCGTCCGCATTGAAAAAACGTTCAGGTATGCTAAAGTGAATCTCCGGAGCATTCCGGAAATATCAGACAGAGGGGGGGACAATGAACAGATCAGGTTTATTTGTGGTCGGGATTGCCGGACTGGTGATCGGCAATCTGATTGGTGCGGGAATTCTGGCACTGCCGGTCAGTCTGGGACTGGCGGGGGCGGTGCCGTCCCTGATTCTGATGCTGCTGTACGGCGGCATGATGCTGTTCACTGCGGAAGTTCTGGCGCGTGAATCTGCGGCTGCCCGGAGTGCGGCATTTGATTTCCCCACTCTGTACGGAAAACACCTCGGACGCATCGGCAAATGGATTGCGGTAATCACCAACGGCATTATTCTGTACGGACTGCTGATCGCCTACCTTTCCGGCGGAACACAGATTCTGGCGGATGTGCTGAATGTTTCCGGTTCGTCACGGTGGCTGATTCTCTGTTTTGCGGCGGTACTGAGTCTGGCTGCCATGATGAACCTTGCGGTTGTCCGCAAGTACAACACGCTGCTGATCGGCGGTCTGCTGGCGGCGTTTGTTCTGCTGATTGTGCTGAGTGCGCCGAAGATCCGGCTGGCTCCGCTGCTGGAACAGCACTGGCAATACAGCGGGCTGGCAATTCCGCTGATTGTGACGGCGTGTCATTTTCATAATATCATACCGGCTCTGTGCGGCAGTGCGCGCTGGGAACTGGCACCTCTGCGCAAAGCTATGGTGATCGGCATGACGGCTGCGCTGGTGATGAATCTGGTCTGGACCGTCTGCGGGATTGGCAGTCTGCCCCGGCACGGAACGGACGGTCTGGTTCCGGCATATCTGAACAGTCTTCCGGCGACGGTACCGATGCGCAATGTGCTTCAGCAGCCGCTGTTTACCGCAGCGGCAGTGTTCTTTTCCATTACGGCGATAGCGACGTCGTTCATAGCCAACGGGATCGGTTTGCAGAGCTTTGTGCGGGATCTGCTGTACAACTCTTTCCGTTTCCGGAATCCGCATCTGGTGCGGCTGCTGACTTTTGCGCCGCCGGCGGCGGTTGCCTTGTTCTGGCCGCATATATTCATCCGGGCATTGGATATTGTCGGCGGGATCGGCATCGTTACTTTGTTCGGCATACTGCCCTGTCTGATTGCGGTCCGCAGCCGGGAATTTTCCTGGTGGTTCCGTCTGCTGGGGGCATTTTTCCTGCTGCCGGCGGTGTTTGCTCTGCTGGTGGTGCTGGGTTCTCACTGCGGCATCCGTTTTCTGTCCCCGGATCCCGTGCTGGAATGTGCTGAACGGCATCCGGGGCAGGAATTCCGGGTAACGTATCATGAAAACTGCACGGCAGACGAAACGGATCCCGGTCATTTTCATCAGGTGATCAGGTGAACAGAATTGGAGAAACGAATGAAATCATTGAAAGAACTGTTCCGGATCGGCTGCGGTCCGTCCAGCAGCCATACCATGGCTCCGGCGCGGGCTGCCGGCGAATTCCTGAAACGCTGTCCGGCGGCTGTCCGCTTTGACGTTACCCTGTACGGCAGTCTGGCGGCTACGGGCAAAGGACATTTCACCGATCAGGCAATTGAAGCTGTTCTGGGAAAAGAACGGACCGCCATTCACTGGAAACCGGAAGTTTTCCTGCCGTTTCATCCCAACGGTATGAAATTCCGGGCGTTTGCGGCGGACGGTTCGCCGTGCGGGGACTGGACCGTGTATTCAGTGGGCGGCGGCGCACTGCGGGAAGAAGGCGCGGCGGAGGAATCCCCGGATGTCTATCCTTACAAGTCCATGAACGATATGATGGAGCATTGCCGCCGGGAAGGGATTCCGCTGTGGATGCTGGTTGAGAATGCGGAAGGTCCGGAAATCTGGGATTATCTTTCGGAGGTGCTGAACCGGATGATGGCGGCATTGTCCGCCGGACTGGAAAAAGACGGTGTTCTGCCGGGCGGTCTGCGGCTGGCGCGGAAAGCGCGGTCGGTGTATCTGAAAGCGAAAGCGCAGCGGCGGGAAATCCGCCGGACCGGACTGCTGGCGGCTTATGCGTATGCGGTCGGGGAAGAAAACGCTTCGCTGGGCGTGGTGGTTACTGCGCCGACTTGCGGATCCTGCGGAATCCTGCCGTCTGTTCTGCGCTATTTTCAGGAGGTCGAGCATTGTTCGCGCAAAGAGATTCTCCATGCGCTGGCAACCGCGGGAATTGTCGGAAACATCGTCAAGCAGAACGGCTCCATTTCCGGCGCCGAGGTCGGATGTCAGGGGGAAGTCGGCGTTGCCTGTGCGATGGCTGCCGCGGCGGTTGCGCATCTGCTCGGAGCGACAGTTCCGCAATGCGAATACGCGGCGGAAATCGGGCTGGAGCATTTTCTCGGTCTGACCTGTGATCCGATTATGGGACTGGTGCAGATTCCGTGCATTGAACGGAATGCTCTGGCGGCGAACCGTGCCATGATTGCGGCGGAAATGGCGATGCTGTCCGATGGCGTGCATTTCGTTTCCTTTGACGCCGTGATCAGAACGATGCTGGAAACCGGTCATGACCTGCCGTCGCTCTACCGTGAGACTTCGGAAGGCGGACTTTCGGTGATCGTTCCGCGGCTTGCCGCCTGGAAATAACCGGAAATATTATTTCTGTTCCGGTTTTTCTGCGGGAAAACGGATGGTGAATACGCTGCCGTGTCCGGGGGTGCTGTCCAGTTCAATGCTTCCTCGGTGAGCATGGACAATGGCATGAACCAATGCCAGTCCCAGTCCGTTGCCGGGCAGATGCCGGCTGGAGTCCGCCCGGTAGAACCGTTTGAAGACATTTTTCTGTTCCTCCGCCGGAATACCGCACCCGGAGTCCGCCACGGCGAAGCATATTTCATCCCCGGTCTGCGTCAGAGAAATGCGGATGACGCCGCCTTCCGGAGTGAACTTCACCGCGTTGTCCAGCAGATTTGCCGCTATCTGCTGTATTTTGACCGGATCGGCAAAGAACAGAACGGGGCCGGGGGGCAGTTCAATGACCAGCTTCTGTTTTTTCTGTTCCGTCACCATGCTGAAAACTTCGGCGGAACGCTGCAGCAGCAGAGTCAGATCGAAAGTTTTTTTATGCAGAACCGCCGTTCCGGATTCGGTTTTGGAAATATCGAGCATCCGGTTGATGAGCGAGAGCATTCCGCGGCATTCTTCGGCGTTGTCGCCCAGGGTGTTCAGACAGTTTTCCAGCGTAGGATTGCCGGAAACCGTAACTTCCGCCCGTCCCAGCATCCGGGTCAGCGGAGTCCGCAGATCGTGCGCAATGTCGTCGGCGATGGTCCGCAGTTCCCGCATCAGCGTTTCGGTGCTGGCGGTCATGGAATTGAAACTTCTCACCAGATTGTCGATTTCCAGCCCGTCGTTTCCGAACGGAACCCGTTGACTGTAATCGCCGTCGGCAATGCGGTCGGCGGCTTTCCCGATACGCTGAATCCCGCGGATCATTCTTTTTGCCAGCAGCCAGCCGCAGAGAGAACTCAGAATCAGGATAATCAGTCCGGCGGTCAGGAAGACATTGGCGACTTTTTCCAGATTTTCATCGGAATTGCGCAGACTGAGTCCGACCACCAGCACTTTCCCGTCGGGCAGGGGGCGGTACGCCAGACGGATCCGGCGTCCGCGCGGGTCGGTCAGTTCCGAAAAGCGGACGCTGTCGGTTTCCGTCATATCATAAGGATGCTGAAGGAAAACGGCGCGGCTTTTCCGGACGGACGGCGATTTTTTCAGGAGTTCCCGGTTTTTGTCCAGCAGCAGGAAATAGATGCGGTTCCGTTCGCCGTAGGATTCGCCGGAAAATTCTTCGGACAGAATGATCCAGCTGTTGGCTGGAGTGAATTGCTGCTGGCTGATGGAGTCCGTTTCGGTGTTGAAATCCGCCCTCCAGTATTCTTCGCCGCGCATACCGAAAAGCACATACCGGGTCTGGTTCTCCGTATATTGAAAACCCGTGTACGGATGAAATCCCTTCAGCGCTTCCCGGATTCGCGGGGTGTCGGGACCGGGCAGACTGGACAGTTTCCGGAACGGACGCAGCTGCGGATCGAATTCTTTTCCGGTGAGGTATTCATATTCGCATTCGCTGAAAATTACATGCAGACGCCGGTCTGCCGCCCGCTGGTATTCCAGGCAGAGCGAAACATATACCACAGCGAAAATGACGGCGAAGGAACAGGAGAGCAGCCCCGTGTAGAGCAGGGCAGTCCGCACCTTCAGGGAATAGAACAGCGGATAATTGTTTTTGTGCATGAGCGGTCTCCTGTTTCTGCTGATGACGGTAATATAGCACAGAAAACGGATATTTCCATGATTATCGGACGGAATGACTCATTTTCGGCTTGATTTTATGAAGAAGCAAGAGTATATTAATAAGTTAGTTGTTCACATAACCCGTTGAAAGAGGTAACAAAATGACTGTTGAGCTTTCATTTGTTCTGATAACGCCGTATTCGCTGATGAAGTCCCGAACCGGCGGCATTATTGCCCGCCTGCTGTCCCGAACCGATCTGGAGCTGGTCGGTGCGCAGATGCTGACGCCGTCCCGCGAGTTTGTGGAAACTTATGCCGCATCGGTGCGGGAACATGTCGGCAAGCGCGATGAATTTGCCGCCAAGCTGTTCAGTGATTACATGGTGGATAATTTTTCGCCGCTGCTCAGCGGTGAACGCGAACGTGTCCTGATGCTGCTGTTCCGCGGAGAGAACGCCTGTGAAAAACTTTCCGCCGTGGTCGGACAGCTGCCCAATGCCAAGAACCGCAAGACTCCGATTTTCGGAGAGACGATCCGTGATACGTATGCCGACCTGGTGTTCAACCGGGACGGTTCTCTGAATTATTTCGAACCTGCCGTGTTTACGCCGCCGCTGAGCGATGCCTGCGAAGCGCGTCTCGGCTTCCTGGCGGATTTTGCGGAGAAATGCCCCAATATCGTGGAAAATGTGGCGGGCCTCAGCGATGAGGATGGCAGAGAACGCACTTTGGTCATCATCAAACCGGACAACTGGCGCGGCCCCAGCACGAAACCCGGCAATATCATTGATATGTTCAGCCGGACCGGTCTGCATATCGTCGGCTGCAAAATCTACCAGATGTCCGTGGCGGAGGCTTTGGAATTCTATGGTCCGGTCAAAGAGGCTCTGCGAAAAAAACTTGCTCCGAAAATCGGGGCGGAGGCCATGGAAAAACTGTCCGGCATTTTCGATCTTAAACTGCGTCCGGAATCTGAAGAAATGCTGACGCGTTCCGTCGGATATGATTTCGCGGACGATCAGTTCAGCCGCATTGTGGAATTCATGTCCGGCCGCCGTCCGGAGGATTGTCCGGAAAATGAAATGGATCAGCCCGGCAAAGTCAAATGCATGGTGCTGATCTATGAAGGCGTCGACGCTGTGCGGAAAATCCGCGATGTCCTGGGCCCGACTGATCCCAGCAAAGCGCCCGGCGGCACGATCCGGCGGGATTTCGGTCATGACGTGATGGTCAACACCGCCCATGCGTCCGACTCGCAGAAAAGTTATCTGCGGGAAACCAGAATTGTGAAAATCGATAGGAACCCGATGGCTTCGGTCATCCGGGAATATCTGGCATCCAAGAACCAAAAGAAAGAGGCAGCTTCAAAATGAATGACTTGAAGTCTTCTGCATGTCCGATGGCGTTCCTTGCTCCGTCGGCGACCCTTGCTATCGCGGCAAAAGCCAAGGCTTTGAAAGCCGCGGGTGAAAATGTGTGCGCCATGGGAGCGGGTGAACCCGACTTCGACACCCCCGCTCACATCAAACAGGCAGCAATCGACGCCCTGATGCGCGGAGAAACCAAATACACTCCCGCATCCGGCATTCCGGCTTTGAAAGCCGCCATCGCCGATAAATTCGCCAAAGACAACGGCATCAAGACTGAACCGTCCCAGATTATTGTCTCGCCCGGCGCAAAATTCAGCGATTTTGCCGCTGTCTGCACCCTCTGCGGCCCCGGCGATGAAGTCATTGTCCCGGCTCCTTACTGGGTCAGCTACCCGGAAATGATCAAGGCGTGCGGCGCGACCATGGTGGTTCTGCCCTGTTCCGCGGAAAACAATTACGAACCCGATCTGGCGGAACTGGAAAAAGCTGTGACGTCCCGCACGAAACTGCTGATTCTGAATTCGCCGTCCAACCCGACCGGCGCGGTGTACCGTACTTCCACCATCAAAAAAATCGCGGAAATTGCTCTCAAACACAATTTCATGGTGCTTTCCGATGAAATTTACGAGAAACTGGTGTACGATCCCGAATTCCAGCACAAGAGCATTGCTTCCGTTTCTCCGGAAGTGAATGAACTGACCATTACCGTCAACGGTTTCAGCAAAGCGTATTCCATGCCCGGCTGGCGGCTCGGTTATCTGACCGCTCCCAAATGGCTGGCGCAGCGGATTTCCGCTTTCCAGAGTCATGTTACTTCCAACCCGACCAGCTTCGTCCAGTACGGAGGCATCGCCGCCTTGACCGGACCGCAGGAACCGGTCGAGGAAATGCGCAAAGCCTTTGCCGCGCGCCGCGACCTGATCCATTCGCTGATTTCCGCGATCCCCGGCATCAAGACCATCCGCCCTTCCGGCGCGTTCTATCTGTTCTTCGACGTCGCTTCCTTCGGGCTGGATTCCGTCGAGTTCGTGAACCGTCTGCTGGACGAGGAAAAAGTGGCGGGGGGGGCCGGCGGCGCCCTTGGTGCGCCCACCTGCGTGCGGGGTTCCTATGCCTGCTCCGAGGAAGTCATCCGGACGGCGGCGGAGCGCATCGCACGTTTCTGCGCCAACCTGAAAAAATAACAGTCCGCTCTGTGCGGATGTTGAAATGCGGAATCTCCTTCGGGCGGTTCCGTTTTTTTTCCCCGTTCTGTTGAATTTCAAAGTTCGTGTGGTATATTATGCCTTACGTTTTTCCGGTAAGTGAAGCTGGTGAGAATCCGGCACTGTCGCGCAACCGTGAGAAGGATTGCCTTCGCAGTCGGGTCCTGCCGGAAAAATCATCCCAGACGGGATTTAAGCGAATCCTGTCATTGTGCGCGCAACACAATCAAAAAGGAAACCTGTGCAATGAAAGTTACGCACAACCCGAACATCTGCCGGGGCGGAATCTTCTCTTCCGCCGTAATCCGCCGCTTATGGAATTTCACTTTGATAGAACTCCTCGTGGTGATAGCCATCATTGCGATCCTGGCGAGTATGCTGATGCCGGCTCTGAACAAAGCAAAACAGAAAGCACAGGCAATCAGCTGCACCAGCGGGATTCGTCAGATCGGCCTGGCTCTGCTGCAGTATGTCCATGACAATACGGAATATTTTATCTATGGGGTTGATACGTGGAATCCGTCTGTTCAGCAGTGGTGCGGTCTCTGGAGTGAAAATGATAAAACATTCCTCCCGGAAGGCGGTCTTCTGGATTATCTGGGAAAGAGCAAAATGATTCGGCGCTGCCCTTCCATGCCGAAACTCGTTGAAGCAAAGAGTACGTGGAACAATTCCGGCTGCGGCGGGTATGGCTACAATTCTTCGTATTTGGGGGGATTTGCCATGTCAGGAGAATCAGTATACACGCGGCTTGGAAGCGTTCGGAATCCCGGACAGACTATTGCTTTCGCTGATTCCATTCAGCACGGTTCAGGCGCCATGATAGAATGTCACTATTTGACTCCCCCGTATCACCCGTGGTATGACCCTGCGCCGGATATGCACTTCCGCCATGACGGATTTGCCAACATTTTCTGGGTGGACGGGCATACCGCGCTGGAAAAATTCGGTTGGACCAGAGCTTATGTTGCGGATGCAGATGCGCAGCGCAAGTATTATAAGATCGGTTTTCCCGGAGAAAAACGGAACGGTGTCAGTGCAAACTATCTTTACGATTTGGATTGAAAGGATTTAACGACTGATGAAAAGACTGCTGCTGTTTCTGTTCCTGTTTCTGGGGCTTGTCCTTTCCGCCGCCGAACCGCGTATTGTGTCGCAGTCGCCGGCTTTGACGGAACTGGTGTGTCAATTGGGGCAGGGCGGCAGACTGGTCGGACGCAGCGACGTCTGCGATTATCCCCCGGAAGTCAGGAATCTTCCGGTAACCGGACGCTTTGCCGAGCCGGAGCTGGAACGCACCTTGAAATTGAAACCGACTCTGTTCATTTCCAATGATCTGATCCGTCCGGCGGCTGGCAATACCCTGCGTTCGGCGGGCGTCAAAGTCCTGCTGCGGCAGTGCCGCACGCTGGATGACTACTGCGCGTGGGTCGCTCTGCTCGGCGATGAACTGCAATGCTCCGCCGCGGCGAAAGCCGAACTCAAACGTATTGCCGCCTTCCGGCAGGAATGTGCGGAATACAACCGGACCATCCCCCGGCAGGTAAAAATCCTGTGGGTGATCTGGGATTCTCCGCTCATGGTCGCGGGAAGCGGTTCGCTGCCGGATGAAGTGATCCGGCTGGCGGGCGGCGTCAATGCGGCGGGACAGGTTCCGCAGGAATATTTCAAGGCGTCCATGGAATGGGTGCTGCACAATCAGCCGGATGTGATTCTCTGGAGCGCACCGAAAAGCCGGACTCCGTCGCTGTCGGATTCCTTCTGGAAACAGCTGGATGCAGTGAAGCACGGACGGGTGATTGTCGATCTGAACCCGGATCTGGTGCAGCGTCCCGGACCGCGTCTGACGGAAGGCGTGCGTGCTTTGCGGAAGGCTTTGGAGGTGCAGCGTTGAATTTTTTCCGCGGACATTCCGGAACGGCAGGTCTGGCGCTGCTGACTCTGCTTCTGCTGATGGCGGGAACGGCGGCGGGCGCGTATGCCGTGCCTTTGCCGGAATGGTTCGCGGACGGGGAACTGAACCCGATTATCCGTCTGCGTCTGCTCCGCATGACTGCCGCTCTGGTGATCGGGGCTTCTCTGTCGGTGTCCGGCATGACCTTTCAGGCGGTGCTGCGCAATCCGCTGGCGGAACCTTTCACGCTGGGGATTTCGGGCGGAGCGGGAGTCGGGGCGGCGCTGGCGGTGCTGCTCGGACTCCGGGCGGTTTCCTGGACGGCGATGCCGCTGGCGGCGTTCGCGGGTGCTTTGCTGACGCTGTGGCTGGTGCTTCACCTCAGCCGTGGCGGACAGCGCGGCGCGGAAAATCTGCTGTTGAGCGGAGTCATAGCCGGGACGGTCGCGGGGAGTATCCTGATGTATCTGCTGTCCATCGCGCAGATGGATGAACTGTCCAGCATCACCTGGTGGCTGCTGGGGGATCTGCAGAATGTCCCGGCGGTCATGCTCGGACCGGGTGCGGCGGTGCTGCTGGTCTGCACTCTGTTTCTGCGCTGGTCCGCCAACGGGCTGAACGCTCTGTCGCTGGGGGATTCCGAAGCATGGAATCTGGGGTTCGATCCGCGGCGGCTGACCCGGTTCGCGGTGCTGGCGGCTTCCTTTCTGGCGGCGCAGACCGTTGCCATGGCGGGCATCATCGGTTTCTGCGGACTCATCGTGCCGCATCTGGTGCGCCGTCTGTACGGCTGCTGCCACCGCCGGATCATCTTTCCCGTTTTCTTCGCCGGCGCATCCTTCCTGATGTTCTGTGACATTTTGTCACGGGTGGTGCATCCGGAACGGGAACTCCCGGTCGGCGTGATCACTTCCCTGGTCGGCGGACCGCTGTTCCTGTGGCTGATCAACCGGAGGCGCGGCAATGAAACTTGAAGCGCACGACCTGACTTTTTCCTATGACGGCGGAACATATCAGGCGGATCATCTCAGCCTGACTCTGGAGCCGGGGTGTTTCACGGTTCTGCTGGGGCCCAACGGCTGCGGAAAAAGCACTCTGCTGCGGCTGCTGACCGGAGAGCTGACACCGGAATCGGGAAGCGTCCTGCTGGACGGCAGACCGGTCCGGGAATGGTCCGGACGCGAACGCGCACTCCGGCTGGGGGTGGTGCTTCAGAGTGCGCCGCCCGCTCTGGCGTTCACGGTCCGGGAGTACGTGACCATGGGGCGCAGTCCCCGGTTGCCGGTTTTCGGACCCGTTCCCGCGGAAGACCGCCGGCGGATTGCGGAAGCCATGGAGATTTTCGGGGTAACGGCGCTGGCGGAGCGTCCCTGCCATACGCTTTCCGGCGGCGAACGGCAGCGGGTGATGCTGGCGGCCGCCTGGGCGGATGACCCCGGAATTCTGCTGCTGGATGAACCGGTTTCCG
>ERZ1034992.698-NODE-698-length-17478-cov-5.673765_pt1 | contig 17478 bp, 13 predicted proteins | sample MGYA00520695_ERZ1034992 | MGnify/ENA primary metagenome ERZ1034992 (study PRJEB33766, sample SAMN09781778) | gut metagenome | biome: gut microbiome | host: Homo sapiens | place: Madagascar | study: EMG produced TPA metagenomics assembly of the PRJNA485056 data set...
CGCTTTGCGTTTGCAAATCCGCCCGTTCCGGTATATCATATCCCGTCGACAACCGGAAATGAGGCGCATATCATGAATCAGAAAACGGACTCCGTTCCCTGTTCTCCGCAGACAGCCGCTCTTCACCACGAAGTGCTGCGGCACTGGGCGGAATGGCGGCGTACCCATGAGGACTGCCCCGATGTGATTTCCTTCGATTTCCATACCGATACCCTGTCCGCCGTCCGCCGCGGCGTCCCGCCCCCCGAACCCGGTGCATGGCAAAATCCTCAGACCGTGGAGAACGCCGTCGCCGCACTGCATCACGATGAACATTTCGACTGGGCGCTGCGGTCCGGACTGGTCGGCAGGGTTCTGATTTTTTCCATTGCGCCGCAGAACGGGCCGTGCGCCCATGAACGCATGGAAGTTCTGCGCCATCCGGATCTGCCGGACGTCAATGACCTGCTGAATCATCCGGAATCATTCCGGTCTCTGGCGGAACAGATGCTGTCGGACGCCTGGCTGAAACCGCTGCTGGAGCATTGCCGCGACTGGCGCAGTCCGCTGATTCTGGATCTGGACTGCGATTATATTCTGACGGAAAAAACCATGTCCGTTCCGCAGCATTCCGTTTTCGGGGAATTGCTGCGCAAAGCGGCTCTGATCACATTTTCCCGTGAATCGGACTGGGTGCATTTATTGCGTTTTCCCGGCGAAACCATCACCGGCGAATCCGTTGTCCAAACCCTGCTCCGGCAATTTCAATTTCAGCCGGCGTCTTCATGCGCATGAAACGGAAAATATCTGAAAACAATTCTGTTTTCTGCTTGAAAACCGCCCGTTCACGGGTTATGTTAACAAATTAGCGTAAACTAATAAAGATACTGCACAATAACAGGAATACAAAACATTACAGGAAGGAACAGGACACGAATGCCTTCTATCATATCAAGCAGCGCGCTGGAATGTCTGCGGATCTTATTCTCCCAGGTCCGGCGGGAAGTCAATTTCAATGCGCTCCTCACCGATGAAACGGTCCGCAATGCGGAAACCGCCGAAGGAGAACTGACGGTTCTGCTGCAGCTTTCCGAAGCGCAGAAACTCGAACCGGAACAACTGAGGGAGCTGATAAATCTGCCGCCGCAGGCGTCCGGCCCCGCGCTGATCCGTCTGGTGGGACGCCACTGGATTCTGCTCCAGAACATCCGTCAGCTTGCCGACGAGAACACGGTCATTGTGGAACCGGTCCCGAATCATCCGCCGCGCGCCCTGCGGGTCAAATCAGCGGAAATCCGGGAAAGATTCGACGGAGCCGCCATCTTTTTCCGCAACCTTCAGGAAGTGGATTCCGCCAAGCAGACCGCGCTGTACTGTCTCTGCAACATCGCCAAGCATCACGGTGTGAACATGGACATCCGCCGGGTCATGCATGATTATGCCATCGGGGAAGAGGAACCGCGCGATGCGCTGCTTCAGCAGATTGCCTCGGATTACCAGTTCAAATGCAAATTCCGCAAACTGGACTGGGAAAAACTGCTTCAGCTCGGCAAGGCGTATCCAGCCATAGCCGTCAAGAAGAACGGCAGAAAAATCCTGCTCTGCGGCGTGCGCACCGTGGAAGACAGACAGGAACTGGCGGTGATTGATCCGGAAAATAAAAAGCCAGGAACACCGTTTGAATTTCTGAACCGGGAGCAGTTCGAAGCGGAATACTCCGGACGCACCATTCTGCTCAAGAAAACGTACCGTCTGGCGGATGAGGAACAGCCGTTCAGTCTGCGCTGGTTCATTCCCGAATTCATCAAGCTGCGCGGCATTTTCGGACAGATTGCCCTGACGGTCGCGCTGATTACGCTGCTGTCGCTGATTGTGCCGCTGTTCTTCCAGATCGTGGTGGACAAGGTGCTGGTCAACAAGGCATACAACACCTTGAACGTGCTGGGAATCGGCATTATTGCCGCGGTGGTGTTCAACGGATTTCTGGAATTTGTCCGCAATTATTTCCTGCTGTTCGCCACCAATAAAATCGACATCTCGACTGCGACGAAGACCTTCCGGCATCTGATGCGTCTGCCGATTGATTTCTTCGAACGGGTTCCGTCGGGCGTTCTGCTCAAGCACATGCAGCAGACCGAACGCATCCGCGGATTTCTTTCCGGAAATCTGTTCTTCACCATTCTGGACGTCTGCGCACTCTGCATCTTCATCCCGTTCCTGCTGCTTTACAGCATCCCGCTGACCCTGATTGTGCTGGGCTATTCGGTGCTGATGGCACTGGTGATCGCCTGTCTGATCAAGCCGTTCCAGACCCGTCTGAACGAACTCTATCAGGCGGAAGGCAAACGGCAGAGTATGCTGGTGGAATCCATTCACGGAGTCCGTACCGTGAAATCTCTTGCGCTGGAACCGATCGAGGAACAGCACTGGGATGACACCACGGCGTACGCCATCAAGTCGTATTTCCGGGTCGGCAAGATTTCCATCACAGCCAAGAGCATCAGTCAGGTGCTGGAAATGATGATGACCATCACGGTGATCTGGGTAGGTGCGCTGCTGGTGTTCGACCAGAAACTTTCCATCGGCGCGCTGATTGCTTTCCAGATGCTCTCCGGACGCGTTACCGGACCGCTGGTGAAAATGGTCGGCCTGATTCACGAGTACCAGCAGATCGCGCTGTCGGTCAAGATGCTGGGCGTGGTCATGAACACCCCGACGGAACCTGCGGGCGGTGGGGTGCGCAATCCGCTGCACGGCGGCATTTCCTTTGAAAACGTTACCTTCCAGTACCGTCCCGACCTGCCGGCAGCCATCAAGAACATGTCTCTGGAAGTGGCGCCGGGCATGACCATCGGTATTGTCGGGCGTTCCGGTTCCGGTAAAAGCACGCTGACCAAACTGCTGCAGGGACTTTACAGCGTCCAGCAGGGTGTGGTCAAAATCGACGGCATCGACATCCGGGAAATCGACAAAGCGCATCTGCGCATGAGTATCGGCGTGGTGCTTCAGGAGAATTATTTCTTCAGCGGCACGATCCGTGAAAACATCAGCATGACCAAACGCAGCGCTTCGCTGGAAGAAATCATCTACGCGGCGAAACTGGCAGGCGCGGATGAATTCATTCAGAAACAAGCGCGCGGCTATGACACGGTTCTGGAAGAAAACGCATCGAACCTGTCCGGCGGTCAGAAACAGCGTCTGGCGATTGCCCGCGCCCTGCTGACCAACCCGCCGATTCTGATTTTCGACGAAGCCACCAGTGCGCTCGACCCGGAAAGCGAACAGGTCATCAAACAGAATCTGCGCGCCATTTCCCGCGGCCGCACGGTGCTGATCGTTTCACACCGGCTGAGCATTGTCAGTTCCGCAGACAAGATTCTCGTGATCGACAACGGGGAAAGAACTGCATTTGATTCGCACAAAGAACTCCTGAAACAGCCCGGCACCTACCGGGATTTCTGGAAACAGCAAATGGAAGTGGGAGACTGAATCATGGCCATATCCAATCAAGACAACAGCAATACGCAATCCGCTGAAAAACTCGCGCCCGAAGCGATTGAATTCCAGCCGGACGCCCTCGAAATCAAAAATGAACGGCTGCCGCTGTGGATCCGGTACAGCGTTCTGTTTTCCGTGGTTTTCATCCTCGGCGCACTCATCTGGGCATGTGTCTGCAAAGTTGACGTTGTGGTTCAGGCGGAAGGCAAACTGGTTACCGATGATTCCAGCATCGTCATGAAACCGCTGGAACGCACGGTCATTCAGAAAATCCACGTGAAAATCGGGCAGATTGTGAAAAAGGACGACGTTCTGATCACCTTCGACCCCACCATCAACCGTGCCGAAGCGGAACGCCTGACCAAGGAACTCAGCATTCTCAATGCCCAGTATGCGCGTCTGCTGGCGGAATTTGAAGGCAAAGATTACCAGCCTGCCCCCGGCGAAACCGGAGCTTTGCAGCTGGCGATTTTCAAACAGCGTTCCCGGTATTTCAGCGAAAAGAACAAGTATTACGATGAAGGCATTCAGCAGCTGGATGCTTCCCGGAAATCCCGCGAAGATACCCTGAAAAATCAGCAGGAACGCCTGGTCGCCATCAAGAAAATCGAAGATATGTTCGTCAAGCTGCATGACCTCAAGGCGGGGTCGCTCAAAGAACTGCTCTCCGCATCCATTTCCCGCATGGAAATGGAAGCCAGCATCGATGAACTGAAGAACAGTCTGCTGGAACTCAAACATCAGCGCGAAAGCACCTTGTCATCCAAGCAGACCTTCATTCAGGAATGGCGCAACAACATTTCGGAGGAACTGGTCAAAGTGGAACGCGAACTGACGTCCACCCAGAAAGATTACGACAAAGTGAAACAGCTGATCGAATATGTGGAACTCCGTGCGCCGTGCGACAGCGTGGTGCATGAGATCGCGGCGTTTTCCGTCGGATCCGCTGTCCGGGAAGCCGAAGCGCTGATTACTCTGATTCCGCTGGTCGGCAACATCGAACTGGAAGCGGAAATCCAACCGCAGGACATCGGCAAAGTGGAAATTGGGTCCGATGTCCGGATCAAGCTCAACGCCTACCCGTTCCAGAAATTCGGCACCTTGAACGGCAAAGTCCGGAACATTTCAGAAAACACGCTGCAGAAACAGCAGTCGCAGATTCCGGTATCGTATTACCGGGCGAGAATTGTGGTTTCCGGTCATCTGGATCATGTCAAGAAAAATTTCCGTCTGATTCCCGGCATGGAAGCCCAGGCGGAAATCAAAACGGGAAAACGACGCATCATAGAATATCTGATTTATCCATTGATCAAAGCACTGGATGAATCCATCCGTGAACCGTAATGAATAATTCAGCGGAACCGTCCATTCAAACCGGCGGTTCCGTTTTTTATTCCATCCGGAACAAAAATTCATTTCCGATGATTTTTCATCCGGCAGTGATGCAGCCATTTCCCGCAGAGCCGCAACAGAATATAAACCGTGCCGACAGGAATCATTAAAACAGGAAAATATGCCCAGCCCAATACCAATAAGCAGACTGTTGCCATTCCGTTGTCCGGTCCGCGATGCAGCTGAATGGAAATCCACAGTTCCGCAAGCTGCAACCCCCAGAAGAGACCGGAAAATACAATTGTCCAGCACAGACATTTCAGCAGCGACAGATGCCCGGTTTTCTTTGATTTGAACCAATCCGGACGGAACCAATGGAACAGACACAGGCATGTCGGCAAATTCATGAACAGAAAAGTTCCGGCAAGGGACGCCGCCAAATTATATTTGGATCGCCATGCGGCAGGATCCAGAGACAGAATCAGGACATGCGGTAGAATCAGATAAAAAGCAGACAGTACCGATTTCCAATGTTTTTTCACGCCGACCCCCGCATTTTTTCTGTTCCACGAACACAATCCTCTTTGTTTTTTCTCACACGACCAGATGCCGTGCAAGCAGAAAACCGGCACCGGCAGCCAGTAATCCCGTCCCATTCTGCAGCAATACGTTGCCGAAGAAACGGATGTACTGCGCCTCCATCAGAAACCGTATGCTTTCCAGTGCAAACGTGCTGAACGTCGTGAATGCGCCCAGGAAACCGATGAACACCACGGGGAAATAAGTTTCATACTGCTGAAATCTCGCCCGGCAGTACACAAACAGAAAGCCAGCCAGAAATGCTCCCGCGATATTGACACACAATGTTCCCCAGGGAAATCCCGGCAGCAGATGGTCCACCGTACGCGTACAGCCGAAACGCAGCAAAGTACCGATGAATCCGGCAATCCCGATCAGCAGAACCAATTTCATGGAACATCTCCTTTCGGCAGGTCCTGATTCACAGTAACATGAACTGCATGGTAGATTTTCGGAATCAGATATTTCAGGCATCCCGCCGCGGGAATCGCGAAAATCATGCCGGGGATGCCCGCCGCCAGACCGCCCAGCAGCACCACGATAATGGTTTCCAGCGTAGTCAGCCCGATGGCATTGCCGATCAGTTTCGGATACAGGAAAAACTGTTCCAGCAGTCCGTTGATCAGACAATAGGAAAATGCAGCCCCGATCAGAGTTCCCGCACGCTCACCCGGCGCACAGAACTGCAGACAGACCGTTACCGTCAGCAGAAAACTGCCGATGGGCCCAAGAAACGGCAGCAGAATGGTCAGACCCGCCAGCAATGCCAGCAGTGGTGCGTAAGGAACACTGAACAGGTAAAACAGTCCTGTATAAAGAATTGTTTCTATGATGATGATCCAGAGATAACCGAGAATCCATTTATTGAGCATCAGGACAATCCGGTCAATAATCTCCACAGCCTCCGTCTTGGCGGCACTGGAAACAGCCGGCATCCAGCGCGAACCGAACACACCGCGGACGCACCAGTGTCCGATGCTCTCCCCGCCGCTGTCACCGGTCCGGAACAATGCCATGTGCTGCAGAAAAAAGAAAAAGAAGAAAATACCCAGCAGCAGATTAAGAGCAAAAGAACCAAGAAAAGCAACCACTGCGGCAGCTGCCGAGAGGATGCTGACGCCTTTGCTCAGGATCGGTTTCGCCAGTTCCCGGATATGCGATCTGACATAATCCAGCGCGGTTTTCCAAAGGCTCTGCAAGGTAATCTCCGGAGTTTCTCCGCCGGAATCCGATTTGGGAACATCCGGGAGAATCTGCACCAAAATCCGGGACCCCTGCTCCACAATTTTCTGAATGCGCGGATTATCCTTGCCGAAATCCGTCATTTTTTCCTTCATATTTCCGGCGGCAAATTTTCCGCCGGCAAAAACCAGACAGGAAACCGCAGTCAGCGCAATCAGGAAAACCGCGAAAGCGCAGACCGAAGAACTCAGGATCAAACGTTTCCGCCGCCGTTCGGCGATTTCCGCAGGAGTCGGGACTTTTCCGGCAACCCGGTCAATCAGTTTGCTGACCTGAAGCCACGGCCAGCCAAGAACCGCGCAGAGAGTCTGCATCCAGCGCCATTGAAAGACATGGCATTCAAAAAATTTTTCGAGCGGCAGCAGGAAAATCGCCAGAATGATTCCGAAGAAAAGGGATCTCAAATACGTCGCCGCCAGAATAAACACGGCAAGCACTGCCAGAGCGGCAAGAATTCCCGCCGCCGTTCCGGATTTCAGCACACGGACAATTTTTCCGGCTGTCTGTTTCTCATTTTCCATGCTGCATTTCCTTTATCTGCAAAATTTTTTCGAAAAAAATCCGTCCATCCCGTACCAGCCGGATCCGCCATTGTCCCTGTTCATTGCGGGAATCCTCCCAATTCAGAACGTGCGGGGCGGAAGACTGCGCCTGTTTCATATTATATAAAGAACGGATGACCAGAACCCCCTGTGGAGTGGTTCTGCCGTTCACCGGCAGCACCTGAAAGGGACCGGTGCCGGAAACCGCCAGACGCAGGGAAACCGCGCTGACCGCAGCGTTGACAGCATCCGTTTCGGAATAGATTTTTTCCGTTTCCGCGGGAGAAACGGCATAAGGCGGTTCGGTCGGAACCGGCCGGTCGTCCTCCTGAAACCAGGAGCGACAGCTGGTCAGCGGGACCAGAGAGCAGAACAGAAGTATCAGAGCAATCTTTTTCAGCATAAACAGAAATCCTTTCAAGACACAGTAAGATAATGTGCGGATGAAAAAAATCAAACGGAAAGCGTGAAAATCCGGCAGATAACCGGCCGAATCCGGCGGGTGCGGCTTGTATTGGCAGGGGTTCCGGTGTATATTAACTGAAAATATTCTGAGAATCGAAATCAAAAGGGAGCTTATGAAATCCGATAATGTGCTGCTGATCGAAGCAAAGAACGCCAACATGCTTTATTTGCGCGATTTCTGGAATTACCGGGAACTTTTTTTCACTCTGGCATGGCGTGATATTGTAGTCCGCTACAAACAGACAGCCGTAGGGATTCTGTGGTCGCTGATCCGGCCGCTGGCAACCATGGCGGTGTTTGCGGTCATCTTCGGAAAAATCGCCAAACTGCCGTCTGATGCAGGAGTACCGTATGTATTGATGGTGTTTGCCGGAATGCTGCCGTGGCAGTTCATCAGCGGGACGATTCTGACCGGAAGCGATGCTCTGGTGGGCAATCAGGCATTGATTTCCAAAGTGTATTTCCCACGGATCATCATCCCCACGGCGCGCATCATCATGGCACTGGTGGAAATGCTGATCAACGCAGTGCTGTTTGCTCTGCTGTTTGTGTGGTACGGTTTTCTGCCGTCCTGGCATGTGGTGTTCCTGCCGCTGTTCCTGCTGCCGGGAATTCTGCTCGCGCTGGGAACGACTTACATCGTATCCGCCCTGAACGTCAAATACAGAGATTTTCAGTATGTGGTTCCGTTTGTGGTGCAGCTGGGACTGTATATTTCCCCGATCGGTTTTTCGAGTTCCGTGGTTCCGGAAAAATGGCGCGCGGCATATGCCTGCAATCCGGTGGTCGGCATTGTGGACGGCGTCCGCTGGTGTCTGTTCGATTCTCCGCTGACCGCCGGACCGGTGGTTTGCGCGGCGGTGTTTTCAGTGGTAATCTTTGCGGCGGGCATCTGGTTTTTCCGGAAAATGGAAAACGATTTCGCCGATTTCATTTAAGCGGGGGGCAACATTATGCTGGCAGTCAAAACGGAACATATCGGCAAAAAATATATCATCGGACACCGCAGCAGCGAGTATGCCCGGTTCAATGAGTACCTGACCGAAATTGGCAGAACCGTTCTCCGGCGGCTGAGAAACCCCTTCAAGCCCTATGACGTGAGTCTGGAGCTGGAAGATTTCTGGGCGCTGCGGGACGTTTCGTTCGAATTGAATCAGGGGGATCGTCTGGGCATTATCGGACACAACGGATCGGGCAAATCCACTCTGCTGAAACTGCTGAGCCGGATCACCACACCGACGGAAGGACGGATCACCATGCGCGGCAGGGCGGCGTCTCTGCTGGAAGTCGGCACCGGATTTCATCCGGAACTCACCGGACGCGAGAACATTTTTCTGAACGGTTCGATTCTGGGAATGACCCGTTCGGAAATCAAAGCGAAGTTTGATGCGATTGTAGATTTTTCCGGGGTGGAAAAATTTCTGGATACTCCGGTCAAACGCTATTCCAGCGGCATGTATGTACGTCTGGCATTTGCAGTGGCGGCACATCTGGATCCCGAAATTCTGGTGGTCGATGAAGTCCTGTCTGTGGGCGATGCCGAATTTCAGAAAAAATGCGTTGCCAAAATGCGGGATATTTCATCCGACAGCGGACGAACCATCCTGTTTGTCAGCCACAATCTGGGCGCAGTTCAGCTGCTCTGCAACAAGGGACTGCTGCTGAATCATGGACGCATGATGCACTTCGGCGGCATTGCGGAAACCGCCGCGAAATATATTGAGGAACGGGAACAGTTCACCGGAATGCCGCTGATTGAACGGACAGACCGCAGCGGCACGGGCGCACTGCGTTTTTCCGGCTGCCGTATCGGAACCGGGTCCGGCGTCAAGGCCGCACTGCTGCCGATGGGACAGGAACTGGTCATGGAAATCGAGTTCGAATGTCAGCGGGATCTGGAAGGCGACGTGCAGATCGAAGCCGCAGTTTATTCTTCCGCGGATGTCCGGGTTGCTTCCATCAACCTGCGGAACCTGGGAATGCTTTCCCGTTTCGGCAAAGGCTCGAACAAAGTCTGTTTCCGTCTGCCGCGCAACCCGTTCTACCCGGATCAGTACATCATCAATCTGTATGCGGAAAAAGACGGTGAAATACTGGATTACGTCATGAACGCCGCACTGATGAAAACGATTGAAGGACCGTTCCAGAATGCGGATGTGGTCAGTATGCCTTACCTGTCGTCCGCCGCATTTGAGTACAGCGCGAGCATTAACGGGCGGTAAAAACCGCCGGAAAGGAGTCCGCCATGCGCAGCCCGTTTTCAGTTGTCCGCCTGAAAAATTCCGCCGGACGCCGGCTGGAACCGGCGGAACAGATGCGTTCCCTGCCGGGGCAGTTCCTGTATTTCGCATCGGAAGGGGAAGACGTCAATGAAAAGCGCGTTCTCCGGATGCTGAAAAATGCGCCGCGGACAGCAGAACTGATTCTGCCGCTGCCGCATGTCGCCAGTGAAAAAGAGGAACAGCTGGAAGAACCCGTGGTTCTGCCGCTGCCTCAACTGATGGAACGTTACCGTATTGCGCCTCTGCTGAACGGTGCGCTGCTCCGTAAATCCTCCCTGCTGGAACTGCTGAAAAACGGAATTCCGGAATGGATGCAGACTCCCTGTCCCGATCTGACGATGATGCTGTTCCTGCCGGTGAACGCCTGCATTGCGCGTACAAACCGACATTATGATCCGGAAACGGTTGCGGCGGTCTGCGGCAATTGTTCCCAGGCGGAAGACTGGCTGAAAAAACAGACTTTCCCGGAACGGGATGTCCTGCTGAGCCGCTTTCTGCGGTATGAAGATTCCCTGATGGACGCCGCACTGGAAACGGGAGCGTCCCTGGAACAGCTGCGGAACTGGTTCGACCTGTCATTGGTCCTGCATAATTTTTTCACGCGGCATCCGGAAAAGCTGCTGACCCTGCCGCCGCTGCCGTCTCCGGTGCCGCATCCGGGACCGGTCCGCCGGCTGGCGGTTTTCTGCTGGGCTCTGCGGGCGGGCGGTGCGGAACGCTGTACATCTCTGCTGATTCAGCTCTGGCTGAAACAGAATCCCGGACTGGAAATCACGCTGTTTCAGTGCAGTCCGCGCAGAGCGGGTGATTATCCGCTGCCGGACCGGGCGGAAACCGTGGTTTTGCCGGCGGATTATTACAGACGCTGGCATTCCGTGCAGGAACAGCTGCGGAAACGGCAGATTGACACCTGTATTTTTATTGACCATTTTCTGGAAATCACTTATTACGATCTTCTGGCGGCGCGTCAGCTGGGAATCCGCACCATCGCCATGGAACACAACACGTTTTCCTTCGTATATTACGGGGCGAGACCTGAACTGCTGGCTTTGCGGGAAAAAATTTATTCCGGCGCAGATGCCGTAACCTGTCTTTCCCGTCCGGATGAGTATCTGTGGAATCTGCGCGGCATTCATGCCCGTTACCTGCCGAATCCGCTCACTTTTGAACCGCAGAAGGATTTCCCACAGCCGGAACAGAAGGGCAGAACCCTGATCTTCATAGCCCGCATGATTCCCGGCAAAGGAGTCGAAGCCGCATTGCAAGTGGTGAAAATTGTGCGGAAAAAATATCCGGATGTGCGGCTGCTGATGCTGGGGGCGTTCCCGCATCCCGAATATGAAAAATTCATCCGGGAATATATCCGTTCGCACAGACTGGAAGAAACCGTTGAGTTCACCGGATTCACTGGGGAAGTCGCCAAATATCTTTCCCGTGCGGCAATTCATCTGATGCCGTCTGCCGTGGAAGGATATCCCATGACCATGATGGAAGCCAAAGCGTACGGCGTTCCGACCATTGCCTTCTCCATGCCGTATCTGGAAGCCGCGAAAGAGGAATACGGCACGCTCATGGTTCCCAAACAGGACTGCGCCGCCATGGCGCAGCGGGTGATGGAACTGTTCGAAAATCCGGAACGTCTGCATATCCTGAGCCGGAAGGCTTCCGAAGCCTTGCGTCATTTTGACAATGCGTCGGTCGGCAGACGCTGGACCGGGCTGTTTCAGTATCTGGAAAACGGCGTAGAGCCGGCGGAACTCGCCCTGCCCGAATACTCTCCGGAACAGCAGCTGGCAATGCTTCGTTTGCAGAATAATGAAATCCTGACCGGCATTTCCGCGATGCAGTGTTCACCCGCTTACCGGGAAAGTATCCTGAATGAAGAAATCGCCGTTCGCCGTAAAAACAATATTCTGTTCGGCTGTGTAATCCGGCTTTATTTTGCCTTGCAGAAACTGATCCGGAAAGATTCCTTCACTGCCAATCTGCTGTTCGGACAGCTGAAATGTCTGCTGGACTGTCTGTACCGCGCCAAACGGATTTACCGTTCGTTCCATCCGTGGAAGGACGAGGAGCAGAAACTCTGACCGGGGGAGAACTGACCATGCCTGATATTTCCATTCTGATTCCGGTCTGCAACACGGCACCGTTTCTTCCGCGCTGTCTGGACTCCGTGCTGGAGCAGCCGCTGGAAAAGATTGAAGTCATCACGGTTGATGATGCTTCCACGGATGAATCTCCCGCCATCCTCCGGCAATATGCGGAACGGGATGCCCGAATCCGGGTCATCACCCATCCGCAGAACCGGGGTCTGCTGGCAGCCCGTGCTTCCGGTATTGCCAACGCCACGGGGAAATACATTCTGTTCCTGGATTCCGATGACCGGCTGAACGCGGGAATTCTGGCGGCAGCATTTCAGACTGCGGAACGGGAACAGGCGGACATTGTTCATTTCGCGGCGGAACCGGATGCCGGAAATGCGGAACTGCCTGCCCGGTATATCCGGCACGTCCGGAAAAATCTGAAACCGTTTCCGCAAAAACTGACCGGTCGCCGGATTTTTGAAACCTGTTTCGGCGAAAACCGTTTTTCCTGGTCAGTATGGGGAAAGCTGTACCGTGCGAATCTGTGTCATCGCGTCATGCCGTTTCTGCCGCAGGAATACTGCACCATGGCGGAAGATTTCTGTCTTTTTTCCATGCTGTCCTTTTTTGCGGGAAGCTATGTGCCGCTGCAGGAAACCGGCTATCTCTATTCGCTGGATTCCGGGGTATCCAGTGCAGGGAAAACGACCTTGGAAAAATTTCTGCACCGGCAGTCTCCATTCTGTGCAATCCGGACCGTGAAAAGTTTTCTGGAAAAGCAGCAGGTATGGGAACGGTACTGCGCACTGTTTGACCGGCAGGAACAGAAACTGCTGTATGAATATGTTTTGCGCTGGATGCGGTATTTGCGGGAATCCGACCGCATACAGGCATTTGCGACATTGTTTCAGAACTGCCGGAATCCCCTGCCGCTGTTCCGCGCCTTCCGCACCTTTTTCCAGGACAAGGATGAAACTCTGCCGCAGATGCTTACCGGGGAAAAAGAAAAAAACAGTCATGCCCGCCCCTTCCGGAAAATCGGTCTTGTTCCCGGAACAGAGGTGTCGTTCACTGCGGAAACAGAAATTCTTGCGCCGGAAGAACCGAAGATTTCTGAACTGCGCTGGCAGGAATGGTCCCGGCTGATCTCTGCGCAGAAACCGGATGCGGTCATTCTATGTGCGGATGACTGCAACCCGGAAAAACTGGTCTGGGATATTCTGGCAATCCGGGATGCCGGAGCCGAAGTCTGGCTTCTGCGGACAGCTCCGCCTCATGCCGAACTCGAATCGGGCAGTTTGCAGAACTGGCTGATTCTGGATCATATCCTGCAGCTGGCGGATGCCGTGCTGACACCCAACGAAGCGGCGTTCCGCTGGTACCGCGCCCGCGGCTTCCGCACCGTACAGATTATCGACGGCAAAGCGGATCTGAATCAGCTGCAGAATCCGGCAGGTTCGGAAGAACTCCGCAGTCTGACGGCGGCACTGGAACGATACGAAACGTTATCTGCCAGCTGCCGGATCGAACCCCTTCCGGACGGAGAATCCCTCGTTCCGTTTTTCCGCAAACTGAACGCGCTTTTCCGCAGACTCCCCGCCGGATTCCGCAGAAAACTGTTCCGCATTTACCATTGGTTCGGCAAAGAATAACCTGTTCAGTTCGGCGAATTTGCCAGCAGACACGAAACACAGTCGCCGGCGGTGTCGGCACAATACCGTTTGTAAATGTGCAGACATCCCTGCACTGCGGCGGCGTGATCGAAAATCTTCAGCCGGTCATCATTTTCCGGCAGCCAGCGGCGGACCGCATTCTTGAACACCCGGTTGTTCCTCTGGGCGGCAAGCAGCGGCAGCAGCGCGGCGGCTTGGTTTTCCGGCAGACTTGTCCCGTTCAGTTTTGCGTATGCCAGAAGGGCGGGCGTCACCACATCAATGAGTAGCGTTTCCGCGCGATCCTGTCCCAGCACGGCGGCTTTCCGGGGCAGTTCCGCAGATTGGAAGGTACAGCGGCAATCCCAGAACGGATCGGTGAACGACATGTTTTTCCGGAGTCTGTCCAGAAAATCCCGCCGCCCGGATGCCGCCAGCTCCGCAGCCAATGACGGCAGTGGATCCACGGTGAATTTCCGGACGAATGCCGCAATCATGGCGATACGCCGTTCCGGCGTATTGAGCGGGCGGACGGAATCGCGGTGCCAGTGAATCGGCGTTTCCGCTTCCAGCCGGATGGACCAGAACTCATCCCAGAGACGGCGCACCTGCTGACGGCTGCATTCCGGCAGTTCCTCATTTGCCGGATCCGGCAGCAGGGAGGATTCGCCCCAGAGCAGTGCTTCAAAATGGGTTTCAAAAATTTCCGGCGGATATTTTTCCAGACGCCGGAACAGTTCCAGAAATTCGTCCTGATTGCGCTTGTATCCCGCCGCCCGGAACAATGCCTGACGGAATGCCGGCCCGGTTCCGCTGCAAATCATTTTTTCCAGGATGACAGCACTTTTCAGCTGAAGCCGTTCCTGCCCTGCGTCATTGAAAAAATTCCGCAGCTGTTCTCTGCACATATAAGGAAAAATCCGGCAGCGGCAGGCAGTTCCCGCCCGGCGTTCGGCGGCTTCCGGGGAAAGACGGCAGGTCGGGATATGGGCAAGAGCTGTCCCGTTGACTTTTCCTGCAAGGTCGTCTTCTGTAACCACATGCAGAATCACGTTGTCATATGCGGCGTCGGCAAGATGACCGTGCCGGATGTAATCGGAACTTTTCCGGTGCAGTTCGATGTCGCCGCGCAGAATTTTTCCATGACGGCGGATTTTGGCATTCCGGAAATCCGGTCCGGCTTCGTGGTTCCATTCGCCGCGCGAAAGAATCTGAACCCGTGTTCCTTCCGTATCCGTCAGAACAGCGCCGTCGGCAAGTTTGTCCCAGCTGGCTTGAAACGCCGCTTCAAAAACCGCTTCCGGGTCGCGGATCATAAAAGATTCCGGAATATTTTCTTTTTCTGTTTGCATTTTTCCGTCCGGCTGTTATGCTATTGAATACAACAAGGAGAATATTTCACATGATTACTAAAAAAGCAAGCTCTTTTTTGCTGTTTTCCGCAATATTTCTGGTTTTCATCCTGTTTTTGTTCTGTCCGCGTCCGGGAAAACCGCAGCCGGCATCCTCCGAACCGGCGGAACAGCCAGCACCGGAACGCCGCAATGCCGTAGTGCGCGCCATTGAAAAAGTCATGCCGTCCGTAGTCAATATCGGCACGGAACACATCATCCGTTCCCAGACGCCGGAATCCGCATATGATGAATCGTTCCGGCAGATGTTCGACAAATTCCTGCGTTCCCAGAAAAGCGGCAAAAGCTATTCGCTCGGCAGCGGATTCATCATAGATTCCTCCGGTCTGATTGTAACCAATGCCCATGTGGTCGAACGGGCTTCCAAAATCGTCATCACGCTCAATGGCGGGAAAAACTGTGAAGCCCGGATCATTGCGGACGATCCGCTCAATGACATAGCCCTGCTGAAACTGGAAAATCCTCCCGCGGGACTGCAAGCCATCCGCTGCGACAATTCCGGGAAACTGTTCCTCGGCGAAACCGTCATTGCCGTCGGCAATCCGTTCGGGCTGGACAGTTCCATTACCGTGGGGGCTCTCAGCGGCACCCGGCGTCGGTTCGTCTGGCAGGGACGCACCATCTTTTCCGATATTCTTCAGACGGACGCCATTGTCTACCCCGGCAACAGCGGCGGTCCGCTGGTCAATATTGAAGGCAACGTCATCGGCATGAACATGTCCGTATTCGAAAACGCTCCGGGCATCGGTTTCGCCATTCCCCTTTCCCGGATTGAAAATGTGCTGGCGACCTGGATGCTGCCGGAACGTTTCGGCCCGGTGATTCTGGGCATCATTCCCGCCTGGCAGGAAAATGAATCTGGCGTCCGCCGGATTGTCATTGCCAACACGCTGCAGGGATCACCGGCGGCACTGGCGAAAATACCCAAAAATGTTCAGCTGCTCCGGATCAATGGAAAACCGGTCGAGAATCTGCTCACGGTAAGCCGTATGCTGATGCATCTCAAGCTGGATGCCCCTGTCGTGCTGGAAACCTCCGCCGGAACATTTCGTCTGAAAGTCAGCAGACAAATCCTGAAAGACCCTTTCCTGGAAGCCGAGCGCAAACTGTCACTGAAACTGACCCCTGTCACGCCGACGCTGGCGCAGGAAGCCGGATATTCCGTAAAAACCGGTCTGCTGATCTCCGACATTATGCCGGACACGCCGCCGGAACTTCAGCGCGGTGATCTGCTGATTAAACTCGGCTCCCACATGATCAATTCCGCAGACGATCTCGCCGCCGCATTGAGAAATCTGCATTACAATGATTCGGTTCACGCCGTTTTTCTGACCACTATCTCTTATCTGGGAAAAAGTTATCTGGCAAAAAGAAAGGTTCTGTTCACCATTCACTGAGAACAGAACCCGTATTTTCCGATTCAGCAGAATCAGCGCGGACCGAAGGACGCTCCCATGTTGAAGTGGAAACGCAGCGAATTGCTCACGCCGTCCTGATTGTTCAGCACGGGGAATGCCAGATCCAGCCGGATCGGGGCATTGATGCTCGGCAGCTTCACCCGCAAGCCGTAACCCACACCGATGTTGACCGTATTGAATTTGAAACGGTCCGGACCGGCATCGCCGATATCCGCGAAGAACGCACCGCGCACAATGCTGTAAATCGGATGGGACAGCTCGGCGGAGAAAATATACATGGTCTGACCGCCGTAATTGTCATGATTCCGGTCTTCCGGACCGATGGACCGGTACGGGAAACCGCGCACGGAATCGCCGCCGCCCAGGAAATAGCGTTCAAAGATCGGCACCCGTTCATCCGTACCGATGGAGGAAAGGAAACCGACTTTGCCGCCGAGACTCAGAACAAACCAGTCGTTGAAGAAGGCGTAATGATAAGTTCCTTTCAATTCCAGCCGCATATAGTTGTTGGACGCGCCGAAAATTTTGGACGTAATCGAAGCCAGCCCGCTGATGCTGTAGCCGCTGGTCGGATCCATGGCACTGTTCCGGGTATCGCGTTCCAATGACAGATGCAGCCGCCCGACATATTCATCGCCTTTTTCGCTCTGGAAAATTTCGGACATGTCTTTGTCCATGTGATGCACGCGCACCTGTTCAAACGTGTAACCGCCGGAAATGGTGGTGAAATCATCGAAAATGCGTTTGGTCAGACTGGTTGTGAATCCGATGCGGCGTTCTTCCCAGTCATCATATTCCACATTCCGGAAATATGCGGAAACATCCCAGCGCAGCGGAATGCCGAACAGCCACGGTTCGGTGAAGTCCAGCTCGAAATTGTAGCGTTCCAGACCCATCAGTGCCAGCAGGCGCATACGCTGTCCGCCGCCGGTGAAGTAGTTCCACGGGTCCAGAATATCCATGTTCTTATGAGTGATTTCCAGCATACCGGAA
>ERZ1034992.700-NODE-700-length-17430-cov-5.622043_pt1 | contig 17430 bp, 12 predicted proteins | sample MGYA00520695_ERZ1034992 | MGnify/ENA primary metagenome ERZ1034992 (study PRJEB33766, sample SAMN09781778) | gut metagenome | biome: gut microbiome | host: Homo sapiens | place: Madagascar | study: EMG produced TPA metagenomics assembly of the PRJNA485056 data set...
GAATAACAGTTATATTAAATGGTTGATGTCTGATTTCAGTGCGGAATATTTTCCCCATGGAAGAATCTGAAATTTCTATATTTTCTATATAATGAACAAGGAGTGAGAAAAATGGCAAATCCGCTGGATGAAGTAACTGGTCCGTATAACAATGAAGGGCGTGAAGTCAGAGTGATTGAAAAACAGTTGCCTGTGACAATTGGAACCGGCTCCCTGATATTTGAAATCGTGATCTGTGTCATCGGGTTTGTTCCCGGAGCTGTGCTGACTTTTGTTGAAAATGACCTGGGGCCGCTGGTTCTGGTTCTGATCTGGAGCGCAGGTATGCTGCCGGGACTGATTTATCTGCTGCTGAAAGTACAGGCGAAAAATTATTTCATGCAGCTGATGCAGCGGATTCAGGCGTGCGCATCCACCATAGGAAACTATCAGGAACAGCGCTATGAAATTCTGAAAAACGTAGCGGGACTGGTCAAACAGTCTGTCGAACTGGATAAAGATGTTATGAAAGCGGTTGCCGCATACCGCAGCGGAGGAATGCCTGCCAGCGGGGATCTCAACCGGCAGGAGGAAATTCTGGATCGCGGATTCGGCAAACTGTTTCCGCAGGTTGAAGCATATCCGGAACTGAAAGCTCATGCTCAGATTGCCGAAGCGATGCGTCAGAACAGCTATCTTCAGCGGGAAATCACCGCGGCGCGCGATCTCTATAACCAGGTCGTGCTGATCTGGAATACGGAAATCTACAGCTGGCCGGTCAAACAGATTGTTGCCGCCCGGTCGCATTTCACAACCCGAATCCCGTTCACGGTTTCCAAAGCAGTGATCGACAACTCAAAAAGCACATTCTTCTGAGCGTGTGAATGGCAGCGGCTGATTATGAGGAGATTCCGTATCCGGTCAAGGAATACGCGACCCGGCTGAAAGAGGAACACGCCCGGAGCACTTCTGAATTTTTTGAAGAACTGGTGCAGCGTTCCGGCGTGGATGTCACGGCGAATGCTGAACTGGCCCGGAAAATACATCAGCAGGAAAAACAGGTTGCCTTGCAGAATTCGCGGCTGGGTTTCCGGCTGTTTCTGCGGAATCTGCTGATTCTTATCGCGCTTGCCGGGGGAATTGTCGTATTGCTGTATCTGCTGCCGCTCTTCTGGAATGATGCACCCGATTGCGGAATTGAGCAGAAATTTGCGGAAATTTCCGGCGGAACGATGGCGGTATCGCTGATTCTGATCTTTTTTGTGCTGCGCAAAAAAATTCGTCTTCTCAAAGAGCAAGTGGATGAAGCTCAAAAACTGTTGAATGAAATGATTCAGCAGGCGTCGGCGCAAATGAAGCCGTTGACTGAACTGTTCCAGTGGGATACCATCGCCTCGCTGGTAATGAAAACCCTGCCGATTGTCCATATCGACCGCTATTTTACGCGTGAACGGCTGGAAAGTCTGTGCAGCCATTTCAATTGGAAGTCTGATTTGGGGGCAAATGTGTCCATAGCGGGATGTCAGAGCGGAACCCTGAACGGCAATCCGTGGATCATTGCCGACACATTCTTCCAGGACTGGGGGATGGAGACTTATTACGGTTCACTGACGATAACCTGGACGGAGCGGGTCACTTACACGGATTCCGATGGAAAAACGCATACCACCTGGGAGACCAGAGTTGAAACGCTGACAGCCTCCGTGGATAAACCGGCACCGGTTTATGATCGGGTCAAATATCTGATTTACGGAAATGAAGCCGCTCCTGCGCTGACGTTCAGCCGCGAACCCAATCCGCTTTCCGGTAAGGGCAATGGTTTCTTTGAGCGCCGCGGACTGAAACGCGCCATTGCCGCACTCGAAAAAAAGAGCCGCAATATGGATACCTCTTTCACAATTATGGACAACCGCGAATTTGACGCCTGTTTCAATGCGGTTGACAGAAACAACGAACTGGAATTCCGTCTGCTGTTCACTCCGCTTGCCCAGCAGGAAATGCTGGCTCTGCTCCGGGATAAGAAACAGGGCTACGGCGACGACTTCCGGTTTCTGAAACAGAATATGATCAACTACGTTATTCCGGAACATTTGCAGAATATTGATATTTCCGCACCGCCGGATCTGTTCACGCATTACGACCTGAAAACTCTCCGGCAGAATTTCAATTCCTTCAGCAATGGATTCTTCCGGGCGTTTTATTTCAGCATAGCTCCGCTGCTGTGCATTCCGCTGTATCAGCAGCACCGGAATTTCCCCGATATTTACGATGGGATTCTGGATTGCGGCGCACCATCTGATTTTGAATATGAATCTCTTGCCAATTCGATGGACAATCATGAATTTTCGCCGGCATCGGCGATTACCCCCTGCATACTGAAAACCCAGGTGCTCAACCGGGATGAGCCGGCAACGCAGCTGGAAGTAACCGCTCATGCTTTTTATGGGGAAGAACGCGTGGATTATGTCCCGGTACTCGGCGGCGACGGACACTGGCATAATGTGCCGGTACACTGGACCGAATATCTTCCTGTTTCACGAACGACACCGATGGCAGTTTGTGAGACCGGGACATCCAGTCTGCAGGATTTTGCTGTCCGGTTCAGACAGGATGACTGGCAGACATTTTTCCGGAATTGGAACGGGATTTCTTCCAAGCCGGTTCTGTTTCGCCGCGGGCTGATCGCGTTCCTGCAGGACCGGTAAATCTCCGACTGTCCAAAGGCAATTGAGACAGAAAGAGCCTTTTATAATTTTTCAAATCAAAAAAATGGGAATGAAGTCAAGAAAAGAATTTGCAATCCGGGCAATGACGATGTATATTATTTTGATTTTGGAATTAAAACGGGAATCACCAACCAATAATTCTGGAGGAAAGAAATGGTTAAAAATCTGAACACTCCGCCGACTCATGCAAAACTGGTTGCCTGGGTCAATGAATGGGCGGAACTCTGCGAACCGGAAGGCATCTACTGGTGCGACGGTACGAACACTGAATACTACGGGCTGTGCGATGAAATGGTCAAATCCGGTCTCGCCACCCGTCTGAACAGCAAACTGCGTCCTGACTGCGTGCTGTTCCGCAGCGATCCGTCCGACGTCGCCCGCGTGGAAGCCCGTACCTTCATCGCTTCCGAAAAAGAAGAAGATGCCGGTCCGACCAACCACTGGATCAATCCCGTTGAACTGAAAAAGACCCTGCGCGGTCTCTTCAAAGGCTGCATGCACGGCCGCACCATGTATGTGATTCCTTACTCCATGGGTCCTGTCGGTTCCAATATCGCCAAAATCGGTGTGGAAATCACCGACTCACCGTACGTTGTGATCAACATGCACGTCATGACCCGTGTCGGCGACAAAGTCCTCGAAGTGCTCGGCGACAACGGCGAATTCGTCCCCTGTATCCACTCTGTCGGCAAACCGCTGGAAAACGGCGCGAAAGACAATGGCGTCTGGCCCTGCGCTCCGATGGACAAAAAATACATCGCCCAGTTCCCGGAAACCCGTGAAATCTGGTCGTTCGGTTCCGGTTACGGAGGAAACGCCATCCTCGGTAAAAAATGCCTCGCTCTCCGTATCGCGTCCGTTCAGGCCCGCGATGAAGGCTGGATGGCTGAACACATGCTCATCCTCAAGCTCACCAACCCGAAGGGCGAAGTCAAATACGTTACCGGTGCGTTCCCGTCCGCCTGCGGCAAGACCAACCTTGCCATGCTGATCCCGACGATCCCCGGCTGGAAAGTCGAAACCATCGGCGACGATATCGCCTGGATGAAGTTCGGCAAAGACGGTCGTCTCTACGCCATCAACCCGGAAAACGGTTTCTTCGGCGTTGCGCCCGGAACCTCCATGAAATCCAACAAAAACGCCATGCTTTCCTGCGCGAAGGAAACCATCTTCACCAACTGCGCTCTGCGTCCGAACGGAGACATCTGGTGGGAAGGCATTGACGTGGCTCTCGAACCCGGTGAAAAACTCATCGACTGGAAGGGCAATGTCTGGGAAGCCGGACAGACCGACGCCGAAGGCAAGCCGGTCAAAGCCGCTCACCCGAACGCCCGTTTCTCCGCCCGCGCCAAGAACTGCCCCGCCATCGCTTCCAACTGGGAAGACCCTGCCGGTGTGCCGATTGACGCATTCCTGTTCGGCGGACGCCGTCCGTCCACCCTGCCGCTGGTCTACCAGTCCCTCTCCTGGGAACATGGTGTGATGATCGGCTCCTCCGTGGGTTCCGAAGTCACCGCTGCCGCTCTGGACGTCAAAGCCGGCACGGTCCGCCGCGACCCGTTCGCCATGCTGCCGTTCTGCGGCTACAACATGGGCGATTACTTCAAGCACTGGCTGGAAATCGGCAAGGTCGCCGGAGCTAGACTGCCGAAGATTTTCTGCGTCAACTGGTTCCGTAAAACTGCCGACGGCCGCTGGCTGTGGCCCGGATTCGGTGACAACAGCCGCGTCCTGAAATGGATCTTCGAACGCTGCGACGGCGAAGGCAAAGCAGTCGAAACCCCGATCGGCTACATGCCGACCGTCGACGCCATTGACCGTACCGGCATTGAAAACGAAGTTACCGAAGCCGATATGGCTGAACTTCTGCGTTTCGACAAGGAAGGCTGGCTGAAAGAAGTCGAGATGATCAAAGAACATTACAAGAAATTTGACCGTCTCCCGAAAGAACTTGCAGCGCAGCTGGAAGCTCTTGAAGCCCGTATCAACAAGTAATCGGGTTTTCTGAATAACACAACTTCCCCGGAAGCGGGCAACTGCTTCCGGGGGTTGTTCGTATGAAGCAAAGCAGTTTTTTATGCAGACGTCTGAAATCAACATTCTGGAACTGGAAACCGTGGATTCCACGAATTCCTATGCCAAAATCAATTTCGAGTCTCTGGACGACGGAACGCTGGTCTGTGCGGAAACGCAGACAGGCGGACGCGGACGTCTGGGGCGCAGATGGGCGTCGCCTGCCGGAGTGAATATTTATGCTTCGCTGGTCATGAAACAGATACAGAATCCGTTTTATGCCACGATCACTGCCTCCCTTGCGGTTCTGCAGCTGCTCCAGAGCGAGCTGCCGCGTGAATATTTCTTCATCAAATGGCCGAACGACATTTATATCGGATGCAGGAAAATCTGCGGAATCCTGAGTGAATGTCATACCGCTAACACCCGTATCGGCGGAGTCATCGCCGGCATGGGAATCAACGTCAATATGGAAAGCGCGGATCTGAATGCCGTCGGACAGCCCGCCGCTTCCCTGAAATCTCTTTCCGGAAAAGTTTTTGACCTCTCACGAATGATCCGTCAGCTGGCGGGTCTGCTTGCCCGGTATTACGCGCTTTATCTGAATGCACCGGAAAAACTTTTTGCAGAATGGAAAGAACACAACATCGTCATCGGCCGCCAGGTGCAGCTGACCGACGCATCCGGCGGAAAACTCCGTTCTCCGTTTGTCAGAGACATTGCGGAATCGGGGGAACTTATTGTGGAGGAAGGCGGGGTAATCAGCCGTTACAGCTGCGGCGATGTTACTCTGGTCAAGGAATCCCTTTCGTTCCCGGCATTTGAATATGACACTTTTTTTGACAAGAAAAATTAACATAAAACCAACCACAGTTTAAGGAGAAAACTGAAAAATGGGACTGATTCTCGATGGATTGAAACTGATGCTGATCGGCATGTTGACGGTGTACGTCTTCCTGCTGATCATGATCTTCTGCATGAACGTGCTGGGCAAGATTCTGGCTCCGTTTGCCGCGAAGATCGAAGCCAAGGAAAAGGAAGCCAAAAAACCTGCAGCAGGCAGCGATGACGCCCTGCGCGCAGCCGCTGCGGCAGCCGCTTTTGATGCAAGTACCAAATAATCAAATAAGAAAGACGTTTGCAAATGAAAAAAATCAATTACATGGATTGCTCTTTCCGTGACGGCTTCCAGTCCTGTCTCGGAGCCCGCGTGAAAACCGAAGATTTCCTGCCCGCCCTCATCGCGGCTAAGGACGCCGGTACCACCTATTTCGAAATCGGCGGCGGCGCCCGCTTCCAGGCTCTCTATTTCTACTGCCAGGAAGATGCTTTCGAAATGATGGACAAATGGCGTGAAACGGTCGGCGCGGATGTCAATCTGCAGACCCTTTCCCGCGGTGTCAACGTGGTCGGACTTTCTTCCCAGTCCTCCGACATCATTGACCTCCATGCCAAGATGTTCAAGAAACACGGCATCACCACGATCCGTAACTTCGACGCTCTGAACGACATCCGCAACCTGGACGTTTCCGGACGCGCCATTGCGAAACACGGACTGAAACACCAGATCACCATCACCATGATGGGTCTGGCTCCGAACCTGCATGAAAGCTATGCGCACACCCCGAAATTCTACATCGACCGTCTGAACGAAATTCTCAAGAACGGCGTTCCGTTCGATTCTCTGGCGTTCAAGGATGCCTCCGGCACCTCCACCCCGGCGACTGTTTACGAAACCATCAAACAGGCCCGTGAAATTCTCGATAATGAATTCGGCAAAGGCACGAAAACCATTCAGTTCCATACGCATGACACTGCCGGCATGGCGGTTGCCTGCAACATGGCCGCCATCGAAGCCGGTGCGGACTGCATCGACCTCGCCATGGCTCCGCTTTCCGGCGGCACCTGCGAAGCCGACATCCTCACCATGTACCAGAGACTGCGCGGCACGGAATACACCCTCGACATCGATCCCGAAAAGATTCTCAAAGTCGAAAAAGTCTTCAAAGACTGCCTGAAGAAATACTTCATGCCGCCGGAATCCATGCAGGTCTCCCCTGAAATCATCTTCAGCCCGATGCCGGGCGGCGCACTGACTGCCAACACCCAGATGATGCGCGACAACAACTGCCTCGACAAATACGATGCCTGCATTGCGGAAATGCGCGAAGTGGTTGCCAAAGGCGGTTTCGGAACCTCCGTCACCCCGGTTTCCCAGTTCTACTTCCAGCAGGCGTTCCGTAACGCCGTCATGGGCAAGAACGCCGACGGTTCCTGGAAACTGGATCCGAACGGTTACGGCAAAATGGTTCTCGGCTACTTCGGCAAAACCCCGGTTCCGCCGGATCCGCAGGTGGTCAAATGGGCTTCCGAACAGCTGAATCTCGAACCCACCACCAAATCCGTGGTTGAAATCAACGACGCCAATCCGAAACTGGGCATCAAAGCCGCCACCAAAGTTCTGGAAGACAACCAGCTGCCGGTTACCGATGAAAACATCTTCATCATCGCGTCCTGCGGCGACAAAGGTCTCGCCTTCCTGAAAGGCGACCGTCCGCTGGGCATCCGCTATGCGGAAGAAAAGAAAGCTGCCAAGAAGGGCGCATCCGATTACACGGTTTCCGTGGGCGGCAAGACCTTCAACGTGCAGGTCAACGGCGGCAAAGTCACGGTGGACGGCAAAGCCTTCGACGTGGCTGTCGGCACCGGCGCCGCGGCTCCGAAAGCGGCTGCTGCAGGTTCCGGCGCGGCGTCCCAGGTTACCAGCCCGATCCCCGGCACTGTGACCAAGATCGTTGCGCAGGAAGGCTCCACGGTTGCCGCCGGCGACACGATCGTCATCATCGAAGCCATGAAAATGGAAACCCCCATCACGACCGATAAAGCCGGCCGTGTGTCCAAGATTCTCGTCAATGTCAAAGACGTTGTCGAAACCGATCAGGCGGTTGCCGAGATCGCGGAGTAAGTTATCATGAGCAAAATTACTGCTGTGTTCCTTACGCTGGCGCTTTTCGCCGGTCTGAGTCTTCCGGCGGCGCAGACCGCCCAGGCTCAGCCTGTCAAAGCGGATTCGTATGTATCTCTTGCCAAAGATCCGAAAAACGGCATTGGCGACAATCTGGTGGATCTGACCAGCCGCGACAAAGCGACGCTGTTCACCCCGGAAATGAAAGCCAAACTGATGACGCAGGCCAAATACCTCAACGAATATGAGGATGACCTGTTCCAGTGGTTCCGTCTTGACGACGGCCGTATTGCCCTGGTCTACAAAGACAGAGTGAAAAACGTCAAAGGAGAAGAAATTGATGCGCCTGCCGCGACGATTTATTCGGTTTCGATGGCAGTCAATCAGAAAATCACTCCGGGACGTGAAATCATGGTTCTGGTGATTCCGGGCAGAAGCAAAGCCAAAGTGAAAAACATGGGCAACTTCCTGCCGCTGGCACTGAATCCGTCTCTGCATCCGGCGGGCATTCTGAAGCCGGGTTCCATTGTGGCGTACTTCGCTCCGGAAATGCTGGTGCATGACTCCGTGAAGGAAGGCGTGGCGGAAAAACGCCTCGGTTCCATGAAGGAACTGCTGGCGGGTCTCTGGGAAAGCACGGGTATCTGCGACATCATCAACCAGACCAGTGAAAACTTCTCCACCACCTGGATTCTCGGTCTCGGCCGTGTCCTGATGATGGCAGTCGGTCTGCTGCTGATTTACCTGGCGATTGCCAAAGGTTTCGAACCGCTGCTGCTTCTGCCGATCGGTTACGGTGCCGTGCTGGCGAACATTCCGCTGGCGGGTATTTCCGGTCCGGACGGACTGCTCGGTCTGGTCTACGTTGTCGGTATTGACTCCGGCGTGTTCCCGCTGCTGATCTTCATGGGCGTCGGCGCGATGACGGACTTCGGTCCGCTGATTTCCAATCCGAAATCCGCTCTGCTGGGCGGCGCCGCCCAGTTCGGTATCTTCTTCGCCCTGCTGGGCGCACTGGTGCTGTCCAAGCTGGGTATTCCGTTTGACCTGAAGGATGCCGCCTCCATCGGTATCATCGGCGGAGCGGACGGCCCGACTTCGATCTTCCTGACCAGCAAGCTGTCCCCGAAACTGCTGGGTGCAGTTGCGGTTGCGGCGTACTCCTACATGGCTCTGGTGCCGATCATTCAGCCCCCGATCATGAAGCTGCTGACCACCGAAGCTGAACGCAAAATCAAAATGAAACAGCTCCGTCCGGTTTCCAAACTGGAAAAGATCTGTTTCCCGCTGCTGATCACGCTGCTCTGCGCGTACCTGTTGCCGGATGCCGCCCCGCTGATCGGTATGCTGATGTTCGGCAACCTGATGCGTGAATGCGGTGTGGTGGACCGTCTGAGCGACACGGCCCAGAACGCTCTCATCAACATTGTCACGATCTTCCTGGGAACCGCTGTCGGCGCGAAACTTTCCGCGGACCAGTTCCTGACCAAGCAGACCATCGGCATTCTGATTCTCGGTGCTGTGGCGTTCTCCGCCGCGACCGCCGCCGGTGTGATTTTTGCGAAAATCATGAACAAATGCTCCAAAGACCCGATCAACCCGCTGATCGGCGCGGCTGGCGTTTCCGCTGTGCCGATGGCCGCCCGCGTGGTGAACAAAGTCGGTCTGGAAAGCGACCCGCGCAACTTCCTGCTCATGCACGCCATGGGTCCGAACGTGGCCGGTGTTATCGGTTCTGCTGTTGCTGCCGGTGTTCTGCTGAAGGCACTGGGCGGACTCTGATCCGGTTTCCCAAAGCATTATTCAAAGACATGCCGCTTGATTTGCGGCATGTCTTTTTTTTCGGTAAAAATTTGTTTTTTGAACCCGGACGCATTATATTTCCGGTATCGTGAAAATGCCAAACAGGAGATGACACAATGAATGAAGATTTTCTGAAACTGATGGAAACCCGCCGCACCTGCCGGAATTTCAATTCGCAGCCGGTTCCGCCGGACGTACTGGACCGGATCCTGCGTGCAGGAACTTTTGCCGCGACCGGGAAAAACCGTCAATCCCCTATCATGATTGCCGTTACCGCTCCGGAATTGCTGAAACAGCTGTCGCATCTCAATGCGGAAATCATGGGCAAACCGGGAATCGCTCCTTTTTATGGAGCGGGAACCGTAATCATAGTGCTTGCCGACCGTGAAATTCCCACGTATCTGTATGACGGAACCCTGGTCATGGGAAATCTGATGCTGGCTGCCCATGCCTGCGGAGTGGACAGCTGCTGGGTGCATCGCGCCAAAGAGGAATTTGAGCGGACGGAAGGCAAAGCCATTCTGGAACGGCTGGGCATTTTTGGCAATTACGAAGGAATCGGGCATTGTGCGCTGGGATATGCCGCCGCGCCGTTGAATCCGGCATCGCCCCGCAAAGAAAATTACATATACCACATCGGACCTTCCAAGCACTGAACCGGGAAATTTCTGCCGTCAATGCAGAAAATATCTGCACTGGCTGTTGCAATTTCCGCCGCGCCGGGTATATTATACGAATCGGATACAAAAATTCATTTACGACAGGAGAAAGAATGAAACATCTTTTACTCATGACCGCGGCAGCTGCGCTGCTGACTCTGACGCAGAGTGCCTGCTCCATGCTCTGCTGCAATGAACGCCCGGAAGTGATTGCCACGTATACGGCAACACCCATCAAGCTGGACGGCACGCTGAACGATCCTGCCTGGCAGAAAACTCCTGCCTATACACTGGTTCATTCTCGCAATCAATGGAAAAACGCTCATCCGGAAATCCGGAAATTTTTCCGCAACGGAGTCGCCGAACCGGGAAAAGTCCGGGTATTGTGGGATGACAAATATCTCTATGTCGGAATCGAATACACTGATTCGGATGTCGTCGCCGAGGAAATGACGGATCAGGCGCATCATTATCTGAAAGGCGATGTGGCGGAAGTATTCCTGAAACCGGTCAACAAGACCTGGTACTGGGAAATGTATGTAACGCCGGCAGGCTATAAAACCGCATTCTATTTCAACGGACGCGGCAATGTGGGACTGCCCAGCAGTTTTGCGGACAAAGTCGTGTTCAAGGATCTGAAAGTCGCAGCCAAAGCGGACGGCACACTGAACAATTCCTGGGATAAAGATAAAAAATGGACGGCGGTCATGGCGATTCCGATCAGCGAAATCAACATGGCAGGCGAAAAACTGTCGCCGGAAGTGCCGTGGCTGATTTTCTTCGGACGTTATAATTACGGCCGTTATCTGCCTCGTCAGGAAAATTCTGCGTTTCCGGAACAGGAATACACCAATTACCATGTTTATGAAGAATATGCCCGGCTGAAAATGGTCCGGTAAAAATATTCTGCACAGAAAAGAATCCCGCGAAACAAGAGTGGCATCATGATCGAAATACCGGAACAAGAAACTGTTTTCGAGGAGGTCAGAAGCCATTGTCTGAAGAATACGCGGGATTTTTTTTCGGACGACACACCGCTGAAAGAATCCGCGGCGCATGGCGGACGCCCTTATGAACGGCGCATACAGCAGGAGGAAATGGCTTTTGCCGTGGCGAAAGCCTTTGAAAACGGAACGCATCTGTGTGTGGAAGCCCCGACCGGTGTCGGCAAAAGTTTCGCCTATCTGATTCCTGCGATCTACCATGCCATGGCAGTGCGGCGGCCTGTGCTGATCACCACGGAAACCATCAATCTGCAGGAACAGCTGGTACGCAAGGATTTGCCGCTGCTCCGGGATCTGATGAAAGTCAACTTTTCCTTCTGTCTGGCGGCAGGCCGTGCCAATTACCTGTGCCGGAGACGTCTGGCGCTGGCATTGGGGGAATACAAGGATGAGTTTCTGCCGTCCGTGGAACTGGAATCGGACATCCAGAAAATCGCCGACTGGGCGGAGCAGTCCGAAAGCGGATTCTATACGGACCTGCCGTTTCGGATTGAACGGGGACTGTGGAGCTGTCTCTGCAGTGAAACGGCATCCTGTTCCGCATCCAGCTGCCGTTTTTTCCGGAATTGTTTTTACTGGCGGGCGCGGCGGGAATGGGATAAAGCCGATGTACTGGTAACAAACCATGCGCTGTTTTTTGTCGATCTGAAAATGAGGGCGCTGGAAAATCAGGAAGCAACGCCGCTGCCGGATTATTCCGCAGTGGTTTTCGATGAAGCACACACGCTGGAAGACAATGCGGCAAAACATCTGGGACTGCATCTGACGTCCGGCGGCGTGCGTTATTTTCTGAACCGGCTGTTCAATCCCCGGACAGGCCGCGGACTGATGGTCAAACCGGGGGAATCATCCCTTGCGCTCCGCAGTCTGATCGCCAAACTGCACGACCTCACCTTTGCTTTCTTCGACCAGTTCGGAGCTGCCCTGGAACCGCTGCAGGACAAATGTCTGCGTATTTATAAGCCTGGACGCTTTGAGGATCTGCTGTCCGCTCCGCTGAATGATCTGGAACGGCGCATCCGCGATTACATTGAAGAACAGGAAAATCCGGAATTCAAGACGGAACTGTCCGCACAGCTGGAACGCTGTCTGGCGATTCGCGACGCCATTGCGGGATTCATCAAAATGGAGGATGCGGAAAACAGCGTCTACTGGGTGGAAGGACGTGCCCTGCCGCAAAATGCGGGCATGGTGATAGAATTGTATTCCGCCCCGCTGAATGTATCGGAAATTCTGTCGAAAATTCTGTTCACAGGAGAATTTCCGGTTGTACTGACCAGCGCCACGCTGGCGGTCAATTCCAAACTGGATTTCTACCTGAAACGGATCGGGTTCCGCAACGGAGAAGAATTGATTCTCAATTCACCGTTTGATTATACGAAACAGGTGAAACTTTATCTGGCGCGCACCATGCCTGCGCCCACGGAGAACTGTTACAACGACGCGGCGACAGCGGCAATCGGCGATTTTGTCAAGCTGACGGACGGTCATGCCTTTGTGCTGTTCACCAGTTACGGGATGCTGCGGAGCTGTGCAGACAATCTGACGCACTTTTTCCGAGACAACCATTACCAGCTGTTTGTGCATGGCGATACTTTGTCGCGGACAGCCATGCTGACGGAATTCAAGAACAGCCGCAACGGGGTTATTTTCGGGACATCCAGTTTCTGGACAGGGGTCGATGTGCCGGGCGACGCGCTGCGCAACGTCATCATCACGAAACTGCCGTTCGCCGTGCCGAATCATCCGCTGACGGAAGCCCGGTGCGAACGAATCCGTGCAGCAGGAGGACGTCCGTTTGAAGATTTTTCCATTCCCAATGCCGTGCTGATGTTCCGGCAGGGAGCCGGACGGCTGATCCGGAGCAAAACCGATACGGGAATCATTGTGGTGCTGGATCCCCGGATCGTAACGAAATATTACGGGAGAAGTTTTCTCAATTCCATTCCGCACTGTCCGGTGGAATATTTCTGAAAACAGTCAATACTGCTGAACGGGTCGCACCCAGATCTGCGCGGCATCGCGGCAGCGCATGGAAAGACTGCTGCCCAGCACCCGGACGCGGAGCAGTTCCCCGAAAGGCGAATGCCCTTCCACACAGAGCAGAGTGCCGGGAACCAGACCGAGGTCGGCAAATTTCCGCAGACCGCGCAGACTGCGGCTGACATGAGAAACCACGGCATTCTGTCCGATGGACAAAGAGGAAAGCGGAATCAGATCATCTGACGGATCGGGAGTTACCGCCGGCATGGCTTCCTCCAGAAATTTCCGGAGTTCCGCGCAGTCATCCCGCTGCATGATTGCTTCGGTAAGGGTAACAAACCGGGACATGACTTTCTGGCTCACGACATGTTCCACACGGCAGGCGGAATCATCGGCTTCCTGTTCGTCCAGTTTCAACAGGGAACAGAAAAAATTTTTCAGAGCGGCATGACGTTTGCGGATCACTGCCGCCCGTTCCGCGCCGAGGGCGGTAAGACCGATCACCGGCATGTGCGGATGATATTCCAGAAAACCTTTGGAGGCAAGCGACTGCAGCGCATTGGTCACGGAAGGCTTGGAAACTTTCATTTTTTCCGCAATCGCCGAAGCGTGCGCATGGCCGTCCGCCTCCATGATTTCAGCGATGGTTTCGAGATAGTCTTCCAGATTGCTGGAAATCGGTTCCTTCATCATATTGCAAACACCCTTCATTATTATATTCGTTCAGGCAGGACCGGACATGCGAACAGACGCGGAAGAAATTCGCCGGAACTATCCCTTTGCTGTAAGCTACACCAAAATATGAAATTTTCAAGCGGCGGAACCCGTTAAAAGAAGCGGGAACCGGTTTTTGAGCGACTTTTTTGAAAAAAAGAAATGTTTTTCTGTTTTCCGGATTTGTTTTCCCTGAAAGAAGTGTTAAATTTCGTCGTTTATATCCTGATCACCGGAAATGGGAAGTGAACAAAATGGGCGAAAGTTTTGAAGCAAGACTGGTAAAATATTCTTCGAAAGAAGTTTTCAAAAAAGCGAAACACCTGCTGCACAGCGGGGAACTGCTCTGCTGTCACGAAAGCGCGGCAAAAAAGTTGCGCGCCGTTTTCCGCGACGCCAAAGGAATGGTAACACGTACGGAAGTTTCCGGGTTCCCGGCTGGTCCGTATTCCACCACCTGTTCCGCCTGCGGAAACCTTTCCGGTCAGCTTTGCCCGCACGCCGCCGCGGCGTGTCTCTATCATGCGAAATACACCATCAAGGAACGGGCAGCCAAAGACACTCTGCCGGATGCGCCGGCGCAATATGCCGGGCTGAAATTTGCCGGTATGCCGGAACTGCTGACGCAGGTTCTGACACCGCAGACGGGGAAAGTTACCATTGCCGCAGATACGGAATTCCCGCACATGCCCAGCAAATGGGAACGGATCTGCTTCACGGTCAGCCTGTCCATGAGCGGCAGAAACTATCTGGGCAACCTGAACAATCTGCGGCAACTGCACTTTGAAAAGAATCTGGCGGCTGCGCTTAAACTGGAAGCATTTCCCCTGCAGGACCGTCAGATCATCCGTTTCCTGGCAATCAACGCCCAGCAGGACGGAACCCGGCTGTCCCTGGATGCGGAACAGACCGCAGAATTTTTCCATTGCATGATCGGATTCCAGAATTTCACCCGTCTGGGCGAAAAGGTGGTGATACACCGGGAACTGGCGGAACCTGCCATCATGGTAGAACGGGTCAAGGGCGGCTGTCTGCTGCGTTCCGCGGTAATTGTCAAAGGATCACCGCTGCCGCTGCATGAAGTCAAAGTCGTGCAGGGACGTACCGGCGCCTGGGTCGGAATGCTGGGGGAATACTGGTGGATTCCCGGTCAGATGGATGTCGGATGGCTGCGCAATTTCCTGCGCACCACTGTACAGCCCTGCGATTTGAAAGCGGCGAAAATGCTGGTTGCCTACCGTGAATCCCTGCCGTTCAAGCTGATCATCACCGGCAGTGTCAAAGTCCGGGAACGTAAGGTCAAACCCTGTTATCAGGCGGCTCTGAATGAGAATTCCGAACTGGAACTGGAAATTCTGTTCGATTACGGCGGGCATCTCTGCAAAACGGATCAGTCCCGTCTGGCATCTTCCGGCGGACAGTTCTGGCGGCGGAATACCCATGGCGAGGAAAAACTGGTTCAGGAACTGGTCAATTTCGGTTTCGAAATGCTGACCGGGAAGTCCACGGCAGACGGTGAAACGCGTCTGATTCTGCGGGATCGGGAAGCTGTCGGGGTGTTTGTGGATGAAGTGGTTCCGCAATGGCTTTCCACGGGACGTGAATTTCTGATGAACTCGGAACTTGCCAATCTCTGCGGTGATTCCGGCAAACTGTCCATTCATACGGAACTGACCGGAGAGACACCGGAATATTATGAACTGACAATTCATCTTTCTGCCTCGTCGCAACCGGTTCCGTGGCGTGATCTGGCACAGGCTGCCCGCAATAATGAACTGTTCTTTGCCGCTGCGCCCGGACAATTCATCAAAATTCCGCGCGCACTGCGGAATCTGGTGCAGGCAATGGCGGATACTGCAATTCCGAAACCCGCACCGGAACAGAAAACGGCAACAGAATCCGTGCCGTGTGATGTTCTGCTGCTGCCGCGTCCGGCAGCTCTGCACTGGGCGGAACTGGGAGCGGACATTGCCGGTGCTGTGCCGATCGAATTTCTGCGGCTGAAAGCGGATCTGGAATTGGCTGCGGAAAAAGCCCTGAACGGAAATGACGGACTTCAGAACCAGATTTTTCAGGGAAGTCTGCGCAAATATCAGCAGGCGGGCGTATTGTGGATGAAATCACTGGGGGCGCGCGGCTACAATCTGATTCTGGCAGACGAAATGGGGCTGGGCAAAACGGTGCAGACCATTGCCCTGCTGGCGTCGGAACCGGGACGAAATCTGCCCGCACTGGTGGTATGTCCGACCAGTCTGCTGGAAAACTGGGTGCGCGAAGCGGAAAAATTTGCGCCGTCGCTGAAAATTCTTGCCATCACCGGTCCGGATCGCGCAAAACTGTGGGAACAGGCATTGTTCCACGATATCTGCGTCTGTTCTTATGCGCTGATCAAACGGGATGCGGAACAGGTCTGCAAGCTCCGTTTCAAATACCTGATTCTGGATGAAGCACAGCATATCAAGAACCCGTCCACCGGCAATTCACAGATCTGCAAAGCCATTGAAGCGGATCATAAACTGGTTCTGACCGGAACTCCGCTGGAAAATTCACCGGAAGACCTGTGGTCCATCTTTGAGTTCCTGCATCCGGGACTGCTGGGTTCGCGCGCCGCATTCCGCCGCAGTTACATTCAGGGCGGCTCCACTCCGGATGCCCTGCGTGAACTTTCCGCACGGATTGCACCGTTCATTCTCCGACGGAAAAAAGCGGACGTCAATGCGGAAATTCCGCCGAAAACGGAACAGCTGCTTTACTGCGAAATGGATGCGGCGCAACGGAATCTCTACAATCAGTTCCTGCAGGAAAGCCGCACCCGTTATGAAAAACTGCGTGAAGGCGATGCTTCGGTCAACCGGTTCGAAATTCTTTCTTCGCTTCTGCGGATGCGCCAGGTCTGCTGTGATCCGGCACTGCTGCCGGACGGCGCGGGAATCCGTTCCGCCAAAATGGAACTGCTCAAGGAACTGCTGCTGGAAACCATCGACAGCGGACATAAGGTTCTGCTGTTCAGCCAGTTCACCTCGCTTCTGACATTGGTCCGCGAATGGCTGGACAAAGACGGCATCCGCTATGAATATCTGGACGGCTCCACGCGCGACCGAATGGAACGGGTGGATCATTTCAACAGTTCTCCGGACATTCCGCTGTTCCTGCTGAGTCTGAAAGCGGGAGGACTGGGTTTGAACCTGACTTCCGCAGATACAGTCATTCTGTATGACCCGTGGTGGAATCCCGCCGCGGAAGCACAGGCGGCAGACCGGACACACCGAATCGGTCAGACCCGGAGTGTCAACTGCATCAAATTGCTGGTGAAAGATTCCATTGAAGAAAAAGTGCTGGAACTGCAGCACCGTAAAGCCGACATGTTCAACGATCTGGTGGAAGCCACGGCGGAAAATGCCGGGTCCATGTCGCTGGAAGATTTCGAATTCCTGCTGGGCGAATAAGCCTGGAAATCTCTGTATACGGAAAAACGGTATTTCAAAACACAGAAACGCCGCAGGGGAATTATTGTCTCATTGGAAAAATAAAAAAAATGGAGCGAGCAATGGGACTCGAACCCACGACCATCACGTTGGCAACGT
>ERZ1034992.701-NODE-701-length-17417-cov-5.419883_pt1 | contig 17417 bp, 16 predicted proteins | sample MGYA00520695_ERZ1034992 | MGnify/ENA primary metagenome ERZ1034992 (study PRJEB33766, sample SAMN09781778) | gut metagenome | biome: gut microbiome | host: Homo sapiens | place: Madagascar | study: EMG produced TPA metagenomics assembly of the PRJNA485056 data set...
GGGTTGCAGGGCTTGCCGTTTGATTTCCGCAAAATCCGCCGGCGTGGTTTCTGTCACAATCGAGATTCGCCGCGGAGTTTCCAGCAGATTGTTTGCGGCAAGCAGACTGCTGATGAATTCACATCGCGCCCCGAACGGCGCAGTATAGGATTTCGGACGCATTCCCAGATGTTCGGAAAACTGCCGCTGGGATTCCGCGATTTCCCATGCCAGAAGGTCATAGCGTTTTGTGGTTTCCCATTTCGACGGATGACAATGACTCATGGTATGGTTGCCGATTTCGTGTCCACGCCGGTACAGTTCACGGATTCCGTTCCAGTCCAGCAGTTTTTCCGGCGGACGGTTGTTGGATTGCGGATTGATGTAGAATGTCCCGCGCCAGCCGCGTTTTTCCAGTTCCGGTGCGGCGGTTTCCAGATGATCCAGAGTACCGTCGTCAAAAGTGAAAGAAAGCATGGCTGGTTTATTTTCGGGGAACGGACAGATTTGCAGATGGTCATTCATGTGCGGCTCCTGTTCGGACAGCGGAACACGGCTGTCCGGTAAAAGTGATTGTAAATAATGTATTATAGCATAATTCAGCAAATTTTCAACTTTCTCCCGGTTGAAAAAAGAGCAGGATGGTTTATATTAGGGCATGAACCGTTTTCTGAAAGGTGAAAAATGAATACAGAACTGTTTTCTGAAAAATATTTACCGGATGCCGGCAAACTTGTTTTCCAGCAATGGCAGCAGGAATTTCCTGAAATACCGGAAACATGCAAACCGCTGATTTATCAGTATCTGCCTCATTATTATTTTTATGCAGATTCCCCATTCAATCTTCAGGTAACGGACGGAAAACAGCTCTGCGCATTTTTACTTGCCCATGGAGTGGAGCATGTTCAGAACCGTGCGGCGGCTTTTCTGGATTCATTGCGAACAAACGGCAATACGGAACTGCTGGATGCTTATCAGTCTTATCTGGATTACAACCGTTCCGCTGAACATGCCGCACTGCAGCCCGGCGAAATTATTCTGGATCTTTTTGTGAGCATACGTCCCGGCTGCGGCCGCCTCCTGCTGTCCCGGTTCGAAGAACTGCTGCGGAATCAGGGCAGGGGCGGTTATCTTTTATGGACCGATGACACTTGCGATTTTGATTACTATCAGCGGCATAATTTTCTGGAAGTCAAACGGTTCCCGAACACTCCGGTGTTTTCGGAAAAAACGCTGACCACTTATCTTTTCCGCAAAGAACTGGCAGCTCTCTGAATCTTCATCCTTACTGTTCAAAATTTTTATTCTGACCTCTGCCCCGGATCAGTGAGGACGGGTTGTCGTTCAAATACTGAATCAGATCCGTGAGAGCGTCAATTGTGTCGTTCGCCTTCTGCAGGGACATCTGCAGGGAATTGCTGCTGCTCTGCAAAGATTCCGACAATTCCCGGATTGAACTGGTGGTTGCGGGCAGCGAAGACCGGCTGGCAATTTCGTTGAGCTGGTCGGACAGCTGGCGGATGGATTCAAATGTGGTGTCAATACCCTGAATGGTTTTATCCATTTTCTGACGGCTGAGCGAATTGTTCAGGTTGCTGACCGTAACATCCAGCTTTGCCGCAACGTTGTTTGCGCTGGCAACCAGTTTGTCCAGTTCCGCTTTGTTGAGTGTCTGATTGGCGGAACGCAGCAGGTCGCACAGCTGTGCGGAGATGTTTTTGAAGTCGATGGACGCAATGGACGCCAGAATTTCAAAAACACTCATCCGGAGATTTGCCATCATGGAGGGGGTGGACGGCATGTAGAAAATACCGTCACGGATTTCAACCTGGCGTTTGGCGCGCGGAATCTTGTCGGCGTCCCGGAAAAAGTCCATTTCCACATATTTGACGCCGGTGATGCCGTCCGGCTCAATGCGGCAGGTCAGACCGCGGGACACTTCTTTCTGCAGGTAATTGTAGAACTGCCAGCGTGACGAGGATTTCTGCTGAAGAAAGGATTCGCCGGTTTTTCTGCGGAACTTGGAAAGGTCGATGAGAATGTCGATCCGGATTTCCTGGGTTCCCGTAATGATGGAAATATCGTCCACATTGCCGATGGGTACGCCTTTGTATTTGACCGCCGAACCGGTGGAAAGTCCCTGCACGGATTCTTCCACGTAGGTGACGAGGTGTGCTTTGGGTTTCAGCTGGTCGAACATCCCCATGCATGACACGACGATGATCAGTACGGTGATGGCTGAAATGACAAAAAGACCGAGTTTGAATTTGTTGGCTTCCTGCATAATTATGGTTTTCCTCTCTGATTTGAGTGCGGCATTTCCTTGCCCCGGTTGAGAAACAGTCTGACAAAATCGTTGTCGGATTCGGTCCGGAGTTTTTCCGGAGCGCCGTCCGCGATGATTCCTTTGGCCTCCGGCGAAAGCATGATCGCGCGGTCTGCAATGGTGAAAATACTGTCCAGTTCATGCGTAACCACCAGGATGGTCGCTCCGGTCTTGGCGCGGATGTCCAGAATCAGCCGGTCGAGACTTGCCGAACTGAGCGGATCCAGCCCCGCGGAAGGCTCATCGAAAAAGAGAATGCCGGGATCCAATGCGAGCGCACGGGCGAATGCCGCGCGTTTGATCATGCCGCCGGAAAGGTCGGACGGCATCATGTCTCCGCAGCCGCGCAGGTTCACCAGCGCCAGTTTTTCCTGTACTTTATCCTGAATTTCCGCGCGGGAAAGGTCTGTGCATTCTTCCAGCGGCAGAGCGATGTTTTCCGCCAGGGTGAGCGACCGGAACAGTGCTCCGCCCTGATAAGCCACGCCGAAGGTCCGCATGATGTCGCGCCGTTCGCGTTCGCTGCTGCGGACAATGCTGCGTCCCTGGAGCAGAATATCGCCTTTCAGCGGACGGTACAATCCGATGATGTGTTTGAGCAATGTGCTTTTCCCGCATCCGGAACCGCCCAGAACCGTTACGATCTGTCCATGCGGAACCGTAAAGGAAAGACGGTCGAGGATGATGCGTTTTTCATATCCTGCCGTGAGTTCCCGTACCTCGATGGCGGGCTGATTTCGCTGTATCTGATCCGCCATAGGTTACTCCGCAAAAAATATGGTGTTGAAGAAATGCGCCAGCAGGGCGTCTGCCACCACGATTGCCAGAATGCTGATGACCACTGTGCTGGTGGTGGCTTTTCCGACGGCAATGGAATCGGAACCGGTGCGGAAACCGCGCCAGCAGGCGATTGCCGTGATCAGCCAGGCAAAAATGCCGCTTTTGAATACGCCTTCAAAGAAATATTTCGGCTTGACCCAGCTGACCGTGGTCTGGTAATAGGCATCCAGCGGCATGTCCAGCTGTCCGACACCGACCAGCAGTCCGCCCAGAATTCCCGCCAGATCTCCGAAAACGGTCAGCAGCGGAATCATGCAGATCATGGCAATCAGTTTGGGAATGACCAGAAAGCGGGCGGGATCGAAGCCCATGGTACGCATGGCGTCGATTTCTTCAGAAACTTTCATGGTTCCGATTTCAGCCGCGAAAGCGGAACCGGCGCGTCCAGTGGCAATGACCGCCACCATGATGGGCGCCAGTTCCCGCGCCACGGAACAGCCGACCAGTCCCGGCAGGAAGGATTCCGCTCCGTATTTCTGCATCTGCACCGCCGCCTGATAGCCGATGATGACACCGGTCAGCAGACAGATCAGCACCGTGATCGGCAGACCGTTTATTCCGCAGACGTTCATGTAATACAAGGTGTTTTGCCACCGTATTTTGCGCGGATTACGGATTGCCTCCAGACATGCCAGAGTCATTTCTCCCAGAAAAGAGACGAAGGTCAGCAGTTCGGAGCCGATCAGACAGACAGTTTCCCCGGTTTGCAGTATGATCGTGTCCCGTTTTCCCATACGTCAGTTCCTTGCCGCCGGGTGAGCAATCAGGTCAATGTTTTTGCAGCATTCCCCGCGGTCGTTGTAACTGGGTTCGTATTCCATCAGGTCGCCGATCATGAGTTCGTTGAATTCGCAGTTACGGAGCTGTTCCGTGAAGAAGAACAGATTCTTCTGCGGAATGTCCGTGGAGATGAAACCGTAACCGCCTTTGAGCTGAACGATTCTGCCGCGTTTGCGGACCGGATCGGAGTACGGCTGCTGCGTTTCGCTGTCATCGGCATCTTCGTCATAATTGTCATTGGACTGCGCATAGCCGTCGTTCGGAGAATCGTTGACGAACAGCATGTCGGGGCTGATGTCCGGAAAATGTTTGGTTCCGTTGATGAAGTCATGCATCCGCAGAGGATACGCCGCTTCATTGAGCAGCCGGGTTGACGTGCTGGTGTAACGGGTGTTGCCGTTGTCGTCGGTGTATTCAAAATCCCAGCCCAGCACCATGACGCGGGTTCCGAGCGAGTTCAGTTTGCGGACCAGCGGGATGTAGTCGCCGTCGCTGGCAATCAGCACCACCACATTGAATTTTTTGAACAGGGTCAGTTCCAGCGCTTCCAGAGCAAGTGAAACATCCACTCCTTTTTCTCCGCCGCGGGTGATCGGCAGATAGTGAGTAACAATGCCTTCCCGCATCAGAATATCGTCGAAGATACGTTCATTGAGCAGAATCTGGCGTTCGTTCGCTTCCATCGCACGCAGACGTCCGCGGAAATAATGACAGTCGACAATCTGGCAGAATGCAGGGCTGATGTTTTCCTGAAGGGAAACATAGCGTTTGATGAAATCGTGAATGCCGGGAATGCTCAGCCGCGATTTGCGCGGATGCCCGTAGCAATAATAATTGCTGACATGATAGAAATAATTTCCATCATAGAAAATTCCGATTCGGGATAAAAACATTTCTCTTGCTCCAATCATTTTTCCGATCCTGATTTGTTGTCCATGAATACGTATAGCACAGTAATTTAAGATATACTGCGGCCGGAATATTGTTTGAACAGTAATGTACCACGTCTTCCGTCAATTTCAACGGAACACAATTGAAAAAAACGCTGTTTTTATGAAGAAAACGAACCGGCTGACCTGCCGGCAGATTGCGGAGATGCAGAGACAGAATGGCACCCGGAACAGGATTTGAACCTGCGACCAACGGTTTAGGAAACCGCTGCTCTATCCCCTGAGCTATCCGGGCATGAACAGAAAAATTTCCCGGCGGAAATCTCACGCCCGCCGGGAAAATTTGTTGTTTCAATATTTGGAAATGACCAGCGTGGCGTTCGAGCCGCCGAAGCCGAAGCTGTTGCTGATCGCATGACGGATTTCCACATCCGTGCGGGTTTCACGAACCAGATCCGCCCATTCCAGACCGTCCTCCGGATCATCCAGATTGGCAGTTTTGCACAGGAACGAGTTTTCAATCATCAGCGAAGTGAAAATCGCTTCCACTGCACCCGCAGCCCCGATCATGTGTCCGGTCATGGATTTCGTGCTGTTGATCGCCAGCTTGTGCTCGCCGAAAACCTGACGGATTCCATCGAGTTCGATCGGGTCGCCTACCGGCGTGGCGGTTCCGTGCGTGTTTACATAGGAAATATCTTCCACATTCAGTTCCGCATCCCGGAGTGCGCTGGACATCACGTCCGCAGTGGACGCCGCATTCGGCATGACCATGTCGATGGCGTTGCTGTTGGAAGCATAGCCGGAAATGACCGCTTTCGGCACAGCACCGCGCTTGAGGGCATGTTCTTCGCTTTCCAGCACCAGCATTCCCGCACCGTCCGCCAGCACGAAACCGTCGCGGCCTTTGTCAAACGGACGGCTTGCGCATTCCGGATGGTCGTTGTTATGGGAGGACAGCGCGCGCATGGAGTTGAAACCGAGAGCCTGTCCCCAGGAAAGTTCTTCGGAACCTCCGACCAGAACCATGTCATATTCTCCGGCGCGGATCAGCCGCACACCCGCAATGATGGCGAGTGCGCTGCTGGTGCAGGCAGCCGTGATGTCATAACTTTCCCCCGTGGTTCCGAACAGCAGCGACATGTTGGCAACGCCGCAGGACGGCATGATTTTCGGCACGGAAAACGGCGAACAGGCGCGGAGCTTGTGAGTCCGTTCATAGGTGGACATGTTTTTGAAAACTGTGGCATAGGAACTGCCGGCGCAGCCGTTGATCATGGCAATCCGGCGGTCCGGCAGATCTTCCGGTGTCAGTCCCGCTTCTTTGAAGGCTTCGTAGGCAGCGGCAACCGCCATGCGCGCATTCGGAGCCATGAACCGCAGGTTTTTGACTGTGAACATCGGACATTCCACCATGCGGTCGGATACTCCGGCAACTCTGGAATCCAGACCCTGATCCGCCCATTCCTGCATGAACACCGTTCCGGTTTTCCCTTCTTTCAGGGACTGAATATTGGCAGCCAGCCCGTTCCCGATCGGGGTGACGAGACCTCTGCCGGTAACAACGACTTTTTTACGCATGATTACCGCAGCCTTTCTTTTTTCTGTATATAGCATTACCTCTGAAATATACTGCCGTAAAACGTTTTTTCAATCCGATAAACCTGCAATGTTGCAATCTTTTATGACGAAAATGCGGTTCCGGCTGCAAAATCCGGAAAAAATGAAAAGATCCGGCACTTGCATAGTCCGTTTTCCGGTTTTATATTATGGCGGAAGGAACGTTTACATGAATATGAATCATCCCGTATATCAGGCGTATCTGCGTCTGTTCCGGCATTTCGGAGTTCAGAACTGGTGGCCCTGCCGGAGCGGACACCGCTGGGAAATCGCCGCCGGTGCAATTCTCACGCAGAACTGCGCTTGGACCAATGTCGAGAAAGCTCTGGATCAGCTGGAAGCCGCAGGACTGACAACGCCGGAAACAGTGCTTGCCGCTCCGGATGAAATTTTGCAGTCTGCAATCCGCTCTGCCGGGTTTTTCCGCCAGAAAAGTCAATACCTGCGCGCAATGGCGCATTTTTTCCTGAAAAACGAGGAATCATGGCTGCATTCTTCCGCTCCGGTCTGGGACTTGCGCCGCGAACTGCTGAAGGTGAAAGGGTGTGGACGCGAAACTGCTGATTCCATTCTTCTGTATGCTTTCCAGCGGCCGGTGTTCATCATAGATGCGTACACCCGCCGTTTTTCCGCCCGGCATCTGGGGCTGGACGGCACTTTGCCGTATGATGAATTGCAGCGGATCTTCATGGATATTCTGCCGCAGGATACGCAGCTTTATAACGAATACCATGCCCTGATAGTCCAGCTGTGTAAACTCTCCTGTCTTAAATCCGGGTGCGGGGAACTGTGCCGGACTCAGCTTGTCTGACTGACCGCTTCCCGGTAAATTGCCAGATAGTCCGCGGTCATCTGTTCCGCAGTCCGGAGAATTTTTCCCCGCAGATGCGGCAGCCGGAGCGCACGGCGGTAGACTTCGGTCATCTCTTTTCCACAGACAAAATCTGTGCAGAGGGTATTTTCCGGCGACCGGGCGCAAAGTCCCGGCAGGGAATCCGCTCTGGAACACAGGCACGGCAGCCCGGCGGACAGGGCTTCCGTCAATGCCAGCCCGAAACCTTCATAGCGCGAAGGCATCACAAAAAGATCCAGCATCGGGAGCAGGGCGGCGGCATCCGGGCGATACCCCGGCAGAACAATCCGCAGTTCCGGAATTTCCCGTTCCATCCGTTCCGCAAGAATCTGCAGTTTTTTCCGTTCCGTTCCGTCGCCGATCAGAATAATTCCCCAGCGTTCCCCCGACGGAATCAGCGGACGCAGTGCCGGCAGACTGTTCAGAAACAGATCATATCCTTTCTGAAAATCCAGACGCCCGATGGAGCCGATCCGTTTCTGTACATTTTCCAATCCCCATTCATGCAGAAGCTGTTTCTGTTTTTCCGGGGCGGCAGGTTCAACCGGATCGGAACCGTTCATCACAACCCGGATGGAATGTTCCGGCAGAAGGCACTGCTGTTCATGAAAATGTGCCGCTTCCGCCGAGACCGCCGTACTGATGTCACAGAGCTGGCTGCTCCAGCGGTCCAGCAGAAACAGCAGGCGCACTTTCAGACAACTGCGGCGTTCCGCAATATGAATGGTGTTGATCAGCGTGAAACGGCGGAACAGACGCGCCGCGCGGGTCAGCAGATTGGCATGCATCAGATGGGAATGCACCACATCAGGGTTTTCTTTCCGGATGATCCTGTTCAGAAGAAAAAAACGGAACGGATGCCGCAGAGACAGATTCAGAAAATAAAGCCGGACTCCCAGCGACTGCAGTTCGCTTACTATGGCGTGCTGTTTCGCATCCGGTTCCGGCTGAAGCGATACTGCCGCAGCGTCGTGTCCCTGTTTCCGCAGATTGCGGATGGTTTCCAGCACGATTTTTTCCGCACCGCCGGGAAACAGACCCGTAATGACGAATAGGATTTTCATGCCGTCCGGCTCAGTGTCTTCCCTTCGGAACGACCAGGTCAATCCGCCGGATGTTTTCAATGCCGAAGGATTCTTTCAGCAGTGCAATAGCGCGCTTCTGGAAGTCGTCGGTCAGCGTCAGCATGGACTGTCCGCCGGGCGCATAAAGGACTTTGACCTGAATGCAGAGTTCTTTCTTGATGGACAGCAGCCGGACTTTCATGATTTTCAAATCCGGAAATCCGCTTTCCAGGGAACGGATCAGGTCCGCGACTGCGGCGGTTGCGATGAACAGTGAACCGTGATCAGTTTGGAGTGAAATTCCCGGAATCCTGCGTTCATGACAGCAGAGCAGACGCAGGATGCCCCAGAGGATCAGCACCAGCAGAATCAGTCCCAGGCAGCAGATTATGCCGGCAAGAAACGGATACAGCATTTCCGCAGAAAATTTCGGGCAGATTTTTTCCACGATTTTCAGCAGTTTTTCCATGATTTTCCCCTTCGCAGTTCAACCGTCAGCGGTTGGTTTGTTCCGGTTCGCTTTCTTCGTTCTCATCTTCTTCGGACGTTTCTTCTTCCTGATCTTCCAGATCGACCACCACGATGTCGATCTGCGGCACCTGCATTCCGGTGATTTTGCCGATCTCGTCGGTAACGGTGTTCTGGATGGCTTCCGCCACTTCGGGAATGTAGACGCCGAACGCCAGGATGACTTTCAGTTCAACGGAAACCGCATTGTCACCCATGTCAATGGAGATGGCACGGTCATAGACTTTTTTGCTGCCAACAAATTCGGCGATGTTGTCCACCAGCGTATTGCCCGCCAGACGGATCACACCGGGAACCGAACATGCTGCTTTCCGGATGATGGAGGCGACCACGCTTTCGTGGACTTTGACTACGCCCGTAACTCCGGCATGTGCCTGAACCGGGGTTCCGTCGGAAAAAATACTGCGGTTGGTTTTGTCTATCGTATTCTGTTTCATTACAGTCAGACTCCTTTCAGTTGTGCGGTTATTCTTCCTCTTCCGCTTCGGAAATGTCTTCCATTTCCCGGATGATGACATTGACCTGGCTGACCGAAAGTCCGGTGATGGATTCGATCTGTTCTGCCACGGTCTGCTGCACAGCCGATGCCACCGCCGGCAGCGAAACCCCGTAAGACACATTGACCGAAAGTTCCACAGCAACTGCCGATTTCCGGATGGAAACCTGTATCGCGCGGTCCTGGATTTTTTTGCTGCCGACAAAATCCGCAATGCTGTCCACCAGACTGTTGCCGGTGATGCGGGTAACGCCTTCCACCGAACAGGCTGCGCGTCTGACGATGGTTGCGATTGCTCCTGAGGCAATCCGGATCGCGCCGCGGGCATTTTCCTCCGCGGGGACGATGGCTTCCTGATAGACCGGAGCCTTCGGCGCCGTCTGTTTGCTTTTTACTTTTGCCGGCATGAAAAACCTCCTCCTGGGTTACTGTTCGGAACCCTGTTTCTTCTGTTTCGTGAAATGCCCGCCCTTGATGATCCGTTCAATGAAGCCCGTATCATAACGGCCTTCGATGAATTCGCGGGTATCCAGCAGGAACTGTTCAAACGGAATGGCCGTATGAACTCCTTCGATGATGAATTCGGAAAGCGCTCTGCGGCAGCGGGCAATCGCTTCTTCACGGGTGTCACCGTGAACAATCAGCTTGCCGATCATGCTGTCGTAATAAGGCGGAATGCTGTATCCGTTGTAGACATGGGAATCGACGCGGACGCCGGGACCGCCGGGTGCGTTGTAGAACGTGATCTGTCCGGGGGATGGCGCAAAATTGCAGAACGGATTTTCCGCGTTGATGCGGCATTCAATGGCATGACCGTTGAACGTTACATTTTTCTGCGTCAGGGAGAGTTTTTCCCCGGCGGCAATGCGGATCTGTTCCTTGATGATGTCAATGCCGGTGATCATTTCCGTGACCGGGTGTTCCACCTGCACACGGGTGTTCATTTCCATGAAATAGAACTGGTCGTCATCGCCCAGCAGAAATTCAATGGTTCCCGCACTGACGTATTTGGCTGCCTTGGCGGCTTTGACAGCCGCTTCGCCCATTTTCTTGCGCAGAGCCGGTGAAAGCGCCGGGGAGGGGGATTCCTCAATCAGTTTCTGATGACGGCGCTGCAGACTGCAGTCGCGTTCGCCCAGATGCAGAACGTTGCCGTAGGAGTCCGCCAGAATCTGCACTTCGATATGACGCGGATTGCTGATGTATTTCTCAATATATACTTCGCCGTTGCCGAACGCCAGTTTCGCTTCCGTGCTTGCCGCATGGAATCCCTGCAGCAGACTGGCGTCATTGTGTGCGATACGCATACCGCGTCCGCCGCCGCCGGCTGAGGCTTTGACGATCACCGGATATTTCAGCTGCCGGGCGATCTTCAACGCTTCTTCTTCGGTGTTGATGAGCCCGTTGCTGCCGGGCGTTACCGGAACCCCCGCTTTGCGCATGGTGGCGCGGGCGTTGGCTTTGTCGCCCATGGCGCGCATCTGTTCCGCACCCGGACCGATGAACGTGATGTTGCAGCTTTTGCATACTTCGGCAAAATGGGCGTTTTCGGAAAGAAAACCGTATCCGGGATGAATGGCATCCACGTCGCAGATTTCGCCGACGCTGATGATCCGCTCAATCAGCAGATAACTGGCGGATGACGGCGGCGCACCGATGCAGACCGCCTGGTCGGCAAGACGCACCGGAAGACTGTCTTCGTCCGCCTGCGAATATGCGATAACGGTTTTGATTCCCATCTCCTTGCAGGCACGGATGATGCGGAGGGCGATTTCGCCCCGGTTGGCTATCAGAATTTTATTGAACATGATTCACTCCCTGTTCGGGTTGGCTTACTCCAGAACAAAGAGGGGCTGGCCGAATTCCACCGGTTCGCCGTTTTCCGCCAGAATTTCTTTGATGACTCCGCTTTTTTCCGCTTTGATCTCGTTCATGACTTTCATCGCTTCGATGATGCAGACCGTCTGATCTGCTTCCACTTTTGCGCCGACTTTCACAAAGGCTTCCGCTCCGGGGGTGGAAGAACGGTAGAAGGTTCCGACAATCGGGGACTCAATGATTTTGTTTTTGTCTATCGCCGCCGGTTCCGCCGGAGCCGCGGGCGCTGCCGGTGCGGCAGGGGCTGCGGGTGCCTGAACCGGTGCAGGCTGGATCACCGGCTGTGCCGCCATTACCGGCGCGGCACTGACGACCGTCGTCGAATTTGCGGAACCGCGGCGGATGCACAGATGCATGTCCTCCGATTCAATTTTAAATTCAGTCAAATCATTCTCGGACATCAGCTTTACGATACTTTTGATTTCATCAAGCTTCATTTTTCAGCCCTTGTTTTCTGTTTTTTGTTTTTGAATATGATTGACCAGTGCGCGCAACGCCCATTCATAGCCGTCCGCACCCAGTCCCGCAATCTGCCCGATACATACCGGAGCAGTCATAGATTCATGCCGGAATCCTTCCCGTGCATGAATGTTGCTCAAATGAATTTCAATGGCCGGAAGCCGGACTCCCTCAATGGCATCGCGGATGGCAATGCTTGTATGAGTGTAGGCCGCCGGATTGATGACAATCCCCGCGCATCCGTCCGCCGCAGCCTGCGCTACGGCATCCACCAGATCTCCTTCGTGGTTGGACTGGAAAAAGAAGATTTCAATCCCCAGTTCCTGCGCGACTTCACGCAGCCGGGCTTCGATCGTATCGAGCGTAACCCGGCCGTAAACTTCCACTTTCCTGCGGCCCAGCAGCTGCAGGTTCGGACCATTCAGCACTGAAATTTTCATAAGATACTATATCACACTTTCCGGTTTTTTCCAGTAAATCGGAAAAAAACCTTGTTATACTTTCCCGTTCATGCAGAAAATTCTGGCTTTTTCCGACAGCGCGGCCAGATCCAGCTTGCCGCTTCCCAGCTGCGGAATCTGTTCGATCCACACAAAGTTTTCCGCTTTCGGGATCCAGAGGTTCGGAATATTGGCTTCCCGCAGTTTCCGCACCAGTTCTTCCGGCTTGACCCGTTCCCGGTCGGTGTAGAACACCACCAGTTTTTCCCCGCGCCGCGGATCTTCTCCGCCCGATACGGCGATGATCCGTTCATCCGGCAGCAGAATATTGTTGATTTCACGTTCCACCAGCTCATGCGGAACCATTTCCCCTGCAATTTTCGTGAACCGCGAAAAACGTCCCGTGATGGAAATGAAGCCGTTGCGGTCCATTTTCGCAATGTCGCCGGTGATGTACCAGCCGTCGCGGATCACTTCAGCGGTTTTTTCCGGTTCGCCCAGATACCCCATCATGACAATCGCTCCGCGCACAATCAGCAGACCGTCCGTGTTTTCCGGCATCAGCTTGAAAGTCGCCGGATCCACGATTTTGGCACAGACCCCCGGCAGCGCGGGTCCGATACAGCCGGGCTTGGCAACTACCGCACCCAGTTCCATCAGAGAATTTGCCAGGTTGATGGAGACAATCGGCGAAAGTTCCGTGCAGCCGTAGCCTTCCGCAATCATCAGACCGGTCATTTTCCGGAATTTTTCCGCGATGTCTCCGCGCAGTTTTTCCGCTCCCGTAACCACCAGACGCAAGGTCTTGAAATCTTCAGCGGAACAGCGGCGCATGTAGGTCTGCAGAAAACTCGGCGTTGCCATCGCCACCGTGATTTTCTGTTCCCGGAGCGCGCGGCCGACCGTCAGGGCGTCCAGCGGATTCGGAATCATAATGGTCCGGCAGCCCGTACTCAGCGGCAGCCACAGGCACACATTCATTCCGAAAGAATGGAAGACCGGCAGGTTGCCCAGGATCGCGTCCTTGCGGTTCCAGCCGATGATGTTGATGACGGAAGACACATCGCCGTTGATGTTGTGATGCGAGAGCATGATTCCTTTGGGAATGCCTGTCGAGCCGCTGGAGAAGATCACCACGGCGCAGCGGTTGACATCCTGCCAGCTGGCGGGTGATGCCAGTTTCATCAGATTCCGCGTGTTGAGCGTCAGCGCGGCAACCGTCCAGATCAGTTTCCTTCGCAGAGACATGTGTTTCGGCAGAATGTCCTCCAGAAAAATCATTTCCGGCAGCGGTTCAAAATGCAGTTTCTCCACAAAAGCCCGGCTGGTGATGATATGCTTCAATCCTGTTTTCCGGATGGCTTCCTGCATCGCTGCTTTGGATGCGGTGTAATTCAGCACGGCAGGCGCGCGGTCGGCATACTGAATTGCCAGCAGCGACATGACCGAGGCTATGCCGTTGGGCAGCATCATTCCAATATATTCTGTCGATTCATCCGAAATTTTCCGGAGTTTGCGGCTGAAAACTATGGCATGAACCAGCAGTTTCAGATTGAGTATGGAGTGCGTATAATCCGTGCCGTATTCCCAGACCAGCCGCCGGAGAGGAAAACGTTTGGCGATGAAAGCAAACTGGGCATGAAACGGACGTTCCTGCGGTCCCGCAACCATTTCCGTTTCCGCTCCCAGTTCGGTCAGAATCACCCGCAGTTCATAGGCTGTGGTTCCTTTCTGGATCGGCTTGCCGATGGTTACACTTGCCGGATGCGGCAACTCGTTCGGCCAGCGGAACTTGAATTCACCGTAATAACAGGAGAAAATGCTGCCCCAGGTCATGCCGATCCGCAGCGGAATCACCGGCACTTCCAGATTTTCCGGGAGCAGCGAGGACAGACCGTCCTTGAATTCGGACATGGTTCCGTTGCGGGTGATGTCGCCTTCCGGAAAAACGCAGACAATTTCCCCGTTGGACAAAGCCGCACGGGTCTTTTCCAGCAGCCTCCGGAGTTTTTTCGGTTTTGCGCTCGGCACTTCCAGAAAACCCGCCGCCTTATACAGCGGACGCATGAACCGGTTCCGGAAGAAACTTTCGTGCATCATGAAACGCACCGGACGGGTGGTGCAGGCGGAGATGAAAAACATATCCACAAACGACGCCCGGTTGGACACCAGCAGTGCCGGTCCGTCTTCCGGAATATGCTCCTTGCCGAAAATGCGCAGACGGTACAGTGTGCTGAGCAGCATTTTCATCAGCATGCGCAGCAGAAACTGCGGCATCATGACAAAGGTAACTGCCGCCAGGGCGAAAGAGATGACAGCCAGCGCCAGCGTTACCCGGAAAATCGGAATGTCATAATAGAACATCAGAAACGACAGACCCATTGCGCAGAGCAGACCCACTCCGAACGGCAGGTAAAACCAGGCAAAGAAAGCCGGACGCAGTTCCTTGCGGACAAAATATTCCTGATAAGTCTGCATCGGAACCAGAATGATGCCGGCAAAGAAACCGATTCCCGCCAGCAGCAGGAAAAGCAGTCCGCTTTCAATATAAACATCGGCATAATACGGCAGCGTTCCGACCAGGAACGACAGCAGAGCCATTGCAATGGTCGCCGGAGGAACCAGCCCGATTTCCACATTTTCCTTGCATCGCCAACCGCCGATCAGACATCCCGCCATACATCCCAGCACCGCCGAGGGCATCAGCAGATACAGCTGCAGCTGCGAGCCCGGCAGATCCGTGAACTGCGTTCCGATGTAATGCACGGTCATTGCCGCCACCAGAATCATGGACCCGAACACATAGCTTTCCCCGATTCCCGTCAGAACCAGTTCACGGTAACGGGGCTGCTTGCGGAGCGAATCCAGCCAGGCACGCGGCAGATCCCGGAATTTGAGGTCGTGTTTGAGCGGCAGATCCGGATTCAGCCGCGAAGCCAGAATCAGACTGTAAAAGGAACATGCCGCCGCCAGCAGTCCTGCCGGCCAGAGCGGACCGTGATATTCCTGCACCAGCGTGAAAGTCGCCAGCGCCAGCATTCCGCCGAGGCTGATTCCGAAAAAAGTGGTTCCTTCCGTGGCGGCACTTGCCCAGGGCAGGGCGCTTTTGCGGATCATTTCCGCCGAATAACATTTCAGTGCCGGACGGTACATGGCGTATTCCACGCCCATCAGCAGCACGATAATCAGCAGCGGCAGCGGATGACTCACCGTCGGCGCCAGCCAGATGACTGCCGTTCCCGCCAGCATGGTCAGAAATTCCGAAGCCCGTGCAAAGGCAATCACGTTCCGGCAGGAATACCGCGTCGTCAGATAATGTTCCGGAATGCCGGTGAACAGCAGCGGCAGGGAAAACAGCGCATAGATCAGCAGAACGTCATAGCCCAGTTTATCGAACACCGGATGCACCTGATGCAGCAGCAGTGCCGCAAACGAGCAGAAAAACGCCGGATTGAACGAACTGAAAAAATTGGAACCGGCTGCACAGCCGATGGTATATGTCGCTTTTGTTGTTGCCATCCGCAATTCGCTCCTGCAATGTTTTTCTGTATCCGGACAATCCGTAAATATAGCATTCATCCGCCGGTTTTTCAAATCCGGTTCCGGCATTTTGAACAAGAAACAGGGGAGATGCCGTTTGCCTCCGGACATCTCCCCGCAGTTTGAAACGCCGTTCAGAATCAGACTCTGATTTCGTCTTCCGCGGCGGGACCGGTCTGTCCGGACAGTTCGGCGATCAGCGGACGGACTGTTTTTTCCAGATAGTCTTCAACCTGCTGCGGCGCACGGCCGATGAACAGTTTCGGGTCCAGAATATCCTTGAACATCGGCGCGACTTTCGCAAACAGCGGGTCTTTCGCCAGACGTTCGATCAGATCATTGGGTTTTCCTTCCGCTTTGACCACTTTGGCGGCTTCCATGGAATGAGTGCGGATCGCTTCATGCAGATCCTGCCGGTCGCCGCCGGCACGGACTGCTTCCATCAGAATGTTTTCCGTTGCCATGAAGGGAAGTTCCGCGCGGATGTGGGATTCGATCACTTTCGGCCAGACCTGAATGCCGTCGGCGATATTGGCGATCAGAGACAGAATGACGTCGGCGGTCAGGAAGGCTTCGCCCAGCACAATGCGGCGGTTGGCGGAGTCATCCAGTGTGCGTTCGAACCATTGCGTGGAATGGGTCATGGCGCAGTTCACCGGCAGACTCATCAGATAACGCGAAAGCGAGCAGACGCGTTCCGAGCGCATCGGGTTGCGTTTGTATGCCATGGCGCTGGAACCGACCTGCGATTTGCCGAACGGTTCTTCAATTTCCTTGAGGTTGGCAAGCAGACGGATGTCCCCCGCCATTTTGTAGCAGCTCTGGGCAATGCCGGAAAGAACGGACAGCACGAAGAAGTCCACTTTGCGGGTATAGGTCTGACCGCTCAGCGCGATGGATGAATCAAATCCCATTTTCTGCGAAACCAGTTTGTCGAGTTTGCGGACTTTGTCCTGATCGCCGTTGAACAGCTCCATGAAACTGGCCTGAGTTCCGGTGGTTCCTTTGACGCCGCGGAACGGAATTCTGCCGATCTCCTCCGTCACGCGCTGCATGTCCAGCACAAAATCCTGAAGATAAAGTGAGAACCGTTTGCCGAGCGTGGTCAGCTGCGCCGGTTGATAATGAGTGAAGCCGAGCGTGGGCAGGTCTTTGTATTTTTCTGCGATTCCGGCAAGAATCGTGATGACTTTCAGCAGTTTCGCCTGAATCAGTTTCAGCCCGTCGCGCATCTGAATCAGTTCCGTGTTGTCGGTTACGAAACAGCTGGTCGCGCCGAGATGGATGATCGGTTTGGCTTCGGGGCAGAGTGCGCCGAACACATGAATATGACTCATGACGTCATGACGGAGTTTGGCTTCTTCCGCTGCTGCGGCTTCAAAGTCGATGTCGTCAAGATGCGCCCGCATTTCGTCGAGCTGCTTGTCTGTGATGGGCAGTCCGAGTTCCTTTTCGGATTCCGCCAGAGCCAGCCAGAGCCGGCGCCAGGTGGAATGTTTGCGCTGGGGCGACCAGTTGTAGCTCATTTCTTTGCTGGCATAACGTCCGGTCAGCGGGTTCTGATACACATTCATATTTTCGTCCATGGTCTCTGCTCCTTTGCAGTATAATTGTTTTTTCATGGAATATAATTCATATTCGCGGAATTGCAACGAGCCGGAAGAGAAAAATCTATTTTAAAAAATGCGTTTTTCTTGTGAAAACTTACTATTTTATTTCTTTTT
>ERZ1034992.706-NODE-706-length-17387-cov-20.640030_pt1 | contig 17387 bp, 13 predicted proteins | sample MGYA00520695_ERZ1034992 | MGnify/ENA primary metagenome ERZ1034992 (study PRJEB33766, sample SAMN09781778) | gut metagenome | biome: gut microbiome | host: Homo sapiens | place: Madagascar | study: EMG produced TPA metagenomics assembly of the PRJNA485056 data...
TATCTATTTTATTCTTCAGTTATTTCTTCTTCTATGACTGTACACTTTCCATCATTGCCCCATTGTTTAAGTTGACAATTATTGCCATCTTCATCACACACGGTAAATTTATAACTACCATCTTCATTGTATTCAATTAAATCACAATGCTCTAAATCCTCACAACCCTCAGGAAGCTGAGTCATAGGATCATCGGTTGGATCTAAATAATAGAACGGTCCATAAGACAAGTTCTTATGAGTACTTGAATTAGATCTTGTACCAATTCTCAAAACAGAATGCTCATTATATTCAGCTCTAATCACAAACAATTGATTCTCATTCAAGAACACCGTATCAGCCTTAACACCATCTACATAAACCCTAGAAGATTGAGTAAAGTTTTGACCCTTCACAATAGCTATCTCATCGGAAACAAACTCTACCTCTTCAATTACCGGTTCATATAAACCAAGCATATAGAATTCATTTGGAACACACTTTCTATAATCACTCAAATAATCATCGCCATACAACAAATCATATTGAAGTGTTTGAAGTTGCAATAAGAACTCAGGATTTGAATTATCAAAGTTACTTTGTTGAAACTTAAACACACTGCCCTCATGCAAACCAATCTTATCCATTACCTTCGCAAACAATTGATAAGAATGTAAAGTTTCATCTTCCTTAGGAAGCTTCATATTATCCCAAATTAAATAACAAGTATCATAAATAGTACCATCATATAACTCATCATCAGTTAACTTCATTGTTGGTTGATGATCACCATAGAAGACGATAATTGTTCTTTCTTTTCTTGCGTTAACCGCATTAATCAAATCCATGACAAATTGATCTTCTTCATATAATTGGTTTACATAATATTCCCAAGCATACTTTCTCTCATCAGCCAAATTATCGCCCGTTACCTCAATCAAAGGATCTTCATAAGTTTGTTCAGTTGGATAAGCACCATGAGGTTGCACTGAAACAGTAAAGATATAATCAGTCCCTTCTGTTGAATCCAAACAATTTAGAATAGGCTGAATTAAGTTTCTATCTCTATTCCAACCATTCTCATTAACATCATTTTGATTAAGCATATATTCACCAGAAATAAACTTATCAAAACCAAGATTCTTATATACTTTCTTTCTAGAATAGAAATTAGCCTCATTATTATGCAAGCCAAAACATTCATAACCCAAATCCTTCAACACATAAGCTGAAGATTCACATACTGTATCCTGTAAAACACCCTTATATGGATATTCACCAGCACCAAAGAATCTCATTGAAAGTCCTGTTAAAATTTCAAACTCAGTATTAACAGTACCAGCACCAACGGTCGGAACTGTTAAGAAACCATTTGAATATTTTTCACACAAAGCATGCCAATTAGGAATTGGATCCTCACTAGTTTCAAAATAATTTACTCTACTAGGATCAAAGAAAGACTCTAATTGTACAAAAATAATATTAGGCTTCTTATTCAAATCCAAAGTAGACTTACCTACCTTATCAGTAGCCTTATTCACAATAGAATGAATAGTCAACTGCGAATAATTATTTGGCTCATCAACACCTGTATCCGTTAATGTTACTGTAAAACAATAAGGGAAACCATAATCCTGATATGCAAAGGCAATATTAGAGAAATATGATGATAGGATTTGATGATTTAAACAATAATCAGTATATTTACTAAAACCAAAAACAGCTAATAAGATACCAGGAATTGTAATATAATATCTCATCTTACCCTTATATCTAGGACATCTAAAGATAAAGATAAAGATAAACAACAATAATAAAATAACAATAACAATACCAATGATTATTTGTTGATCATTAAAATACTTTTTAACAACACCCAATGCCTCTGTAACATTATTAATATCAGGTCCTGTTAGAGGTGTAACTCTATTAGAAAGAATAATGCCGTTAGAAGCGCCTAGTACTAGCCATGTAACAAAAACAACAAAACTTACAAGTCTTCTCTTTCTAAATAAGAAAGCAGCCAAACTCCAAATGAAAATCATCATTGAATTGTAGAAGAATACTTGAGTAGAATTATCCATAAATGCAAGTGCACTAGCTACACTATGTCTTGAGAAAGCTTCAATGATAAACTCTACCACAAAAGACAATACGAAATGTAAAGCCAACGCAGCACCATTGCTCAATTGATGCTTAGCCTCTTGTTCCTTTAATATAACCCTAAACAAGAAAGTGCTTTGGATTTTTTTATGTAAACTTATAAAAAAGTTTTTAATTATATTCCATATCTTTAAAATAAATTCTTTTACTTTAGTCATCAGATACCTCCTTTAACGGTAGTGTTACTACCGACTAACTATTATAGCCGATAATTTAAAATACTGCATATTATTTATTGTTTCGGACATTTTTAACAACCTCCCAAACAACATTTTTATTTGGACCAACCCTTTGGATATATCCTTTATTCTTTAATGAAGTCAAAGTTCTTTGAATTGTACGAATATTCTTTGACAAACTCTCAGCAATCTCATCTCTAGTTATTCGTGGCTTCTTTTTTAATAATTTTAAAACAGCTAATTCTGTTTCATTTAGTGTAGTAATAGCCACATTCTTCCCATCTCCAGTAGGGACATTTATAGGGACATTTGTAGGGACGTTTGTAGGGACGTTTGTAGGGACATTTTCTTCCTTATAAGTGACATTTTTAGGTTCATAAGTGACATTTTTAGCTTGATAAGTGACATTTTTTGACTCATAAGTGACATTTTTAGCTTTATAAGTGACATTTTTAGTGTCACTACCAGCTACAATAATGTCACTACTGTTTATTACAGGTCTATGTATGGCAAACCTAAAACCATTCTTAGCATTTTCATTGAAATATTAGGAAAGGAAACTCGTAGATTTATCTACAAGAGGAATTGCCTTTCTCCTTTCTGCTAACAACCCTTTGTTAGAATTAATATATTTAATCTTTTTATAAGATATAGAACCCTTATTAACTTTTGTTCCATCAAGAGTGCGAATATCCATAAAACCAGATTGCCTTCTACCAAACACAAAATATAAATTATCTTGATATTCAACAGTATCAAATAGTTTTAATTCTTTAACTAAATAAGGTGCTTGGTTAAGCTTCTTACGACCACCTTTAATAAAATTTGCCTTATGGATTTGACGATTATGATGTCTTACAGCTTTTGTTTGATAGTATTCACCATCAAATTTTGCGTTAAAGTTTTTACTTATAATAATTGCATCATTAATATGAGACTTTTCAATATTATAAGTTTCACGATAATACTTTGTTATATAACCATAAGTATTAGTGACTGGAACATCAAACATTTCCTTAGCTCTACTTATTAGAGTATTACGCATAATTCCCATAAAAGCAGCGTCACGATAATTTTTCTTTTTAGTTGGAATTCTTATCATTCCTTTATGAACTTTTTCGTGACAATCTTTACATAAGGTAACTAAGTTATTAGGAGAGTTGCTACCTATTTTTCTAGTTTCAATATGATGAACATGTAGTTTAATTTCTTTATGTTTTTTACAACACTGACAAGTGTAGTTGTCTCTTTTTAAAACATACTGTCTAGCGTTAAAAGAATCATACATTTCACCTTTTTGATAATCCTCACCTACTGGTAATGGATTGCCATTTTCCATCGCTTTTAGTCGTTGAGTATCAAATTCAGCTGTTTCAATATGAATTTCTGAAATAGGTAAGATTTTCATAACACGATTAATAGCACTTAAATGTTCTTTAATTTTAACTTCAACTGATGGTGCTAACCAGCCTTTATGTTTAGAATGTACTCGATTATCAAATCTTGCTTGACGATATCTTAAATGATTACGTCTTGTTCTTCTGTTTTGTCTTCTAGTAGATAACAGTTTTACTACATCATTTCTCGGTTTCAACTCTTCAGCATATAGAACTTTCTTTGCTGTGGTTACTGCAATACCGATATGTCTACTGCCTGCATCCATTCCTAAAGAAACAGGCTGTTTATAACTAGAACTACCATAAAGAAGTTTGATTGTAAAAGGCACTTGTTTTACTACAGTTGCCTTTCCTTCCTGTAGAAGCACTCTAGCCTTTTGAGGTTTGCACGGCATAATTGGCTGACCGTGCTTGTTGATTACATATACGTACATGATTATGCCGTCCTTTCTAATTGTCAGATGAATAGTAGAGAATATAACTCTGCTCGGCATCTGGTTACCGTAATTAAGTAAGTCACCAATTGCTTACTTAGACACCTTCGCCAATGTTATCTTTACTTGAAATGTCTGATACACTGTTCCTACCTCTTAGAACTGTTTAATAGCAGACCACAGAGCAACGGATTAGGTGTTACGTCCGAGGGTGTGATAACAAAGATAACGAAGTATTCTTATGTATTTGGTGATACAGAATACTTAGGCTAATCAACAAAGGCTTTTTGGGCCTACGATTTAAATCGTGGGTTATTGACTTTCTTTTCCAAAATTCATATCAATTTTTCCTTCCACTTCTTTATTGCCGTGAAATGTTAAAATTCCTACATGAATCTATAGAAAACGGGAGCTCGTGTTATAAAACGAACTCCCGTATTATCTATTAATTAAACATAATATTGAGCCTGAGCATGCCACAGCTTAGAGTACTTGCCATCTTTATTCTTCAACAAATCCTCATGGCTACCCTGTTCCACAATATTGCCATCCTCAAAGACAACAATCTCATCACAGAACTTACAAGAAGAAAGACGATGAGAAATATAGACAGCAGTCTTATCCCCAACTATTTCATCAAACTTACTATAAATTTCCGCTTCAGCAATTGGATCTAGGGCAGCTGTAGGCTCATCAAGAATAATGAAAGGTGCATCCTTATACAAAGCTCTTGCGATAGCTATTTTCTGTGCCTCACCACCAGACACATCAACGCCTCCCTCATCAAAATCCTTAAAGATAATGGTATCCAAACCATCTTTCATGCTATCTAGTCTTTCCTTAAAACCAGCATCCACTAAAGCCCTATAAACTCTATCCTTATCATAACGCATAGAACCTGCCACATTATAAGCTAAAGGAGCCGACAACAATTGAAAGTCCTGGAAAACAACCGAGAAAATATTAATATAGTTATCATAACGATACTTACGAATATCAATACCATTTAATAGAATCTCACCCTCTTGAGGATCATACAAACGACACAACAATTTAATAAACGTTGTCTTACCACTGCCATTTTCACCAACTATCGCTAGTCTATTACCCACTTTAAACTTCATATTCACATGACGCAAAGCCCAAACTTCACTACCTGGATACTTAAACGAAACATCTCTAAACTCCACATCATATTTACGATCACTTCTTTTTTCAGTAGTAAGACTGCCCTGATACATTGCGTTAGGAATATCCAAAAACTCAAACGTTTTATCAAGAAAAGAAGTATTAGTATTTGCCTCACCAACTAAAGCAGTAAGTGAAAAGACATTGATAACCATAGCACTACTAGCACCAACATATTGCATAATACTACCAACATCAATCGCACCACCCCAAGCTTTTAAACAAGTAAACAAATAAATAGCACCAGTAATCACAGTAGTAATACACACGCCCAAACTTGCGTATATTCCCATTTCTTTAGCAGCACACTTAGCAATCTTTCCATTAACACCAAAAGTATGATCACTACCCCAATAAGCTGATATTAACCTCTCTTGATTATTCATACGAACATCAACATAAGATTCTTTTCTAGTACCAATAAACCCAAAATGCCCATACAAACGATTCCCAAAAGTAGCATCATCCGCAAAATTATTCCAATAACTCAACGACTTAGCGGTTAAACGACCCGCAAACACGCTAATACCCAACACCATAACAACCATCAAAAAGATAAATAATGGATTATTAATAATCACTAACTTACCAGCTGTCTTTGGCACAAAAGAAGTAAAAAGACTAAAAGTCAAAACACTACCACTTAACAAGCCAATCAATGCAGTTAACAATGATTCATATATTTCCACTGCCTTCATAAGACCCCAACCAGCCCATTGATCATTTTGTTGAATCTGTGCTCTTAAATCATTGTTTTCCTGCTTATCTAACTCACTAAAATCCAAAGAAAACATCTTGCGAATAAAAACAATCTCTTTACGGCCATATAAATCATCAAACAAAATTTGAGACCTTCTTTTTAGAAAAGCACCCACAATTGATATAAAAGCTATCGAAATAGTACTTATAATAACCCACTTGTAAAGAACATTCTCATGACGTAAAGTTGCGATTTCTTTTAATATTTGTGATGAGAAATAAACCGTAACATAAGGTGTTATAGCCGCAAAAATACTATTTAAAGTCGTAATTGGAAAGAAACGAGGTGAAACTTCATTAAGCTTTTTAAAAGCCCTAAAATGCATAACTGTAGCATGTTTAATATCCATCACTAAATCTCCTTCCCCTGTTTATAATAACGACTCTGAACTTCAAATAGCTTCGCATACTCACCATTAAGCTTCAATAAATCCTCATGGCTTCCCTCTTCCTTAACACCACCATCTTTAATCAAAATAATGCGATCACAGAACCTTGTTGAAGCTAAACGATGAGAAATAAATAGCGATGTCTTATTATTAGCCATATCACTATATTTTTGATAAATCTCACTCTCAGCCAAAGGATCTAAGGCAGCAGTTGGCTCATCTAACAAGAGAATTGGTCCATTCTTATATAGTGCCCTAGCCAACATTAAACGTTGCATCTGACCACCTGACAAAAGAACACCATCCAAATAAACCTCACGTCCAATATGTGTATTTAACCCTTGAGGCAATTTATCAATAGTATCGCTCAAACCCGCATAATCAATACACTCTTTAATCCTTTGATAATCAATAGCATCTTTACATTGAGCTATTTCTTCGGCAATAGTTACATCTAATATTGAAAAATCCTGAAAAACCGCACTAAATAATTCATAATATTTATTTCGATTAAAATCACTAATATCATCACCATTCAACAAAACTCTTCCTTCGCTTGGTGACAACAAACCACAAATAAGCTTCACAAGCGTTGTTTTACCAGCACCATTTAAACCAACAATTGCTAGTTTTTCTCTTGGATGAATAGTTAAATTTAAATTATGAATTATATCTTTATCACATTCTGGATAATGAAACGATACATTTTCTAGTCTTATTTCATAATTTGAAGCTAGAGGAATATCTTTACCATCATCAAACTTAAATGGTTCTGGATAATCTAGAAACTCACGCAATGAAGAAATATCTAAGCATTCCTTATGAAGTGTAGACATTTCCTTTAAAACACCCATAACCCAATTAGTTAAAGTACTGATTGCCACAAAATAAAGAATAAAAGAAGATACACTCAAACCATCATTAAGCGTCATATTAATAAGATAAATGTAGGCAATACCATTTCTAATAACTGTCAAAACAACTTCAATAATATCAGCAAGTAAATCAACTTTCTCACCCTTTAAACGAAAAGCTAGATATTGATTATGCACAAGATCTAACAATTCATTAAGCCAATCCTTCAAGTTAAAAATACGAACATCCTTAGCCAACTTTATTGATTCTGCCTTATCACGAATATATCTTTTCTTATGATAATACTTCTCACCCTCAATCTTATTCGCATAATGCCAATTGTTGGCATATCTAGAAACAAAGAAAGAAATAAAACAAGTCAAGATAATTATCAATAATAAAAAAGGATCAAATGATGAAAGAATAAACAGATAAGCAATTAAGCCACCAATATTTTTAAGAAGCATCGTCAACATTTGCCAAATATGCTCCGTTGCCTCACTATTTCCCTCACAGGCAAAATAAGCAGCATCCCTTAATCTAATAAAATTAGTATCTAAAGTATTTGGATAAGAAGTGGTATTACACTTCTTACTCACCATAGCGATAATTTTAGTTCTAACCTCGATTCTTGAAAACAAAGTATTCTCTTCAATATACTTTTTAAAACCATTAATGAAAAATAAAGCCAATGTATATGCAAGTATTGTCATCAGTAACATCTTAATTGAAACCTTTTGTTCAACACACTTAATAATTCCTGGTGCAATATATAGCTGTGTCAAATTAAGAAGCACTTCTAAAACTGCTGTTAAAACACAAAACAACAAAACTCTTTTACAATTCTTATAGGCAATATCTATCATCCACTTAATATTTCTAAAAGACATTCATTTTTTCCTCCACGCATATATCATTTCATAAAAAACATCCTCATAAATATAGTGGGGACGAATTGTCAAAATTAGGTGATGAAACATTTATATCTGTGGAATCAAAATCTCAGTAGTAAAAGCACCATCCTCACTATTACGACTTATATAACCATCAAGCCTTTTGATTATGGCATCTATTCTAACTAAACCAAAACCATGGCCCTCACCCTTGCTAGTCTTAAAAAGCATTCCATTCTTTGTCATCTTCTTACCAGCGGTAAAATTAGTAAAAGAAATATAAAGTTGCGTATTTTTCATATCCATATAAATACGTATCTGTCTTTGATCCTTTGGAAGCTTAACACTCGCCTCTATCGCGTTATCAAAAAGATTGCCAATAATAGAACACAAATCAATCTCCGAAGTCTTTAATTTAACTGGAATATGTGCATCAGCAATCACCTCAATATCCTTTGACTTTGCCAAAGAAATCTTTGAATTCAATATCGCATCAGTCATTGGATTACCAGTCTTAATCACTGTATCAACAGTAGTTAAATCCTCATCCAACAAATCAAGATAATTCTTAATAGCCTCAAGATCACTCTTAGCAGCACAAGCCTTCATTGTCTGGATATGATTACGATAATCATGACGCCAACCCCTAATCTGACGATACATATTATCTACTTCACGATAATGCGTTTCGATTAATTCACTTTGATACAAGGCAATTTCTTTATCAATCTTTTTTGAAAACAAACCCATAAACTACCTCATATTAATAATGGCACGATTAACACCATCATATGCACCTCTAGGAAGATGAATAGAAGTACCATCCAATAATTTGATTTCTGTTTTAGTAACCCTACTCACTTCATTTAAATTAACAATCACAGAACGTCCTACTCGATAAAAACGCTCATCAAGTAATTTTTCAACCTCATTTAAAGTCATCTTAACAACCACTTCATCATTGGCATGTATCGTTACATAATTGCCAAACACCTCAGCAAATCTTATTTGATATATAGGAACTCTCACCATTCCATTAGCTGTATCCATATTCAAAACAACATCATTCTTACTAATCTTTTCTATAGCACGTTCCAAGACTGAAAAAAACTTTTCTTCCTTTACCGGTTTCATCAAATAATGTAGTGCATTCACCTCATAGCCTTCAGCTATATAATCAGAATAACCAGTAATAAAAATAATTTGGACCGCATCATTATCTTGACGAATCTTCTTCGCCATGCTGACGCCATCCATTAAACCCATTTCGATATCTAACAAAAGTATGTCATAATCCTTAGCTTCTTTATAATGAAACAAGAAACTTTCAGCTGAAGAAAAAGAATCAATACTTAAAAGATGACTATAATCATTAGCCCACTTATTTAATAAATCTTTAAGATAATCACGATCACTTTCTAAATCATCGCAAATCGCAATCTTATAACGTACACCACACTCCATTTGTACTAATTATAAAAGAAAAGAAGAACTCAAAAATAGGTTTTTTGTGAATATTGTACCTTCACCCATATTCCATAAGTTATAGCAGCATTAAGATGTGGCGTAACTGTGGCGTAGAAATGGCGTAACTGTGGCGTAATTGTGGCGTAATATTTTTGAGGTGATGAATATGTTGTATATTGAAACAGATAAAGTGGAATTCAAAGAAAAGATTAATGATACTTTGACAAAAGAAATAGAATCTTTCTTAAATGCCGATGGTGGCGCTATCTATATAGGCATTGATGATGATGGAAAAATCGTAGGTGTAGACAATACAGATGAAGCTTTAAGAAAAATATCCGATATTATTTCCGACCAAATAGAACCCAACGCCATAGATTGTGTACGACTAGAAGTAGAATTTAAAGGTGATAAGATTATTAAAATTAATGTTAATAAAGGTTATTCACCACTATACTGCATCAAGAAATACGGATTCTCTCCAAATGGTTGTCACTATAGAATAGGTACCACTTGTAAATCTATGACACTCGAGATGATTAGAAATAAATTCGAACAAGGTTTATTAAACATTGATGCTATGGTCTTGCAAGAATCTTATAACCAAGATTTAAAGTTTGCGAAATTAAAATTATTGTTGTTGGAAAACGGATATCACATAGACGATATTTCTTTTGAAAGAAATTTTAAATTACGTACTACAATTGGATATTACAATTACCTAGCAGAATTGTTAGCCGATGATAATACCATTCCGTTCATTTTTGTAAAATTTAAGGGATATGATAAAACGGTTTTCTCAGAAAGAAAGGATTATGGCAATCAATGCATTATCTTAGCCTACGAGAAGATGAAAGAACGTTTATCTATAGAAAATATCTCTAAGACCATCACCAATCCTCGTCCAAGACGAGACATATACTTATTCGATATGGATGCGGTAAACGAGGCTTTAGTAAATGCCATTGTGCATAATGACTATAGAATTACTGATCCCCAAGTGGCTTTATTCCACAATAGATTAGAAATATTGTCTCATGGTGGCTTGCCTTATGGCCTTACGAAAGACGAATTCTTTAAAGGAATAAGTAAGCCTAGAAATAAACAATTAATGGATATCTTTTCTCGCTTAGGCATTGTAGAACATACAGGACACGGTATACCTAAGATTGTAGAAAAATACGGACAAGAAGTATTTGAAATAAGCGCTTCTTACATTAAAGTCACTATTCTTTTCAATAAAGAAGTCATGGAATTTAACAATATGCCATATGGCGTAATTAATGATATAAGTAAAGATATAATTGAAAGCCAATATCTTGCAGGCTTTGATGATAAAGAAAGTATTGTGCTTAGTCAAATAAGACAAAACCCAAAAATTACCGCAAAGCAAATCAGTATCAACACAGGTATTCCATTTAGAACTGTACAAAGACATATAGCTAATCTTCGTGATAATAATATACTCATAAGAGTAGGTTCTAATAGAGATGGATATTGGAAAACAAAATATTAGTATCAAAACAACACCAATTTAATTGGTGTTGTTTAATATAATGAACATAACACAAAAAGAGGCCATTCATTATGAACAGCCTCAATTAATTAATCTATTATTCAAATTCAACAGTGCCTGTAGGCTTTGGTGTATAGTCAAACAATACACGATTAATACCTGCTACTTCATGAGTAATACGATCAGTAATATGAACCATTACATCATGAGGAATTTCAGCAACTGTAGCAGTCATAACATCAATTGAACATACCGCACGAACAATGCAGCACCATTCAAACGCGCGCTTACCATCTTTAATACCAGTAGATCTAAATTCAGGAACTACTGTAAAGAATTGCCATACCTTTTCCTCTAAACCATTCTTAGCAAACTCTTCACGAAGAATCGCATCAGACTCACGAACGGCCTCTAAACGATCACGTGTAATAGCACCTGGACATCTTACACCCAAGCCTGGACCCGGGAATGGTTGACGATAAACCATATCATGAGGTAAGCCTAATGTTTCACCAACTACACGAACTTCATCCTTGAATAAAATTCTAACTGGTTCAACCAATTCAAATTCCATATCCTTAGGAAGGCCACCGGCATTATGATGCGCCTTAATGCCATCTTCAGATTCAAGAATATCTGGCCAAATTGTACCTTGAGCTAGAAACTCAATACCTTGAAGCTTTCTTGCCTCTTCAGCAAACACTTCAATAAATTCACCACCAATTATCTTTCTCTTAGTCTCAGGGTCAGCAACACCTGCTAACTTTTCAAGGAAACGATCAGTAGCATCCACATAAATTAAATTTGCGTTCATTTGATTACGGAACACCTCAACAACTTGTTCAGGCTCGCCCTTACGTAATAAACCATGATTAACATGAACACAAACTAGTTGTTGGCCAATAGCCTTAATTAAAAGTGCAGCAACAACAGAAGAATCAACACCACCAGATAAAGCTAAAAGAACTTTCTTATCACCAACTTGTTCCTTAATTAAAGCGATTTGCTCATCAATAAATTTTTGTGCCAATTCCGGTGTTGTAATTCTCTCCATATCAACCGGACGTCTGATTTCAGTAATGTTCATTGAAAACCCTCCCTAATATTTTTAATCAATTAATACGCTAATATTTTACATTATTTTCAGTTATATATAGAATTACTAATCAACACAATTATGTAAAATATGCATTTCTTCAAGATTTTATTAAAAAAATTGTCTTTCAGTTAAATACACAATGTTCATATTTGCCAAATTTTTGATTTTTTGGCAAATATGAACATTACTTTTAATAATCGAATTTATGCTCACCAACAGTAATTGTCTGAGTTAGCCTTTCACCTTTATAAGGCTTTCTAATCTCGATTAGATTTAAAACTGTATAACCACGCTTCTTTAAAAATTCAATCATATGATGATTATTAGGATGAACATAATTATAGACAGTCTCATTGCTATACACTTCAGCAAGTTTTTCAGCCTTTTCATGTAAAGCAGTCGCAACACCCAAACGTCGATATTTTTCTTTGACATAAATAGACTCTACCCAAACAATATCATCTTGGATACGACAAACCATATATCCTGCAAAATTCTCATCTACTAAAGCTACAAACACTGGAAAATTAGCTAATAGATATTCTTCCATTTCTTCTTTACCAGTTTCGATATTAGGCGATGATGTTATTCCTTTATATGAACGTAGTTCTACTCTAAACAAAACCACCATTTCTGCTAGCTCATCATTGATATCATTTAATTTAACTTCTCTAATTTCCATTTTCATAATCAAGAGCGTTTACAAATCAATCCAGATTCCTTCATCCTTAATTAACGAATTAGGCAAATTACGATAAAAGCTTTGTGCATCCTTATTACTTGCAATAAGGCCGACTAAGACATTTACGTTATATTGTTCCTTTAAAGATTTTCTAAGATGTTCCATTAGGACTTGTGCTACACCATTATGGCGATAACTCTTTAAAACACAAATCCAATCTAAATATGCTTTTATAGAACCATCAAAGTGACTAGGAATTAAACTAGCATCAGTACGTCCAACAACCTTATTATCAACATAAGCCAGAAAACTAATGCTTGTCTTATATAATGGATCTACAAAACTTTTTCTAACCGATTCTTCATAAGCTTCATCAATTTCCCAACCCCAAAAATCTTCTTGTCTTCTAAATTCGTGTTCAAAAGCTAACACATCATCTATTCTTTCTTTGGTATATGGTTCTATTCTTATTTGCATATTTTTATCTAGGCCTCCAATAATACTTTTATACGTTGTTTGATTATCATTTCCTATTTCGGATTATTAACAATTAGTATTCCAAAACAATTTTATTAATGATTATGTGTTAAAAATTTAAAATTATTTCGAATAATTAACACTAACTCACAACAATCATTTACTTTTATATATGCAGATAATGTATAAGAAAATCAAATAATTCTTTATTTGTCTTTCCATTAATTTCCTCTGCCTCTAAATACTGTGGAAATGGTATATCCTGCCTACACTCTCCACAAATATCAATACCCAAAATCTTTTCATTTTTTAAAATCGGCATCAGTAAACGCTCCAACATAGATAATGACATTTTACCTTGACTCCAATTTGTCATAGAATATTCTTCATCCAATATATCCTTATCTATAGAAATATACACTGGAAGATTCTTTTTTATCCTAGATATCTTACTTTTATCTTCTTCACTTTGAATTTCTTCCGCTGAAATAGTTAAAAGTTTTTCTTCATTTAAAACCTTTAAAATATCACCCTCTTGTGGTCCAATCAAAATCAATTGTTGTAACAAAGAATTGGTTCTTAATACATTACCGGCCCAATCACCACAACTAGTCATATCATCAATCATGGGCTTTTGCATATCAGTATGGTGATCAAACAAAATCAACGTAAAATCTTGTTCAATAAAATCCGTCATAATTTTTGTCACATAATGATAATTACCAGAATCTAAAAAATGAATACCATGGATTCCATAAGGTTTTATCCTAGATCTGATTTCTTCTTCTGCATCCTTAGAACAATACAAATCACATTCTCTAATATCAGAACAATCAATCCAATGAACCTTATCATTTTTTGGTATCTTCTCATCGCAATATACATGTGAAAAATCCAAGATCAAATGATTATTAAGCATGTTTAAATTATCACTCTTTAAATATAAAAAAGCACACCAATTTTATTTTGATGTGCTTATTTGACTAATTATTTAACCATTGTAGCTTCTAGTGCAACACTATCTGTAGCAACTGGAAGAATAGCCTTAACTGTATCAGTCTTAACAGAGAAACTATAATCTCTATCTACTGGTGTATAAGTATCTGGGTCATAAGCAGTAATTACGATTGCTAATCTATGACCTGCAGTTACTTCATATACATTTGGTTGTAAGAACATTGTGTAATCATGATATTCACCAACAGATGGAACAATTGAACCTGCAGAAGTAGCAGAAGCAAATCCAGAATCAGGATTAGCTAAATCTACCCACCCTTCTGCGATAACTTTATAATCTCTTTGCATTGGTGCAAAATTCTTGATATCCATCTTAGTTACACCAGAACCCATCCAGTGATTACCTTCGCCACCTTCAACAACATATGTATCAACATGATAACCTGGCTTATCAAATAGAGTGAATTCTTCATCATCTAAATCAACAAGTAAAGCATTAATAATAAGGTTATTATCAGCACCCTCGCTAGCATGAGCAAGAGCAGCACTAAAGTCTACTTCAACTGTACCCTTAATAGTTAAATCATTCTTGACTTCTGTTTGGAAAATAACATTTGCAGAAGAAGAAACCTTAGAAACAAATTCATCATGTCCCATAGCCTCATCATCTTGTAAATCCAAACCTGCAGCAGCATAATCAGCGCTGATTGTTACTTCTTCTTTATCAGAAACAGTAATCTCAACCTTGTTCTTGCTAGCATATGAATCATAAGAAACCCACTTGTTTTCATCTAAGTTGCTTTGAACTAAAGCTTCTGGTAATTTTTCTTCAATACCATTATCAAGACCATATAAGTAATGGCAATACCAAGCATTTAAAATATCATCATAACTATGGCCTGCAATTGGAATTGAGAAACCAGCAACATCATCATAAATTGTATAAGTTCCTGGTTCCATCCAACCTACTTGAGCAATCCACATATCATCAGTGATTTCTAATTCACCATTTTCATCAGGAATAGGAGCATGAGTATCTTGATGAGTTGGAGTAATATGGTCACCTTGATGCATCAACATCTTAACATCTAACCCAGCAGCCTTAAATGAGTTATACATCATCTCAGCTTGTTTAGTACGTACATTATAGTCATTTAATCCTTGAACGATTAAAGCACTACACTTAAAACCATCGCCCAATGTATAATCACGATTAGACCAAGCAAGATCATTATAGTCGTTACCATTAGCGAACATATCTTTAGCTAATTGATGTAAGTAAGCACCATAGCTTTCTTCAATAGTAGCCCAATCTTCCTTATCAAGATAACGTCCAGCGCAATACATAGCCAAACCAGCGATTTGCTCATCAGTACCGATATTTACACCTTGACAGTTATAGTAATCATACCAGCTAGCAATACCAGAAACTGGAACAATAGTCTTTAGGCCTTCAACGCCTGTTGCAGCTAAACCAAATTGAGTAGTACCAGCATAAGAACGTCCAGTCATACCAACGCTACCATTTGACCAATCAGCCTTAACTTCGATATTGTTTTCCTTATCAGTATAAGCTACACGATCACCTGTTAACCATTCGATAATTGCAGCAAACGCATCAATTTCAACATCACTACCACAAGTCTCAAAACCCTCAGAATTATTAGTACCAATGCCAGCTGACAACACAACTGCGAAACCACGAGCTAAGAAATAATCATACCAATCGATATCTTCATAGTCAGTAATACCTTCATATGGGCTGAAATAGAACCATTCATCTTGAGTAGCTTTAGCAGCAACTTCAAGAGTTGTCATTTCACCCTCCGGTGTACGAGCCGCTGGTTGAGCATGTAATAAATCCATATCATAACCAACACCCTCACCTGGTAATTCACTAATATCCTGACCATCTGAACATCCAGAAATATATGGACGAGCCTCAAAAATAGTAGCAGCCTTATAGTTACCCTCAGCAGCTGACTTAGGCAATTGAACAACAGCCTTAACTAAATCTGGCTTTCCATCGCCATCTGTATCATAATCAGTTTCAACATATACGCTATAACGAAGTACATCACTATTTTCATTAGTATAGCCCTTAGTAGTGCCCTTAGTATAAGGGAAGATTGGTTGAGCCATGCCATTAATGAACAACGGTTCAAGCTTATCACTTGAAACAGCATCCTTAACCTTTGACACAACATCCATCATAGTATCGAAATCTTCACTCATAATCTGAGCATCAAGATCAACACCATCAGAGAACAAACCTAAGCTTTTCGCAAATGCATTATAGTCATTTGGATAATCGCCTAAAGCTTCTTCACTCAAACCAGTCCATTCTAATAAAGCCTTAACAGCATCTTGATTAGAAACGGCAGCATCAGCATCCTCAACTTCAATACCAAGTTTTTCAGCTACATAGCTTCCAGTAACAGCAACATTCTTTTCTTTACCTGAACACCCTACTAACGAAAGAGCAAGTAAAAGAGAAAGAACGATTTTAAATAGTTTCATTTTCCATCTTCCTTCTTTTAATTAATTATTTTTTTCAGCTAAAAACATTTGCACCGAAAAAAAAGAGCCATTAAAATAGATAATCCATATCACATCTATTCTAATTTCTAAATGAATCTAGCTAAATACATTACATGCTCATTCTATCATACAAAAAGTTGAATATACACACTCACAACCACCAATAAATTCGAAAAAAGCGGCTTTTTTAGCCTTTTGTTGAAAACTCAAAACAAACAATGAAAATACTTCATCTTTTATAAATGTAATTATTTACTATAATTCTAATATTATTGAAAACGCTTTCATAATATAAAAAAATAAGCAAGTAATCAAACTCGATTAAATGGGTATCCAAACTTGTTAGGGGTCTACATTTTGAAGTGAACCCCTAAAGTTGGACAAACTTAGGAGGTTCACTTTTTATATGAAA
>ERZ1034992.707-NODE-707-length-17369-cov-4.704286_pt1 | contig 17369 bp, 11 predicted proteins | sample MGYA00520695_ERZ1034992 | MGnify/ENA primary metagenome ERZ1034992 (study PRJEB33766, sample SAMN09781778) | gut metagenome | biome: gut microbiome | host: Homo sapiens | place: Madagascar | study: EMG produced TPA metagenomics assembly of the PRJNA485056 data set...
GCTCGTCTGCGAGCAGTTCGGAAAAAGCATCGCGCAGCTTGGTCTGGAGTCCGAGCCGGAGGTCGTCTCGGCGGCGGGCGCGCTGCTGGCGACGCTCCGCGACGCGCAGAAAAACGCGCTTCCGCATATCCGCGAGCTGGAATTTTATCTGGCGGGGCGCTTTATGGGCCTCGGCCTTGCGGCGCGGCGCAATCTCGAGCTGACCGAGACGATGCGCTCCAAGGAAAAGAAGGGCAGCCTTCTGTGGGTGCTCGACCGGACTGCCACCGCCATGGGCGGGCGCCTGCTCCGGTCGTGGATGGAGCGGCCGCTGCTGTCTCCGGCGCTGATCGGAAAGCGTCTTTCCGCTGTGGACGAGCTGGTCAAAAAGAACATCGACCGCGAGGAGCTGATTTTGGCGCTCAAGGACGTGACCGATCTCGAGCGCGTCATCACGCGCATCGTCACCGGCACGGCAAACTGCCGCGACATGGTCGCGCTCTGCCGCGGAACGGAGCGTCTGCCGGAGATCCGCCAGCGGCTTTCCACGATGGACGCCGCAATGCTGCGGGTGCTTTGCGAGCAGCTCGACACGCTGGACGATCTGCGCGAGCTTGTCGCGCGTGCCATTGTGGACGACCCGCCCTTCACCGTGCGCGAGGGCAAAATGATCCGCACGGGCTACAGCGAGGAGGTCGATCGCCTTCGCGACATTCAGGAAAACGGCGCGGCGGCGATGCTCGAGATCGAGACGAAGGAAAAAGAGAAAACCGGCATCCGAAACCTGCGCGTGCGCTATAACCGCGTGTTCGGCTACTCGATCGAGGTAGCCAAGGGGCAGGTCGATATGGTGCCGGACTACTATGTTCGCAAGCAGACGCTTGCAAACGGCGAGCGCTACATCACGCAGGAGCTCAAGGAGCTGGAAAACACCATCCTGACGGCGAAGGACCGCATCGTGTCGCTGGAATTTGAGCTTTTCCAGCAGGTGCGCCAGACGCTTGCCGATGCTGCGCCGCGCGTGCAGCAGACGGCGCGGGCCGTCGCGGCGGTGGACGTGCTGGCAGACCTTGCCGCCATTGCGGTACATAACCACTACTGCCGCCCGGAGATCGACCTGTCCGGCGAGATCTCCATCACCGAGGGACGCCACCCCGTGGTCGAGCAGATGCTCAAAAACGCGCTGTTCGTCCCCAATGATACGCGCCTTGGCGAGGAGGGATGCCGCATCGCCATCATCACCGGCCCCAACATGGCGGGCAAATCCACCTACATGCGTCAGGTCGCGCTCATCACGCTCATGGCGCAGATGGGCAGCTTCGTCCCCGCAAGATCCGCGCGCATCGGCGTGGTCGATCAGATCTTCACACGCATCGGCGCGTCCGACGACCTTGCCTCCGGCCAGTCAACATTTATGGTCGAGATGTCGGAGGTCGCGGATATTTTGAAAAATGCAACGGCGCGGTCGCTGCTGATCCTCGATGAGATCGGGCGCGGTACCTCCACCTTTGACGGCATGGCCATTGCGCGCGCTGTTCTGGAATATGCCGCCGACCGCAGGCGCCTTGGCGCAAAGACGCTGTTTGCAACGCATTATCATGAACTGACGGACATTTCGCAGGAGCTTTCCGGCGTGCAGAATTTCAACATTGCCGTCAAAAAGCGGCAGGGAGACATGATCTTCCTGCGCAAGATCGTCCCCGGAGCCGCCGACGACAGCTACGGCGTCGAGGTGGCAAAGCTCGCGGGACTGCCCGACCGGGTGGTCTCCCGTGCGCGGGAGATCCTCAGAAAGCTCGAATCGGACACGCCGCAGGCACCCCGGAAGCAGGCCGCGCCGGAAAGCGATCAGGTCTCCATGCTCGACATGGGCGCCGAGGAGATCCGCCGCGCGCTCGAGGCCGTCACGGTCGAAACGCTCACGCCCATCGAGGCGATGAACGTCCTTTACCGGCTCAAGCAGATGCTCTGAGTGCCGCAGACTGACAGGAAAGGAAGGATCTCATGGCAAGACGCACCTCCGCACGCTATTTTAACGCGCGGCTCACAAGGGCGGAGCTCATCGCGGGATGGTGCTATCTGCCGTTTTATCTGGTCGTGCTGAGCGTGCTGCTGCAGCAGCTCTTTGCGTGGCTGAAGCTGCCGCCAGATGCGATCACGCTGAACATTGCCTATTTTGCCGTCAATCTGGCGGCGGTGCTTGTGATCTTCCGCAATTTTCTGCGCCAGCCCTTTTTCGGCGCGAATTTCTGGGAGTTCCTTCAGGCCTGCATCCTCGGCTTCGTGTTCTATCAGGCGGGGACGTTTGCGGTGCAGTTTGCCGTGACAAAGCTCGGCGGCACCATCGACATTTACAACAACGAGACGGTGACAAATCTTGTGCTTCAAAACCGATATGTGATGCTCGCGGTGTCGGTCGTATTCGCGCCGATCATTGAGGAAACGCTCATTCGGGGACTGGTGTTCGGCTCGATTCGGACGGCGTCGCGTCCGCTTGCGTATATCACCGCCATTTTTGTGTTCACCATGATGCACAACTGGCAGTATTTCGGTCTGCATCCGCTGGGAGCGGTGCTGCTGAGCTGCCTTGCCTATGTTCCGGCGTCGGCGGCGCTCTGCTGGACGTATGAAAAAGCGGGAACCATCTGGGCGTCCATCACCGTCCACGCCATTATCAACGCGATCACATTCGGGATCGTTGTACTACCCTGAGACCCAACTGGAAAGGAGACGCATCCATGCCGAAGATCCAACAGCTCGACGCCCATGTCGCAGACCTCATCGCCGCAGGCGAAGTCGTTGAGCGGCCGGCCTCCGCCATTAAGGAGCTGATCGAAAATGCCATCGACGCTGGCGCGTCGTCCATCACCGTGGAAATTCAAAACGGCGGCATGACCTTCATGCGCGTGACCGACGACGGCTGCGGCATGGAGCCGCACGATGCACGCATTGCGTTTTTGCGCCATGCGACGAGCAAGCTGCGCACGAAGGACGACCTCGCTGCCATCGGAACGCTCGGCTTCCGCGGCGAGGCGCTTGCCGCCATCGCCTCAGTCTCGAAGATCGACCTTCTGACCAAAACGCGCGGCAGCGCGTCCGGCACGGCGCTGTATCTCGAGGCGGGCGTCGTCTGCTCGGAGGAGCCTGCGGGATGCGCCGACGGAACGACCATTCTGGTGCGCGACCTGTTTTACAACACGCCCGCGCGTATGAAATTCATGAAATCCGACACGGCCGAGGCCTCCGCAGTCTTTACCGCCGTGCAGCGCGAAGCGCTGTCACACCCGGAGATATCCTTCCGTTTTCTCAAGGACGGCGTTGAGCAGCTCCATACCGCGGGCGACGGCGACCGCCGCGGCGCGATCTATCAGGTGCTCGGGCGGCAGCTTGCAAACGATCTGACGCCGGTGGAAAGCCGGTGGGAAAAGATTGCGGTCAGCGGCTTTGTCACAAAGCCGACCGCGACCCGCGGCAACCGGAGCCTGCAATTTTTCTTCGTCAACGGCCGCTTCATCAAATCGCGGACGCTCTGCGCCGCGCTGGAGGAGGCCTATAAAAACCAGATGATGGCGGGCCGCTTCCCGGCGTGCGTCCTGCACATCACGCTCCCGGTCGAGGCCGTGGACGTGAACGTGCATCCCGCCAAGACCGAGGTGCGCTTTTTGTCGGAGCGGAGCGTTTTTGACGCCGTCCACTACGGCGTTCTTTCCGCGCTCAACAAGACCCCCGGCGCGCCCGAGATGCGCCTGCCGGAAAAGCAGGAGCCAAAGCCGCAGACAGCCGCGGCGGCTCCGCAGAAGGACTTTTTCAAAACCATGACGGCGGCGGAATACCGCGCCTCCGCGCAGACCGCCCTGAAAGACGCCTTTGCCTCGGAGATCCAAAGACCCAAACGGCTAGATCCGCAGCCCGCCCCGGAGCCTGCGCCCGAGCGGGCAGAGCCGCCCGCTTCCGTGCGTCCCGCGCGTCCCGTGAACATTTTTCCGGACGCGCTCGAGGCGGAGCTCCTGACCGGCATGTCCGGCTCACGCCCGGAGCCGGTTCTTCCCCGTGAGCACGCGGAGCCGGAGCCGGCGGCGGAAAACGCTCCCGAGGAAAACACCGCGCCCGAAACGCCCGTTCAGGAGGCGCTTCCCATCGAGGAGGAGCCATGGCGCGTGATCGGCGAAGCGCTGAACACCTATCTCCTCGTCGAGCAGGGCGAGCACCTCATTTTCATCGACAAGCATGCCGCGCACGAGCGCATTTTGTTTGAAAAGCTCCGCAAGCAGTCCGCGCCTGTCATGTCCCAGACGCTCCTTGCGCCCATCCCTGCCGGACTCACGCGCGAAGAAGCCTCTGCCGCACTGGAAAACGCCGCGCTCCTTGAGCGCTGCGGCTTCGGCATCGAGGACTTCGGTGACGGCACCGTCCTCCTGCGCCGCGTGCCCTGCGACATGGACCCTGCGGATGCCGAAACCGCCCTCGCCGAGCTGACCGGCCAGCTTCTGGAGGGGCGCACCCTCGACCCCGAAGCGCTCCGCGACGAGCTTCTTCACACCGTCGCCTGCAAAGCCGCCATCAAAGCCGGTTACCACACCCAGCCCCGCGAGCGCGACGCCCTCATCCGTGAGGTGCTCACTCGCGATGACATCAAATACTGCCCGCATGGGCGTCCGGTATGTGTTACACTGACGAGAAAGCAGTTGGAGAAGCAGTTTAAGCGCACATAAATCCGGGCGGGTCTCTCACCGCATCTCATCTGTTCGGAAGGCTCGGAATACACCCGGTATGCCGTCGCCTTCCAAACATCGACCTGCGGCGAGATCCCGCGCCCGGACGGGTGGGTCTCCCACCGCATCGTATCTGCTCGGAACACCCGGGACAGAGGAAAATGACCAGAAACCTGTTTATGAAACGGAGGGCCGGAAATGGAAGCATATGACCGCATCGTCTGCGTGGTTGGCCCGACGGCCTCCGGCAAGACAAAAATGGCCGTGGAGCTGGCGAAGCAGCTCGGCGGCGAGGTGATCTCCTGCGACTCCATGCAGATCTACCGCGGCATGGACGTCGGCACGGCAAAGCCGACCGACGAGGAAATGCAGGGAATTACGCACCACATGATCGACATTGCAGAGCCGGACGAGGATTTTTCCGTCGGCCGGTATGTGGAAATGGCGGACGCGTGCGTGCAGGACGTTCTTTCACGCGGAAAGACGGCTGTGATCGCGGGCGGAACCGGGCTGTATGTTGACAGCCTGATCGCCGGGCGGAGCTTTGCGCCGGTTCCGTCTACCGGAAAACGGGAAATGCTGGAGCGCAGAGCGGAAGCCGAGGGCGTCGAGGTGCTGCACCGCGAGCTTTCGGAGGTCGATCCGGAGACGGCGGCGCGGCTTCCGCTTGCCGACCGCCGGCGCATCATCCGCGCGCTGGAGGTCTATCAGGAGACCGGAATGACCATCACCGAGCACAACGAGGAGACAAAAAAGCAGCCGCCGCGCTACCGTCCGGTGTGGCTCGGCATGACGTTTGAGGACCGTGCCGCGCTGTATGCGCGCATCGATCTGCGCGTGGAGGAAATGATGCGGCAGGGGCTTGCGGACGAGGTGCGCGCGCTGCTGCGCCGCGGCGTTCCCGAGACGGCCACCGCGATGCAGGCCATCGGCTACAAGGAGCTGACTGCCGCCGTCCGCGGAGAAACGGACATGCTTGAGGCCGTCCGACTCATCCAGCAGCGCTCGCGCAACTATGCCAAGCGCCAGCTGACATGGTTCCGGAGAAACGGGCAGATACACTGGCTTTCGCAGACGCTTCCGCTCGATTTTGCAGCGATTTTTGCAGATGCCGCCGCGCATATTCCTTTTTTCGCGCGGTAGACATGCTACGATATGGGTATTACAAACAGAAAAGGAGTCAATACCCATGTCTCACAATGAAATCTATCAGGATCAGTTTCTCAATCAGGCCCGCAAAAGCCGCATGCCGGTGACCGTTTTTCTGATGAACGGTTTTCAGATGCGCGGCGTCATCACGGGCTTCGATCCGTTTGTCGTCCTGCTGCAATCCGAGGGACGGCAGCAGATGATCTATAAACATGCGGTCTCGACGATCACCCCGTCGTCGCCGCTTCCTCTGACGCAGGAATGAGCCGGGCGGCTCCCTGCGCACAGGCAAAGGAGCCATTATGAAACAGGGCAAGCATTATACGACCATCATCCTTTGGATCCTGCTCGCGGCGATCACGGCCTACTTCGGCTACAACGTCGCGACCTCGATCCATGAGCCGCTGACGACCGTGACCGTCATGGAGTACGCGGCAAGCTCGGGCTATTACGCCACGGGCTACGTTGTGCGCAGTGAAACGGTCATCGAGTCGGAGTACGGCATCACCGTGGTCACGGCAAAGGAGGGGGCGCGCGTTGCCGCCGGCGAACCGGTCGCGACCGGCTACCTGACGGACAACGCGCAGGAGCGCCAGCGGCGGATCACGGAGCTGAGCAGTCAGCTCGACCAGCTCGGATATGCCTATCGTTCCTCGTCGAGCCTTGCGGATCAGGCTGCGCTCGACACCGAGATCGTGAGCGATCTGACGGCGCTCGCCAAGTACATCAGCCGCCGCGACATGAACTCCATCGCAGATCTTTCGCCGGAGCTCAAGGGACTTGTTCTGCGCCGAAGCTCCGACGAGGGCGCGACCACGGTCATTGCCGCGCAGATGACGGCGGTGCAGAATGAGCTGGACACGCTCAAAAATGAGGCCGAGGCGGACACGCGCGTGGTCAGCGCGCCAGCGGCGGGCTATTTTTCCAGTGCTGTGGATGGCTATGAGCGCGTCCTGACGCCCGAACGCCTTCAGAATCTGAGCGTCTACGACTACAACGCGCTCGAACCCGAAACGCCGCCGGAACATGCGGCGGGCAAACTCATCGCCGGAAATACGTGGTATTACGTGACGGCGATCCCTGCCGGTGAGCTGGGCGAGCTTCAGGCCGGCGATACGGTCAAGGTCTCGTTTGCACGCGATTTTTATGAGCAGATCGAGATGAAGGTCTCCCGCATCAGCGACAATCAGGCGGGATTCCGTCTGCTGGTGCTCTCCTCCGACCGCTATATGCAGAATGTGACGCTCCTGCGGCAGCAGTCGGCGGACGTGGTTTTTGAGTCCTTTGAAGGACTGCGCGTGCCGAAGGCGGCGGTGCATGTGGACAAAAACAGTCAGCCGGGCGTCTACATTCTCGAGGGCGCGACGGCGGTCTGGAAAAAGATCGAGATCCTTCACGACAACGGTGAAAGCTATGAGGTGAAGCTCGACCTGACCTCGACGGCAAATCTCTGGCCGGGCGACGAGGTCATCGTGAGTGCAAAGAATTTGTATAACGGAAAGGTGGTCGGATAAGGATGGCAAGCATTGCAGAGAATATCAGGGTCATCCGGGAAACTATGGCGCAGGCCGCGAAGGCGGCAGGACGCGAGCCGTCGGAGGTGCTGCTTTGCGCCGCAACAAAGATGAACGACGCGGCGGCAGTGCGTGAGGCGGTCGCGGCGGGCGTGGACTGCTGCGGAGAAAACCGCGTGCAGGAGCTGACGCAGAAGCTCGCAGAGGGCGCCTACACGGGAAAACCCGTCCATTTCATCGGCCATTTGCAGACCAACAAGGTCAAGCAGGTGGTGGGAAAGGTCGATCTCATCGAGTCGGTCGACCGGATGGAGCTTCTTGAGTGCATCGAGAAGACCGCCGCGAAGCTCGGCATCGTGCAGCCCATTTTGCTGGAGGTCAACATCGGCGCAGAGGAGAGCAAATCCGGTTTTTTACAGGAAGAAATTTGGCAGGCTGTGGAAAAAATGGCGGATTTCCCGCACTGCCGTCTCCGCGGACTCATGGCGATCCCGCCAATTAGCCTCCATCCGGGCGATAATCGAAGATATTTTGCCGAAATGCGCAACCTTTTTGTTGACATAAGCGAGAAAAAATACGATAATGTAGACATGGAATGCCTGTCGATGGGAATGAGCGGCGATTATGCCGATGCCATCGCCGAGGGCGCGACCATGATCCGCGTGGGTACTGCGATTTTTGGCCCGAGAAATTATAATGTCTGACAGACACAGATATTGGAGGATACAAGATTATGGGATTTATGGAAGAACTCAAGAAGCTTGCAAAGCCGTATGGCGAGGATGACGACGATTTTGACGAATTCGATGACGAACCGCGCTCCAAGGCGTCCCGTCCGTCGCGCAGCTCCGCCGCTCCGGCCCCGGCTCCTTCGTTCTCTTCATCTTTTGACGATATGGACGACGACACCATGAGCGGCAGCAGCTCCCGCCGCACGCCCGGCGGCAGCAAGGTGGTCAACATCCACACGACGGCCCAGATGCAGGTCGTGCTGGTCAAGCCCGACCGCTTTGACAATGTCTCCGACATCGCCGAGCATCTGCGCAGCAAGCATGCGGTCGTGCTGAACCTTGAGGCGACGAATAAGGATGTTGCCCGCCGTCTGGTCGATTTCCTGTCCGGCTGCGCCTACGCGCTCGACGGCAAGATCAAGAAGATCGCCATCAGCACCTATATCATCACGCCGTACAATGTCGACATCGTCGGTGATCTGATCGACGAACTGGAAAATAACGGCCTTTACCTTTAATTGACTTCGCAGGAGGGACAAGCACTCATGTTTACACCGCAGGAAATTCAGGAGCAAACCTTCTCCAAGGCTGTGTTCGGCGGATACGATATGCAGCAGGTCGATGATTTCCTTGAGCCGCTGACCGAGGATTATATCACGCTGTACAAGGAGAACGCCGTTCTCAAGTCCAAGATGAAGATCCTTGTCGAGAAGCTGGAGGAATACCGCTCGCAGGAGGCAGGGATGAAGCGTGCCATCGCCAATGCCCAGCAGACCTGTGACAAGATGATCGCCGAGGCGCAGGCCAAGTGCGCGGGCATGATGAACGATGCGCAGGGCAGCGTCCGCAGCCAGACGGCAGATCTCCAGCAGAGTGTTGCCGAGGAAGAGGAGCGCCTGACGCGCGCCAAGCAGACCGCGCAGAATTTCATCAATGTGGTCGAGCAGGATATCCGCGGACATCTGGAGCTGCTGGACAAGCTCAGAAGCATGGATCTCAAGGTCGAGGAGCAGCCGAAGCAGCCAAAGCCCCCCGTGCGTGAGAAGCCCTACGACTGGAGCAAGCAGGAGACGCCCCCGATGATCGTGCCGTCCGCGCCGCCCGCACCGTCGGCGTCCGCGTCCGACATCGCCTCGGAGATCTCGGAGAATCTGGAGAAGCTGGTCGGCTCGGAGCCTGCACCGGATCCCACGGTCGCTCCGACGCAGCCTGCGTCTCATCCGGACAACAGCGCAACGATCAAGTTCACAAATCTGAAATTCGGTAAAAATTACGACCCCACGTCGGTCTGACCGGCAGGGAAAAATAAAACGATCACATACACATGCGATGATAAGGACGAGTACGGTCACTCGTGCGCACAGAGAGCTGCCGGTCGGTGGAAGGCAGCGGCAGGAGTGACCCGAATATCCCCTTTGAGCATCCGACCGAACGGCAGCCAGTAGGCTCGGACGGGTCCTCCCGTTACAGAGGCATGAGCGCCCGCAGAGCTTTTGCGGGAATTCAGGTGGTACCACGGCACACGCCGCCCTGAGTCTTTGACTCGGGGCGTTTTTTTGTGATTATACTTCATTTGGAGGATCAAGATGGAATACAAAAAGACACTGAACATGAACAAATCCGGTTTCCCGATGCGCGCGGGTCTTCCGCAGCGCGAGCCTGCCATGCTGGAGGCGTGGAAGAAGCTCGACGTTTACGGCGAGCTGCTGAAAAAGAACGAGGGCAAGCCCCGTTTTTCCCTGCATGACGGCCCTCCGTTCTCCAACGGCGACATCCACATGGGTCACGCGCTCAACAAGTCTCTGAAGGACTTCATCGTGCGCCTGTATGCGATGCGCGGCTACTACACGCCGTTCATTCCCGGCTGGGACAACCACGGTATGCCCATCGAGTCTGCCATCATCAAGAAGAACAAGCTCAACCACAAGACCATGCCCGTTCCCGAGTTCCGCATGGCCTGCCAGGAGTTTGCGCAGAAATACATCGACCGTCAGATGGAGGGCTTCAAGCGCATCGGCGTCATCGCCGACTGGGAGCATCCTTATAAGACGATGAACAAGGGCTTCGAGAGCGAGGAAGTCAAGGTCTTCGGCGAAATGTTCAAAAAGGGCTACATCTACAAGGGCCTCAAGCCCGTCTACTGGTGCCCGAAGGACGAGACAGCGCTGGCGGAGGCGGAGATCGAGTACCACGACGATCCGTGTACCACGGTCTATGTCAAGTTCAAGATGCGCGACGATCTCGGCAAGCTGCCGCACCTCGACCATGAGAAGCTCAGCTTCGTGATCTGGACGACCACGATCTGGACGCTTCCCGGCAACCTCGCCATCGCGCTCAACCCGAAGGAAAGCTATGTTGTCGTCCGCAACAACGCAAACGGCGAGATGTACATCGTTGCCGAGGCGCTGATGGAGAAGGTCATGCGTGTGGGCGGCGTCGAGGACTATGCGGTCGTCGAGCGCCATGAGGGCGCGTTCTATGAGAACATGCTGGCTGACCATCCCTTCCTGCCGAAGACCTCGCGTCTGGTGCTGGCTGATTACGTCACGATGGACTCCGGTACCGGCTGCGTCCATACTGCGCCGGGCTTCGGCGCGGACGACTATCAGACCTGCCGCCGCTACGGCATGGAGCTGGTCGTTCCGGTCGATGACCGCGGCCGCCACACCGATTACGCGGGCAAGTATGCCGGCATGAAGACCGACGAATCGAACCCCGTCATTCTCGAGGATATGCGTCAGAGCGGCGCGCTGTTTGCCTGTGAGGACATCGTCCACTCCTACCCGCACTGCTGGCGCTGCAAGAGCCCGATCATCTTCCGTGCCACGCCGCAGTGGTTCTGCTCGGTCGAGTCGTTCAAGGACAAGGCCGTTGCCGCCTGCGAAAATGTGTACTGGAACCCCGCCTGGGGCAAGGAGCGCATGATCTCCATGATCCGCGAGCGTGCCGACTGGTGCATCTCCCGCCAGCGCCGCTGGGGTCTGCCGATCCCGGTGTTCTACTGCAAGGACTGCGGCAAGCCCATCTGCAACGATGAATCCATCGCGCGCATTTCGCAGCTTTTCGCGGAGCACGGCTCGAACATCTGGTTTGAGAAGGAAGCCATGGAGCTGATTCCCGAGGGCTTCACCTGCCCGCACTGCGGCGGCAAGACCTTTGAGAAGGAAACGGATACGCTGGACGGCTGGTTCGACTCCGGCTCGACGCATTTTGCCTCCATGCAGAAGGATCAGGGCTTCTGGCCCTCCGATATGTATATCGAGGGCGCCGATCAGTACCGCGGCTGGTTCCAGTCGTCTCTGCTGACGGCGGTCGGCGCACTGGACAGAGGCGCACCCTTCAAGCAGTGCCTCACGCACGGCTGGACCGTGGACGGCGAAGGCCGCCAGATGCACAAGTCGCTCGGAAACGGCATGGATCCGGCGGAGATCATCAACAAGTACGGCGCAGACATCCTGCGTCTGTGGGCAGGCTCGGCGGACTATCATGCCGACGTCCGCTGCTCTGATTCCATCTTCCAGCAGCTCAGCCAGAACTATCTGAAGTTCCGCAACACGGCAAAGTTCTGCCTCGACAATCTGGTTGACTTCGACCCGAACGAGCTGGTCGCGCCGGAAAATATGCCGGAGCTTGACCGCTGGGCGATCACGAAGCTCAACGAGCTGCTCGTCAAGTGCGAGGAGAGCTACAGCAACTACGAGTTCCACGGCGTTTCCCACGCCATCAACGATTTCTGCGTCGTGACGCTTTCGAGCCTCTATCTTGACATCATCAAGGACCATCTCTACTGCGATGCAAAGGAAAGCCTGACCCGCCGCAGCGCACAGACGGCGCTCTGGCTGATCCTCGATGCCATGACCAAGGCGTTTGCGCCGATCCTCGCCTTCACCTGCGACGAGATCTGGCTCCAGATGCCGCACCGTGCCGAGGATGACGCCCGCAACGTCCTGCTGAACGTCATGTCGAAGCCGTATGCAGATTACGCTCTGAGTGCAGAGAAAATGGCTGTCTGGGATACCGCCATCCGTGTCCGCAGCGATGTCAACGGCGTGCTCGAACGTGCCCGCGCAGACAAGCGCATCGGCAAGAGCCTTGAGGCGCACGTCACGCTCTCGGCACTCGATGCACCGGCGGCCGAGGCGCTCAAGGCGGTCCGCGAAATGAACCTCGCGGAGCTGTTCATCGTGTCGAACGTCTCTGTTGCAGACGAGCGCGCAAGAGAAAATGCCGTCACCGGCAGCGGCACGAATTTCCCCGGCCTCACGATCGAGGTCACGGAAGCCCCCGGCACGAAGTGCCCGCGCTGCTGGATGCACTCCGAGCAGGCAAACGAGGAGGGCCTCTGCCCGCGCTGCGCCGAGGTCATGAAGAACTTCGTCGAGACGGAGCTTTGAGCGAAAGCGTTCCTGAGCGTATAAAAAGTGGGCCTGCCGCATTGCGGCAGGCCCATTGATTTTGATTGATCGATTTTTATTACTTTACCTTGGCAGCGAGCTTGGCCTTCTTCTCGCGCTCGAGGCGGGAGATCCACATGGCGCAGGTTGCGTCGCCGGTGATGTTCAGCGTGGTACGACCCATGTCAAACAGCTTGTCAACACCCGCGATCAGCGCGATGCCTTCGACCGGCAGATTGACGGAGGTAAGCACCATCGCCAGCATGATCATGCCAGCGCCAGGCGTACCGGCAGTGCCGACCGAGGCAAGTGTTGCGGTCAGAACGATCATCGCCATCTGACCGAGCGTCAGGTCGATGCCATAGCAGCAGGCAATGAAGACCGCGCAGACTGCCTGATAGATGGCCGTGCCGTCCATGTTGATCGTTGCGCCGAGCGGCAGGACGAATGCACTGATCTCCGGCTCCGCACCCATCTTGTTGCAGCATTCGATGTTGACGGGCAGCGTTGCGTTGGAGGAGGTCGTGGTGAACGCCGTGATCATGGCGGGCGCAATACCCTTGAAGAATGCGAATGGACTCATCTTTGAGAGGAACTTGACGGACAGACCGTAGACAATCACAACGTGCGCGATGTAGCCGATGTAGGCAACGGCAATGATGAGCGCCAGCTTGCCAATGATTTGCGGGCCGTTGACGGCGACCACATCGGTCATCAGGCAGAAGACGCCGATCGGGGTGAAGCTGATGATCATCATCATGATCTTCATGACGACCGCCTGTGCATAGTTGATAAACTCACCGATCTTCTCGCCCTTCTCACCGGCGGCGAGGCAGCCCGCGCCGAGGAAGATCGAGATGACGATGACCGGCAGCATGTCGGCATTGACCATTGGCTTAAACAGGTTGTCAGGGAAAATGTTCACGATGACGCTCATGACCGAAGGCGCATCTTTGGCCTCATACGCCAGTCCCTCGATCTCCGTGGAGGGCAGGGGCGTGAACGAACCCTTAAAGAGGTTGACAAGCAGCAGACCGACCACAACGGCCAACGCAGTGGTGCACATGTAATACACGAAAGTTTTGAGACCGACTGAGCCAACGCGCTTGAGATCTTTCAGGGAGATGACGCCGTCGGCGATGGAGAACAGAACAACGGGAACAACGAGGAATTTCAGAAGGTTGACATAGATCGTGCCGATAGGCTTGATCCACTCAGTGGTGAACGAGCCGAGCTTGGCAAATGCAAATGCAAGACCCGCGAGGATGCCGAGCGCCATGCCGATAAAAATCTTGATCGGCAGACTCAGTTTCTTCTTTTCTTTCATACATACTCTCCTTTTCTTCTCCGGGGGGATCCCCTTAATACATTTACTACAGTAGCACATTAAATGGGACACGTAAAGGCATATTGCTGAATCTTAACGTGATTTTAACGGCATAACTATACAAAATGCACAATAAATAGCCGAAAAAATAGGGAATACAGAAAAATGTGTTTCGTCTGCGTAAAGAAAACAAAACGCGGCGTGCGCCGCAGAAGGGTCGATTCTGCGGTGCACGCCGTCGGCGATATTTGTTGTTCGGCTGACAGGCTCAGAGGAAGCGATCCCAGAGATCATCAAGCTTTTCCGTGAGCTGCGCACAGCCCTTCTGCACGTCGTCTCGCAGCTCCAGCAGGCCGCTGCGGGCGCGGTTGACAGCGGCGAGATATTCGGAGACATGGCGGTAAAACTCGTCTGACGGTGCGTCATGGGGCGGATAGAGCCCGCGGCAGAAGTTTTCAAGCACGACCTCATAGCGCGCACAGGCACGGCGGACGGAGCTTTCCCATGAAATGTAGATCTCCTTCTGTGCATTCTCGCCGACCTGACGCAAAAGCGCGCGCTTGCCGTAGAGCTTTTTCAGCAGCGCTGCCATGGAGGCGGAATTTTCTTCGATGAAAAAGCCGTTTTTCCCGTCGGTGATGTCCTCGGCGGCGCAGCTTCCGGCGATCAGCACGCTTGCAAGGCCGCAGGCCGCCGCCTCGCGGACGACAAGGCCGTTTGTGTCGAAGGTCGAGGGAAAGAGGAACAGATCCGCGCGGCAGTACCATGCGCGGACAACGTCGCGGTCATAGGCGGGCGCGGCAAAAAAGACCTTGTCACCGAGGGAAAGCTCCTTTGCGTAGGCTTTGATCTCGTCACCGTCGGTGCCCTTGCCGACAAAGACCATGCGGAAATCGTATCCGCCGTCCTTGAGCAGCTTCATGGCGTCGAGGATGATGCGAAGACCCTTGTACCACATCAGCCGCCCGACAAACAGAAAGACCGGCACACCCTCCGGCAGGTCAAGGCCTGCGCCGACGGCGTGCGCCGCCTCGTCCGGCACGCGTCCTGCGTCAAAATCAACGCCGTTCGGCATGACGATGCAGTCGCCGGCGTAGCCGAGCGAACGCAGGTTTTCTCCTGCGCCGCGGCTGACCGTCCAGACCTCATCGCAGGCGGAAATGTTCTCGACCAGCGTGCGGACGGCGGCCTCCTGAAGCCACTTGGCACGGATGGCGTGAGCGATGTCGATGTCGAATTTTGTGTGGTAGGTGAAGATCAAGGGAACGTGGATGCGGTCGCGCACCAGACGCGCCAGAACGGTGGAGGCGACTGGGCAGTGGCTGTGGATGAGGTCAAAATGCTTTTCCTCGAGCGTCTGCATGGTCTCCGCCGAGATGGGGTTGCCCGCGCGGTAGCCGACGAGCTTTGTCAGGTCGAGACTTGGATAGCGGATGACCTCAAAGGGAAAATCGGAGTCGTCGGCGTTCGGATAATAGGGGGTCACGACTGTGGCTGTGCCGTAGTCTTTCTGTATATTCCTTGCGTAATTTGTCACGGCGTTTGCAACGCCGTCGATGACCGGGGGAAAGGAATCGTTCATCAGGCAGATGTTTCTTTTGGTCATAGGGATACCTCCTGCGCGGGCGGATGGGTGTGGGCTGCGGACTCTACCATGAAAATACCACATGAGCCGCCGCGTGACAAGTAAAAAATCTCCGGCAGAGCGCTTCTGCCGGAGATTTTTTGAGCTTGTCAAAAAGTCTTTTGACAAGCTCTCAAACGCGAACCGCGGAGCTGGGTTCGCGTTTGAAAAGGCTGCGTGATGCGGCGCGCATAATTTGTGCGCAGTTTGCGCACAAATTCCACACTTGCATCACGGAGAGAATTTTGTCCGACGTACACGCCGCCGGACAAAATGGATTCACATTTTCTTTCGCCGTGCGCGGCGAAACTCTACGAGCTTTTTTGTGATAGGGAATTACTTGTTCTGCGCGTTTGCAAGCTTGGTCTGGCGGCGGTTTTTGACCTCGTCGCTCATGGGCTGGATGTCGCCCGCGTGGATGAGCGCCTGCTTGGTGATGACCGGGCCGAACAGCTCATAGACAAGGATCGCAAACAGCGTGATGTTGCAGATCAGGTTGCTGCTCTCGCCGAGCTTGCGCGCCGTGACGCACATGCCGAGCGCCACGCCAGCCTGCGGCAGCAGCGCCGAGCCAAGGTGATGGTAGACCTTCTTCGGGCATCCTGTAAGCTTCGCGCTGTAGAACGCGCCGAAGTACTTGCCGAGGCTGCGGAAGACGATGTAGATCACGCCGAGCAGCACGACCATGCCGTCACGGAAGAAGCCGAGCTCCAGCTGCGCGCCGCTGATGACAAAGAAAAGGGCAAACAGCGGCGAGGTCCAGCGATCAGCCTTCTCCATCAGATCCTCGGACAGCGGGCAGATGTTGCAGAACACCGTGCCGAGCATCATGCAGGTGAGCAGGGAGGAGAAGCTGATCGTGACGGGGCCGAGCGGGAAGCTGAGGCCGGTCAGCGCACACGTCAGGAAGACGACCGCGATGGTCATGTTCAGACGGTTCGTGTTGGAGTTGAACAGCGTTTCGAGCTTTGTGAGCACGAAGCCCATCAGCGCGCCGAGGCCGAGCGAAAGGACGATCTCCAGCAGCGGGTTTACGAGGATGGAGATCATGTCGACCGCGCCGGAATGCATGGCGTCTGCGATGCCGAAGGAGACGGAGAAGACGATAAGGCCCACCGCATCGTCGAGCGCGACGATCGGCAGAAGCAGATCGACAAGCTCGCCCTTGGCCTTGTACTGGCGCACGACCATCAGCGTGGCTGCGGGCGCCGTGGCGGTGGCGATGGCGCCGAGGACGATGGCCTGATCAACGCTGACGATCTCAGGGAAGCAAAGGTGGAAGACCAGCAGCGCGGCATCGACCAGCACCGTGGCGACAAGCGCCTGCGCGATGCCGACGATGGTTGCCTGACGGCCGGTTTTTTTGAGGGAGGAAAGGCGGAATTCGTTGCCGATGGAGAACGCGATGAAGCCGAGGGCAACGTCGGAGACGATGGAGAGCTTGTTGACCGCGTCCATCGTGACAAAGCCGAGGCCGTCAAGCCCAAGCTTGCCGAGGCAGTACGGGCCGACCAGAATACCGGCGACCAGATAGGCGGTCACGGACGGCAGACGGAGCGGCTTAAACACGCGGGTCATCAGCAGACCTGCAAGGATCGCAACGGATAGTGATAATAAGATGTTCATAATGTTCCCAGCTTTTTCGTATACTTCTTTTTGCAGGATTCATTATAGAACTCCTGCATAAAATGTCAACTGCATTTTTGGACGAAAAGTACAAAAAATCGACGCTTTCGATTGTTTGAAAGCGCCGAATTTGATATGTGAGGCTCCGTGCCGGATGGGTCAGACGACGAGCCCGTCAATGTGGCGCTGGATGCGGTTGATGATCATTTCCAGCGCAATGAGGTTTTTGCCGCCCTCGGGGACAATGAGGTTTGCGTTTTTCTTGCTGGGCTCCACGAACTGCTCATGCATGGGCTTGACCGTGGTGAGATAC
>ERZ1034992.709-NODE-709-length-17314-cov-4.956602_pt1 | contig 17314 bp, 12 predicted proteins | sample MGYA00520695_ERZ1034992 | MGnify/ENA primary metagenome ERZ1034992 (study PRJEB33766, sample SAMN09781778) | gut metagenome | biome: gut microbiome | host: Homo sapiens | place: Madagascar | study: EMG produced TPA metagenomics assembly of the PRJNA485056 data set...
GAATGCTGCTGCCGGCACTGAACAATGCCCGGAGGACAGCCAAAGCGATATCCTGCACGAACACGATGAAGCAGCTTGGCCTGGCTGAACTGAGCTATCAGCAGGATTCCAACGATTTCGTTCTGCCATACAATTCGCCCGGCATCGGTTTGTGGGCGCAGAACATGTATGTGCAGCGCGGCGACAAGATGTACAGCCGGATTTCCAAAAAAGACGGGAAACGCTACTGGGCGGGTCCGACCTGCGCAGGAAGCGATGACGAACAGGGAAAACACATTGCGAAATTGAGCATCACCTTCAACTACTGGGATGCGGACGGCGGCATCAGCACCGCGCGTTATAACGCCGCTTATGGCAAGTTTGCCTTCACGGGCGGAAACGGGAATTCGGACGGTTCCTGGAATCCGCTTCCCGTCAAAAGCTCCAGAGTCAAAAATCCATCGGTGAAGGTTCTTCTGTTTGAAGCCTACAAAACCGGTTACTGGGCAGTCAGCCTGTTCGACGATATACCGGAAACGGGCGGAGCCGGACCGTGGAAACGGCATCCGGGCAATGCCATGAATATTCTCGGTTTTGACGGTCATGTGGAAAAAATGCAGAGATTCAGATCCACCCAGAAAATCGGGACGCAGACCGTTGAAGATTATTATTTCCAGCCGCTGAAATGAGGAAACTGCAATGAATTCTTTTCTTCAGAAATGTATTTTGGCAGCTGGAACGTGTCTGCTGCTTTCCGTCGGCAGTGCGGCGGAAGCGGAAAGCGATATGACCGGATTTCTGCGCAGCAGCAAAGAGTTTCAGGCATGGGCATTTGTCTGTCAGCCGGAAAAGGGAAAGCTGTCCCTGAAAAAAACAGATGCGAATACGTACCGCAGCTATCTTCTGAAAGTGAACGGCGGAGAAATCCGAATGCTGCACGACGACCCGGATCCGGAAGTGCAGTACCAGGGAATTTTTTTGACCCGCCATCCCGGCTTGATCCGTTCCGGCGTGCTGGTTGCCGAATGGGAGGCCGCCGTTTTGAAGAATCCGGAAAAACCGGGAGCAGGAGTATTCCAAACGGTCATGATTCCGGAAAACAACGAAGGGAAAATCCGTTTTCAGAGTGCGGTACAGCTGAGACCCGACGGCATCAAGACGCGGCTGGGCATGACGAACCGCGCATTCCCGGCAGGGGAATATCATAAATTCAGGGCGGCGCTGGATCCGGAAAACGGCAATTTCGCACTCTGGATGAATGATGAACTTATCCAGAAAGGCGTTCTGCCGGTTGAACAGAATCCGCCGAGCCGGCAAATTGCATTCGGCGACTGTTCCGGCGGAATTGCCGGACAAGCCGGACTGCGTTTTTTCCGGATCGGAGTTTTTCAGAAAATACCGGAGCCGCTGCTGAAACTGAAAACAACGGATCCTGAATGGGCTTTCTGCTGCAAAGTGGAGAACGGCGGTCCGGTTCTGCAAAAAATCGACGCGAATTCGTACAGGAAGGATTTGATGAAAACGGAAGGACATCTTCTTCATCTTATTCATGATGATCCGGATCCTGCCGTGCAGTATCAGGGAGTTTTCCTGAGCGGACATCCCGGACTGAAGAAACCGGGAATCCTGGTCGCCGAATGGAAAGCGGCTGTGCGGAAAGCCGCGGCAAAACCGGAAACGGCGGTGTTCAACGCATACTTCGCGCCGGCAGGAAAAAACGGCGTGTGCAAATTCCAGACGAATGTTTTCCTTTCCCCGGATGGCGTGAAGTCGAAACTGGGAACGGCGGTCCGCCATTTTGCGGAGGATGAGTTTCATATTTTTCGCATAGCACTGGATCCGGACAACGGAGACTGCATCATCTGGATGGACGGCGCACTTTTGCAGTATGGCAAGCTGCCGGCTGCAAAACCGGTAAGGCAGCAGTTGGCTTTCGGTGACTGTTCCGGCGCAGTGGAAGGACAGGCTGTTCTTGAGTTTTTCCGGATCGGACGGGTTAATCCGTAAACAGAAAAAGGAGCGTCATGAATAATACATTTCGGAAACTGCTGTGCCTCTGCGCAGTCGGCGGAACCGTTTTTGCTGGAACTGCGGCTGCCGGTGATTCCTGGGAAGAACAGCGTTCGGCGCTGTTGAACAGACCCCGTTATCTGTGGAACAACGACGGCGGCGATCTCTGGCACTGGGACAACTCGGAGGTTACGCCGGAACAGGCATACAAAAGGCTGAACTGGGGCGTGGATGTGGCAAAAAAAGGAATCACCACTTATATCTACTGTCCGCTGTGCAGCGCATTCTGCAACCAGACAAACGCCACGCGCGCCGGAGACCGGGTGAGTCCGCCTCCGACCAACAGGCAGGATGCCGTCAAACTGCTGACGGAACAGGGTACGGATTCCATACAGGTTGCACAGAAATACGCCAGAAACAACCATCTTGAGTTTTTTGTGTCGCTCCGGATGAATGACATCCACGACGCCACGTGGAACAATGGGCTCATGCCGGTGGTGTTTCCGCAGTTCAAAAAAGAACATCCGGAATATTTGGTGGTTTCGTTTCTGACCCGCCCGCCGGCGGGGCCGTGGTCCGCTGTGGATTATGCCCAGCCGGAAGTCCGCGCCCGGATGACCGGATGTTTCCGCGAAATATGCGAAAATTACGACGTGGACGGAATCGAACTGGATTTCACACGCGATCCGTGTCTGTTCAAAAGTGTGGCGTGGGGAAAAACCGCGGGGGAAACGGAATGGCGGATCATGGACGGTTTCATGCGGGAACTGCGTGAAATCGCGGAACAGGCGGGCAGAAAACGCAACCGTCCGATTCTGCTTGCCCTGCGGATTCCCAATGCCCTGGATTACTGCAAGGCTGTCGGAATTGATGCGGAATCCTGGTTCGCGCGGAAATATGCCGACATTCTGGTTGCGGACAACTGGATGAATTATGACCGGATGGAAAGCACATTCGGACGGATTCGCCAATATGGCGTATGGTGTTATGCGGCAGTCGACAATATGGCAGTACGGCGGCAGACTCCTGCGCAGCAGAAAGCGATCCGCATGGCAATGATCGGGGACGCCCTTTCCTGCGGAGCGGACGGAATTTACTATTTCAACTGGTTCAATCCGGAACTGGTTCAGTCGCAGATGACCTGTTCTCCGGAGGATTTGAAAGGGCAGAGCAAGCTCTATTATCCGAACAGCGCCTCGACGGATTATCTGATCAACCGTTATCTTGCATCCGGGGAAAGCTATGCAAAAATCCCGATGGTGATGCCGGATATGCCGTATATGCTTGTGCCGGGAAAGAGCTGTGAGCTGGTTTTCAATATGACCGATGACTTTTCCTCGCCGGAAGTCCGCCGCTCCGGAGTTCGGATCAAAGCGATGGCGACGGTGACAGAGCCGGTGAAACTGGAGCTTTCCGTGAACGGTACGCCGGTTCCGTTGAAAAGCCGCGGGAAAGACAGTCTTGCGGAAATCATGCCGGAACTGCTGAAAAAAGGCAAAAACGTTTTTTCGGTATCGCTTCCGGACGGCAGCAGCAGCCAGGTCAGGCATCAGACGATTCTTGCCGGCGACCGGATTCTCGCCGGAAAATTCCAGCCTCCGTGGCGGCGCTTCATGCGGGTTGACAACCTTCGTTCCGCAGAAAAAATCGAAGACGGCGCCTATCTTCTCGCCGATAGAATTTCCGCTCCCGGCTGCGGTACTTCGCTGCTCTATCCCCTGGCGGACGCCGGCGGACATCCTCTGCGTGTTTCATTTGAAATGAAGCTGGTCGACACGGACGATCCGCTGGCGGCGGTATGCCGGGTTGCGGATAAACGTTTTGTGGAAATCATCAGTTTTGAGCCGGACCGGATTTGTTTTCTCCATGCGCAGAAGACACTGAATTTCCGGACGGATGACGATTTTCACTGGTATCGGATCCGCATGACGGAAAAACAACTGGTTTTTGAAGCGGACGGCAAAGAACGCATCCGGTTGCCGCTTGTCCGGCGTGCGGATGACCCCGAGGCGCGTTTGCCGGAATATGTTCAGAGTGTCCGGGGAATGCACAACCACAGTCTGATTCTCGGCTCTATTTCCGGTCAGGGAAAAGGCGCCACTTTATGGAAGAATGTGAAGCTGGACCGCAGCGGTGTCGGACTGAGGGATTTCTCGGTATCCGTCGAGTTTCCGGAGGAACCGCCGAAAACAGTTCTTCCGTTTGGGGAAAGCCGGATTTCCTGGGATATCGGTCTGGACGCCGCCGCAGGCGATTTCCGGATTCCCGGAGCAGATGCGAACTCTTATCTCCGCAACAACGCCAAGCTCCGGGACGGAGCATTCCATCTCATCCATGATTCCGGAGAGACGGGCGCCGAGTATCAGGGAATATTTCTGGGCGGGCATCCGAAACTCAAAGGAAGCGGGATTCTGGCTGTCGAATGGGAATGCGCCGTTGAAAAAGAAGGCTTTCCCGCAGAACAGCCCGTTTTCAATGTGTATCTGAAACCTGCTGCTGCCGACGGCAAGGCATACCGCGAAACCAATATCCTGGTCGGTCCTGCCGGCATCCAAACCCGGCTGGGGAAAATATCAGGGCATTTTTCGGACGGGCAAATGCATATGTTCCGGGCTGTATTGAATCCGGAAAACGGCGATTTTGCCTTATGGATGGACGGTAAAGCCGTTCAGCAGGGAAAGCTCCCGGCTGGTTCAGCCGGAGCGCAGATAATTTCGTTCGGGGATTTGTCCGGCGGAGTTGGCGGGCAGGCGCGGCTTAAATCCATTCGATTCGCAAAAATAAAGAAATAACGGAATCCGGGACGGATTCAGAAAGGAAACAACATGGAAGGACAATGGACCAGTTATGTCATCATGGGCATCTACATGGCGTTCATTTTGGGTGTAGGCTATGCCTTGAAAGGGAAAAACAAGAATGTGGAAAGCTATCTGCTGGGAGGGCGGAGTATGCCCTTCATCGCGGTCGGCATGTCCATGATGATGGCAATGTTCAGTTCGATATCCATTGTTCAGATCCCCAGCGAAATTTTTTCGAGGGGATGGACCATGTTTTCGCTGGCAATCTTCATAACGATTCCGATTGCCATTCCTTATTATCTGCTGTTCGTGCGTTTTTATTTCAAGCTGGGCAGCTTCACTCCGTATGAGTATCTTGAATACCGGTATGACCGTGCCGTGCGCGGAATTGTGGCGATCAGCAATTTCTATACGCAGACCATGTATATAGGGATGGTGCTTTACACGTCCAGCAAAATTTTTGAAGGGGCTTACAACTGGCCGTGCTGGCTGACCATTCTGCTGATTGGCGGAATCGGTCTGATTTACACCGTGACGGGCGGAATCAAAGCGGTGGTGTGGACCGATGTAATTCAGTTCTTCTTCATGTTCGGCGGACTTTTCCTTATCGTGTACGTGCTTTGCAAAAACATTGACGGCGGAGCGGTTCGTGCCGTAACGTACGCATTTGAAACCGGGCATGGCGCACCGCAGTTTGCCGATCCGGATTTCTACAAGTTCACGCCTTACAGCCGGCTGCTGTTCATTATTCTGCTGTGGCAGGCGGTGATCTGGCCGATCGGCGGCGCGTGCAGCAATCAGGCGACAATTCAGCAGATTCTGTCAACCAAAGACTGGAAGTCCGGATTCAAATCCCAGATTCTTTCATCGGTATTCGGCATTCTCGCAAGTGTTGTCCTGTATTTCATCGGTTTTGCCGTTTACACATATTACAGCCAGAATCCGGATCCGGTGGTTGCCGCCCAGGGAGGCGATATTGCTTTAACGCGTTTTGTTTCCACGAAACTGGCGTTATTGCCTTCAGCGTTGTTCATGGCGGCAATGCTTTCGGCTATTATGAGCACGCTGAATTCAGGAATCAATTCCATGGCGACAATCTGGCTGAAAGAAATCCACGGCAAATTCATCAACCGGAACATGTCTCCGGAAAAGGAGCTTTCCGTTTCCCGCTGGGCAACTTTTCTGATCGGTCTTTTCGCGATCAGTCTTGGTCTGGCGGTCGATCTTTCCGGACAATGGCTGAAACAGAGCGTAACCGAAGTGGGAACGCTGTTCTACATGCTGGGCGCGGCGACACTTCCCGCTTTTCTATTTGCCGTGCTGTCCAGCCGTGCGAATGCCATTCTGGTTTGGGGTTACACCGCTTTCACAACCGGTGAAATGCTGGGGAAAAATGTATGGTATGTTCTTTCCAGAACAGCCGTTCAGGTATGGGAAAAAGATCCTTCCGCCGGATTCGGCTGGGGCGGAAAACTTTCCTTCATTTATGCTTTGATTCCGGTGGCTGTCGGCGTAATCCTCTGTATTCCCTGGTGCAGGAAAAGCACCCGCGGAAAACTTTTCAGCAAAATCGCCGCATTGGCCGGGCTGGTTGTCCTGGGCTTCGGCTTCCTCATGGTTACCTGGTGGGCGTTCAGCAACTGGTGCGTGGATACCAGACCGCTGGAATGCAGTTTTGCATTTTACATGCCGTTCTCCACGATCGGAGCCTTTGTGATCCTGTGGTTCTGTCCGGTTCAGCCGCGGGAAAAATGGCAGGGACTCACGCTTGGAACCTTAGGAGAAAAAATTTTGAAAAACAATGCCAAATAAGAAAGGTCATGACATGAAATGCGACAAAACAGGCAGTTTTGAATATTCAGGACATAAGATCGGCTGGAAGCTGCGTCTGCTTTTCGCCGGCAATGAAACCCTGGTCTGTCCGGACGAAATGCAATCGTTCATGCAGACTGAAACGGAAAACGGCTTTCTGCTGCAATGGACGGGACATCCGGTGCTGGGAACTCATTTTCAGGTATCCTGCCGCTGGAAGAAACAGGGCGATTCCCTGCGCGGAAAACTTTCCTTTTCGAATGCGCCGTCCGCGCACCGGATCCTGGAAATTCTTTTTCCCGTTGTGGTTATGGAACATCCGGATGACCGGATTCTGCTGCCGCATGACATCGGCTATCTGAGCGGACCGCTGAACTCCTGGGATCTTTCCGTTTCGTCTCCCGCAAGATATTCTTTTCATCCCTTTCAGTTTTTCGGCTTTTTTTCGGAACATGGATGTCTGTATGCATCATGCCGGGACAACCGGCACTGGAATAAAAGTTTTGAACTGACCGCACGGGAGAATCCGCGTCAGGCGGAACTTGCCGTGGCTGTTCCGGTGAAAGAGACTGCCGCGGCGCGGAAACAGTGGAGCGTTCCCTTTGAAACCGAGCTGGCGCCCTGCGGCGGCAGCTGGTTTGATGCGGCTTTGCGCTACCGCAAATGGGCTTTCCGGCAAAGCTGGTACCGGAACCGGCTCCGCAGCAATCCGCTGAGCCAGTACGGAATATGGTTCTGGAACCGCGGCGAGGCGGACGATGTCATGGCTCCGGTGGAGGAATTTGTCCGGCGGTCCGGTGTTCCCGCCGCGCTCGACTGGTATTTCTGGCACAGCAACCCGTATGATACCGATTATCCGGCATTCTGGCCGCCCCGCGCCGGTGAAAAAAATTTCCGGGAAGCAATTGCGCGCATGGCTCGCCGGAACATTTTTCTGCAGGTGTATATCAACGGGGTCATCTGGGATCTTCAGAACAAGGACTGGGAAAACGGCGGGGAAGAATCTGCGGTCAAGACTCCGGACGGAACAGTTTTCAGTGTTCCGTTCAACCGTTACAACGGACACCGCCTGGCGTATATCTGCGGAGAAGGGAAAATCTTTTTCGACAAGATCCGGGCTTTGGTCGACCATCTGGTTGACGCCGGACTGAAGAGCGTTTATCTGGATCTGATCGGCTGTGCCTCGACGGTGATTCCCTGCTACAATCCGGCGCACCGTCATGCACCGGGCGGGGGGACTTATCAGACCGACGGATACCGGGACATGATCCGTTCCCTGCGCCAAAAACATGCGGGAGTTGCCTTTTCCACGGAAGAAGGTTCCGAAAAGTATCTGGACCTGATGGAGTCGATGATTCTGCTGTATCCAAGCCACGAGCGGATCGGTTTCTGGAATCTTGCACTCCGGATGAAGGGGGAATACGTTCCCGCTTTTACTGCGGTATATCACGGTTCAACTGCTTTGTTCGGAAATTTTGCCGTTCCGGACAATATTCCCGCATGGGATTCGCTGTGGCCGGAACAGGAACGTTTCCGGAAAGAAGATGAACAGGACTGGGTTCGTCTTTTCCCGGATCAGTTCCCGCTGGAATTTTCCCGCGGCATCATCTGGGGTATGCAGCCGACGGTGTGCAATTTGCGCAAAGGACAGGAAAACATGCCGGAACTGGCGCCGTACTATCAATTCATGATAGACTGCGCACGGTTCTATTATGAAAACCGCGATTTTCTGTTCCACGGAACCATGGAAGCGCCGGGCAGACTGAAAGTCCGGAGCAAAAAAGTCCGAATTCTGCAAAGGGGAACTTATTCCAAAAAAGATGAAGTCAGTTTTATTGAGACCGAATCGCCGGTCATACTGCATTCCTGCTGGAAATCACCGTCGGGACAGCGGAAACTGATTCTGATCAACTGGGATCAGGCGCCTGCGGAATGGTCGATGGACGGTTTGTCCGGAATCCTGCCGCCGCTCTCCTGCGCCGGGATTGTGCTGTCCGGCAGACGGCACACATCCGGAGCGGATATGAATTTTATCCGGAAAACAGAAAAAAACGCCGGTCTGCCTGCAGAAGATTTCCGGAAAAACGTTTGAATTTTTCCGGATTTGAGTTATTTTGATGCAAACGACAGGAGATGTATGATGGTTGCAAAAGAAAAAAAGCCGGCGTCAAAAATTGTTTATGAATATATACTGAACGGGATTACGAACCGGGTCTTTCCTCCGGGAATGCCTATGCGTGAAGAGGCGATCAGCAGTGTCTGCAACTGCAGCGCCACTCCGATCCGGGAAGCATTCCGCCAGCTGGAAAAAGAAGGATGGCTGACGAATCTGCCGTACCGCGGCTGCATTGTCCGCATCCTGTCGGAAGAGGAGATTTCCGAAATCTTTTTCATGCGTGAAGCTGTTGAAAGCCGTGCGGTGCGCTGTATCATCCAGAACAAAAACGCGGATTTGGCTCCGCTGCATCAGGCTGTCAGACAAATGGAAGCGCTCGCCGCCGGCGGGTCCCATTCCGCGGCGGAGATGTCATCCTGCGATCTTGCATTTCACCGGACCCTGCTGACGGCGGCCTCTTTGCCGCGGCTGACTCAATATGCCGCTACCTGGGATTTGCAAATCCGCTCATTTTCCGCAGTCGGTAACTGGCAGATGTCCGAAGAAGAACTTGCGGACGTTCTGGAACAGCACAAGATGATTCTTCATGCCATTGAACGCGGCTGGAGCCGTTCGGCGGAGGCTCTGATCCTCGATCACACCGAACAGGCGAGGATCAAAACCCTGTCGCTGCAGCGCAAAGCCATGGCGGAGACTGCGGAGAATGTGAAAAAGACAACCCGTAAAAAAGGTTCAGGACAGCCAAAAGAGTAAGGTTTTTTATGGAACAGCTTGAAATCATATCCGGAGCAGATCTTCAATGGAAGGATTATAGCCGGATTCAGGAATTTGTCGCGGTGTCATTTGGGAATCCGGTTCCGCCGATGCCGGAAAAAAATCCGGAAAACCTGCGCTGGTTCCGGCATAAATACCGGTATTACCGGTACACGGAAATCGACGGAAAAATTGCTTCCGGTCTGTGGGCATATCCGATTCCGTTCCTCGCGGACGGCAGAAATGTGGATGTCTGGTCCATAGGCGGCGTTTCCACTGCGCCGGAATTTCGCGGACGTTCTCTGATGTCCCGGATGATGACCCAGGTTATGCGGGATATCCGCGAAGCCGGGGCGGCGCTGATATGGCTGGCGGGGAAAAAAGACCGCTACATGCACTTCGGTTTTCAGCGTGCCGGAAATATGCTGGAACTGGATATCGAAGCGGACAATGTACGGCGGCACTTGACTGCGCACGGGAACAAAACCGTCTTTTATCCGGCTTCGGCGCAGGTTCCGTGGCATGAAGTCCAGAAACTGACTTGCCCGCAGCGTTACCGTCATGACGTCCCGCTTGAAGATTATGCATTCAAATGCATTGACCATCAATATCTTGCCGCATTTGCTCTTGAAAATGGAATTCCCGCGGCGGCGATTGTGTTCAAGCCCTCCGAGCGGCCTGAACTGGCGGAATACGGCGGGAAAACTGAACCGTTGGAGGATTTGCTGCTGGCGTTCAGTCAGAAGTATCCCTCTTTCCAAGTGAGACTTCCGCACATGGATTCTCCGTTTTTCCGGTTGTTTTTTCCGCTTGCCGAGCGGTGGCGCATTGACATCAATTACAATATAGCTGTCACAGATCTGCAAAAGTGTCTGAAGCTGTCCGAGACACATTGCCGGACGGTTCACGACTGCCTTGAAGGACGCAGTGTCAACTTTGTCATGACCGGCGGCATATTCCCGGAACAGCGGGCGTCCCTTGCTGTCCGGAACCGGCAGCTGCTGGTCGGACAGCCTCTGCCCGGTGCGCCGGAAATAGTCCTGACTCCGGAAGACATGGCCGCTCTGATCTTTGGTCCTGTCCGTCCGTCTGTCCTGACCCGTTCTCCGGAAACAGCCTGGCTGGATCTGCTGTTTCCCGTGATTTTGAATCTTCAGCACAGTGTGCATGGAGCATGAAAGGAAGGTTTTTTTGAATGCAGAAGAATTCACTCTCAATGATTTCCCTTGCCGCCGATAAAAACGCGTCGGGGGAACTCTTTCATCATTTCTGGAATGAATGTGTCGGAGCCGGTCGCGCATACGAAGGATTGCGCGCAGACTGGCAGGAGCAGCTGGAACGCAGCGTGAAAGCCTGCGGATTCAAACGTCTGCGCTTTCACGGACTGTTTCATGATGACATGTTCACCTGCCGCAGGGCGGCGGACGGCACACTGCAGTTCAACTGGATGTATGTCGATGCGCTGTTCGACCGGATGCTGGCAATGGGCATCCGTCCCTTCATAGAGCTGGCTTTCACTCCGGGCTGTATGACAAAACGCCCGGAAACCTGGTTCTGGTGGCGGGCGCACAACGTGCCGCCGGATGATTTGCGGGAATGGGCGCTGCTGGTGCGGAAACTGGTCCTGCATTTGCTGGAACGTTATGGAGAAGAGGAAGTTGTCCAGTGGTATTTTGAAGTATGGAATGAACCGAATCTGCGTTTCTTTTTCAAGGGAACCCGTTCCGAGTATTTCAACCTTTACCGGGTGTCGGCGGAGACAATCAAAGCGGTTCACCCCCGAATCAAGGTCGGCGGTCCCGCCACCAGCAACTTTGTCTTTGACAAACGATTTGACGGGGAAAGCTGTCTGCCGGAATCGGAGATTCATTATCCGGGCGAAGAGGAAGATTTATCGCAATATCAGTGGAAGCCTGTCTGGATCAAAGAGTTCCTTGCATACTGCGAACAGAATCATGTTCCGGTTGATTTTATTTCCACGCATCCGTATCCCAGCACTTCGGCGATTGACGCAGACGGTGTGCCGAAGGGAAGAAACCGCCCGGTCAACGCCACGCCGGACGATCTGCGTCAGCTTCGCAAACTTGTGGACGAAAGCCATTTCCCAAATCTGGAAATTCATCTTACCGAATGGTGTACGTCCAGCGCGTATGGCGATTGTTCCCACGATCATGTTACCGGAGCCTGTTTCATTATCCGAAGTATTTTGAATTCCATCGGTCTGGTTGATTCGCTGGCCTACTGGGTGTTCACCGATATATTTGAGGAAAAGGGCGCGGGATTCGGAATCTGGCATGGCGGGTTCGGGCTGATGACCACAAACGGCATTCCCAAACCGGCATGGCATGCATACCGGTTTCTGAATGCGCTCGGAACATGCATGGTCGCCCGGACGGATGAGGCTGTCCTGACCCGGAAAGCGAACGGAAAAATTGCCGCTCTGCTCTGGAATTATCCGGAAAATGAAGTTCCGCTTGCCGCGCCTGTCCTGCGGGATCCGGAAAAAGCGGCATCATTGACGGAAATCGGTTCGGATAAACAAGCGGAACTGACCATCGCCGGATTTGCGCCGCATACCCGGTTCAAAGTGGAAACGCTGAACCGCGAGCATGGCGATGCGGCTGTGCTGTTCCGGGCAATGGGGTCGCCGATGGAGCCGTCCAGGGAAGCGGTCGATCTCCTGAGGAAAGCGGCGGAGCCGATGGTTTCGATGATTTCCGCCGATGAACGGGGAATATTGAAAATCCGGGACAGAATCCGTCCATGGGAAATCCGGCTGATTGAAGAAGTCTGACGCCGCCTGCTTGAAAACGGCGGCAAGGACATCGACTTTCCGCTTTACTCGATTTTTTCCACCATCACGCTGGGAAACTGCTGCATGAACGAAACCCAATGACTTTCGTCATGGCTGACATGTTCCCGCAAAGTGATTTTGAACCGGTAACGCGGCGCGGTCCCGTCATTGATCTGGGAAATGGAGCAGGACATGATCTGGTCGCCTTCCCTGTTGATGGCGTCCGTCACCCGTTGAAGGTCGGCGTAATCCAGCGAGGAGTACACCAGCTGCGTCGCCTGCGTTTTGATGCGGATGAAAAAGATCTGGAAAAGTTCCAGACAGATCAGCGTCAGAACCGTCGTTACGATGGATATGGTGTAAAGTCCTCCGCCGCAGGCCATTCCGATGGCGGCGGCAACCCACAGCCCGGCGGCGGTCGTCAAGCCGCGCACAAACTGTTTCTGCATCATGATGGTTCCGGCTCCGATGAAGCCGATGCCGCTGACAATCTGAGCCGCCACACGCGAAGAATCGGCGCCTCTGATGCCGGGGACGCCGGTGCTGGTTTCAAAACCCCACTGGGAAATAATCATGAACAGCGCACTGCCGATCGCCACCAGAAAATGGGTCCGGATCCCCGCGTCCTTTGCCCGGTACTGCCGTTCAAAACCTATGGCGATCCCCAGTATGCCGGCAATCATGATGCGTACAATAAGTTCCAGTGTCAGATTCATTTTTCCTCCTTGCATATTTGAAAACAGAATGTCAATATAGTTTGCCTCCATGCAATAATCAAGCAGATAAATCCAAAAAATACCGACGCACCGCCCGCATGTCTGGACTTTTTTTCATTTTTTTTCGTTTCCACGCTTGCTTTTTCGGCAAAAAGACGGAAATTATTCCCGTTGGCATTATTCAATAAATAGAAAGGTTTGCATATGGCTTCTTATCTGGTGAAAAAAGCAGTCGGACCCGTTGACATCAGCGCGGAATGGGACAGCCCCGTCTGGAAAAACGCGGTTACGCAGAAACTGGAATACGTGTTCGACCGCAGCAGTGAACATCACCCCGACACCGAAATCCGCATGGTTTACGACGACAAAGGAATTTACGGACTTTTTCAGGTGAAAGACCAGTATGTCCGCGCCGTTCAGCAGGCGGATCAGGGAAGTGTCTGCACCGACAGCTGCGTGGAATTTTTTGTGCATCCCGCCGGTGATGAAAGATATTTCAACTTTGAAATGAACTGCGGCGGAGTTCTTCTGCTGTACCATGTGCGCGATTGCCGCAGCGGTGATTATGACGTAATTCCGCAGGAAGACCTGGACTCCGTCAAGCGGTTTCACACCCTGCCGAAAATTGTGGATCCCGAAATTCAGGAACCGGTGGTCTGGCGGCTCGGCTTCGCCATCCCCCTTTCGTTCTTCGAAAAGTATTCCGGAATCAACCCGAAACTTTCCGGTCAGGTCTGGCACGCCAATTTCACCAAATGCGCGGATAAAACTTCTCATCCGCACTGGCTGTCCTGGCTGAAACTTTCCAGACTGGATTTCCATCTGCCAGAAGAATTCGGCGAACTGGTCTTCGAGTAAAACTCCGAACCGAGGACGGATGACCCATGCCGGTAACTTCCAGCGATATCGCCAAAATGGCGGGCGTGTCCCGTTCCGCCGTATCTGCCGTGCTGAATGGGCATTACAACAAAGTGTCCATTGCCAAACGGGAGAAAATTCTGGCGATCGCCCATGACCTGCATTACCGTCCGAATCAGGCGGCGCTGACCCTTGCCAAAAAATCTCTGCACAGAGTCGGCATACTCACCAGTCCGTTCATGTCCAATATTTACAGCGACCTGGTCAGCAAACTGGTTTTCTGTCTCAGGGAACGCAACTATTCCGCTTCGGTCCTGTTCCCCGTTGACGCCGCGGACGAGCGGACCGGTCTGGCGGATCTGGAATCTTCCGGCGTTGACGGTGTGATCGTTGCATACGCGCTGAACGATGTGCGGAAACTGAATCCCAGAATTCCAATGGTCAGCATGTCCCCGTATCCCGGACAGTACGAAGTCCGGGTGGATCTCCGCCGGTCTTTCCAGCTGGCGGTGGAACATCTGAAACAGCACGGCAACAAGAAGATCGGACTTCTCTGTCCGAAACTTTCCGTGGTCCCGCTTCAGCATAAAGGGTATCTGGATGCCATCGGGGAGCAGGAACCTGCCATTCTGGAGGTTACGGAAAACGATTCTTTCAGAAAAGAGCTGATGAACTTCATCCGAAAGAAAAATGTCCGGGCATGGACGGTTACCAACGATCTGCTGGCGGCGAAGTTCATGAAATTTCTTCTGGGTTGCGGCTGCCGCATTCCGGAAGACGTTGCGGTGATCGGTTTTGATGGTTCTCCCCTGGCGGAGATCACCCCGTCTCCTTTGACCACCGTTGTTTTTCCTGCGTCGGAAATAGCGGAACGCAGTGTCAGCCTGCTGCTCGAAAAAATCAGCAGTCAGGATCTGACTTTTCACAAACACCCTGTTCTGGTTCGGCCGCGCCTGCATATCGGCGGAAGCTGCGGCTGCCATCCGGCGCCGATGGAAACTCTGCAATGGAACGGTCAGCGCATCTCCCTCGATGATGCGCTGCATGAACAATAACAGCCGGCAGGCAATTGGGTCTGGAGACTTTATGGCGGATTCGGATTACATGAAGGAATTGACGCTGGATATTTACATCATCAGCCGCTGTACCCATAATTATTATGCCCGCGAACTGAAAAAAATTGGGCTGACCATGGGACAGTTTCCGTTTCTCATGGCGGTTTTTCAGCATGACGGCATTTCACAGGAGAAACTGTCTGCCAGACTGATGATCAGCAAAAGTACAACCGCCGTCATCATCCAGCAGCTGCTGAATATGGAGCTGGTCTCCAGGGAAGTGGATTCCGTCGACCGGCGCAATTATAATCTGCATATCACAGACAAAGGACTCGCTCTGATTCCGCTGATTGAAGAAACTGTGCACCGCTGCCATCAGATCATTACTGACGGTCTGTCTTCAACAGAAATCCGCCGGCTGACGGACCTGAACCGCAAAGTCCGGAATAATGCGGAAACATCGCTTCGGGGAAAAAGAAAAAAGCGGCTTTCAGACGAGTGAAAACTGTTTTTCCAGCACTGAAAACTCTTCCGGCAGACCGGCGTCAAATATCATTTCCTTTCCGTCAAACGGAGACGTCATTTTCAGTCGTAATGCATGAAGTGCCTGCCGTTCAATGACTAATGTCTTTCTGTCATCGTCCGTCATTCTTTCGTCAGAAAATCTGTCAAATATATGATCGTCAAGACCGTATAATTTATCACCAACGACCGGGAATCCGAGAGAAAACAGCGTGGCGCGGATCTGATGAAGCCTGCCGGTATGCAACAGACACCCCAGCCGGGAAATGGAATTGGAAGACTTTTCCAGAAACAGTTCCGTGTCGCAGTCTTCACAATCCGGTGTGTCCGGTTTTTCCGGAGTGAACCGGCGTTTCTTCCGGACAATGCTTGCCGTGTCCGGAGAAAGCCAGCCCTTCGCGTGAAAGGAATCATGAGGAAAACAGCCATGAACATACACTGTATATTTTTTCTGAACCGACCGGGACGCCAGACAAGCCGAGAGCCGGGCGGCGGCGTCCGGTGTTCTGCCGAACAGCACCACGCCGGAAGTTTCCCGGTCCAGACGGTTGACCGGATAAAGTTCCCCGTACTTCTGCCGCAGCAGCATCAGCAGCGTGTGATTGAAAAAACATCCGGACGGATGCACCGGCAGGTTGCCGGGTTTATTCACAGCCAGGAAGAGTTTATGTTCAGCCAGAAGACTGTAATCGCTGCGCACCGGCGGTTCGGGCAGATCGGGAAAATGGAATTCGATGACTTCACTGCCGTTCAGAATCCGTGCCGGCCGGGTTTTTGCGCCGTTGAGAATGATTTCGCCGCGCCGGACAGCCTGCTGCCACTCCGAGCGGGAACGGTAGGTGAAACGGGAAGCCAGCCAGAGATCAAGCCGTGAACCTTTCACTTCCGGACCGGGAATACTGCGGATAATACGTTTTTCCTGCGGAAACTCTGTCATATCAAACCCCGGTGGTAAGAAATCCTGTGAGAACATTGGCATTCCCAATGGGATTCGAACCCATGTTACCAGGATGAGAACCTGGTGTCCTAGGCCTCTAGACGATGGGAACAGAAGTTCCGGAAATGAATGAAAAAGATTACGAAATGGCATTCCCAATGGGATTCGAACCCATGTTACCAGGATGAAAACCTGGTGTCCTAGGCCTCTAGACGATGGGAACACATCGTTTTCTGTTTTCGTCAGACGAAATGGCATTCCCAATGGGATTCGAACCCATGTTACCAGGATGAAAACCTGGTGTCCTAGGCCTCTAGACGATGGGAACACGCCTTAGTAAAACAGAACGCAATAATATACTCAATACTCCCGAAAAGTCAAGCCGAATTTTGCAGAAAAAATCGGAAAATATCAAAAAAAAAGAGCTTTTTCGGAAAATACCGATGAAAAGACCTGGCATTATGGCTGTCAACCGCAGTTTCCGAAATCTTGCATTCCGTCTCCCGGCGTTTGGCAGAATCAGCGGATGAGTTCAAGCAGGACTGCGGACACAAGCGATGTCCCGGCGAAGGGCTGAACGGATGTCTGGCGCAATTCACTCCGCCGAGGGCTTTTGCATGCCGCCTGAAACCGGCGCACGCGGACACCTTACGCTTTCCGGCGCTTGACCTTTATCCTGCGGCTGCCGACTGTCTGCCGGAGCAGAGGTATGATCTGCGGAACCTCTGCCGTTCGCGCTGCGCGGAAAAACAAATCCTGGTGCTGTCTGCTGGAACATCCGGTGCTGATGCGGCATAAGCTCCAACGTCTGCGCCGCCTTGGACAGCGAGGGATGCCATGGAAGGATTTGAAGGACGAAAAGGGGGCAGAAAGACAGGAAGATTGAGCTCAATCTTATGAGTTTTCATTTCTCTGGATGGTTCTGTTTTTCCTGTTTCCGGTTGTTTGTCCGACGCCTTCATAT
>ERZ1034992.712-NODE-712-length-17262-cov-185.358052_pt1 | contig 17262 bp, 7 predicted proteins | sample MGYA00520695_ERZ1034992 | MGnify/ENA primary metagenome ERZ1034992 (study PRJEB33766, sample SAMN09781778) | gut metagenome | biome: gut microbiome | host: Homo sapiens | place: Madagascar | study: EMG produced TPA metagenomics assembly of the PRJNA485056 data...
TGCTGCGGGAATAAAAACGCACATCGCTCATCGGTAAGCGGGCAGAGGGAATTTCGCCCGGCGTACAGAACAACTCAATGGTGATGCCTTTAGCGACCAGCGCCTGCGCGCGTTTGCGGGTGGCATCGGGAAGGGTAGCCAGTTCTTCTAGCCAGATTGCCGGATCCCACTCTTCTTCTTTTTCCGTAGGCTGGGTGGTGGCGCAAAGTCGCTGATAACTTAAAACCAGCATCACGCGATGGCGGCACATGCCGCTGGCCCCGCAGCTGCATTGAGCCTCTTTCAGTGCCTGACCGTTCGCCAGCTGGGTACGGACACCGTCACTGAAGGTGGCGATTAAAGCGCCGTTCTTATGGCTGATTTCCGGGACGTTGCCATTTTCCAGTTCCTTAAGACTGCGTTTAACAAAACCGGCATTGCTTAACGCCGTCAGGGCCTGCGGCGTCAGTTCTAATAATTCCGGACGTAGTGAATTCATGACTGAAGATTCTCCGCAAGCCAGGCCGCCAGCTCGCCCGGTGTCATGGCGGCTATTTGTGCGCCGACATTAACTAGCGCCTGGGCCGTATCGTGGTCATAGCAAGGTGTTGCGGTGCTATCGAGCGCCGCCAGTCCCAGCACTTTGATGCCGCTCTGGACACACTTTTTCACCTGATGCGTCAGTAATGATGATGAACCCCCTTCGTAAAAATCGCTCACGAGGATAATGACGCTTTTCGCTGGTTGTTCAATAAGTTGCCGACCATACTCCACGGCACTGGCGATATTGGTCCCGCCGCCCAACTGTACTTTCATTAATAACTCTACCGGATCGGCAACGTCTGCCGTGAGATCAACCACGCTTGTGTCAAACGCCACCAGATGGGTACGAATGCCGGGTAACTGCCACAAACAGGCCGCCATCACCGCTGAGTGGATCACCGAATCGACCATCGATCCGCTTTGATCAACCAGTAAGACCAGTTGCCATTGTTCGCTTTGGCGTTTAATGCGGCTGTTAAAGCGGGGGGATTCGATATACAACTTGCCGTGTTGCGGGTGCCAGTGTTGCAGGTTGGCGCGCAGAGTACTTTTGAAATCAAAGTTTCGCGCCAGTGGAATAAATGAGCGGCGACGGCGATCGCGGACACCAGAAAAAGCCTGACGAACTTCCTTTGCCAGTCGCGCCATAATTTCTTCCACAACCTGGCGTACTATCCGGCGGGCGGCAGCCAGTACTTCGGGATTCATCAGATGTTTGGTGTGCAAAACGGCGCGTAGCAGGCTTTCCGAAGGCTGCATACGTTCCAGCACGTCGAGATTTGTCACCACATCTTCAATGCCGTAGCGCAGTACGGCATCGCTTTCCAGCCGTTCAATCACCTGTTGCGGAAACAGCGTGTGAATACTGTTGATCCACTCAGGGGTGGTGAGATTTGAGCCACCTAATCCACCGGAGTGTTCACCACGCTGGAGCCGTTCAGGATCGCGCCCGTACAGCCACTCCAGCGCGTGGTCTATCTGCCGGGCGTTGTCATCCAGCCCACAAAGCGTCGTTTCTGCCGCTTCGCCAAGAATTAATCGCCAGCGTTGTAGCTCACGGGTGGTCAGAAGATCGTTCAGTTCAGACATGGAAAACTCCCCAGTGTTGCAGCGATGCCAGTGCCTGCTGTTCGAGTTGTTGATGATGTGCAATGGCTTGCGGTGGACAATGCAACGGCATTTGCAGCGCTGAAATGGGAAGCTGTGCGAGCTGGTAATGCTCAAGCACCTGATGCGCCAGCGTCCCGCGTTCTCGTGGTGGTAGCCAGGCCATCGCCGCGCGTAAATCGGGCAGGGCGTTAATAAAATCGTCGTCACTCAGTTGATTTAAATGACTACTGAAACCGGCGATAAATGCCGGCTGACAGGCCAGTTGATGACGGGCTAATGCCAGCAAACCGTGCAGCGCCTCGCCGGATTGTGCCGGGGATAACTGCGCCAGCATCGTCAGCGCCGCTTCGGCACTGGCGTTGGGATGTTCCAGACGCATTAGTGCGCCAAGAGCCGCGCCGCGATCCAGCGCCGGGGCATGAATCGCCTGACTGCGTCGCTCCAGTAAGGCTACCGCCGCAGAAAGCGAAACGCCGGGTAAATTAACGCCGCTATGTAGATCGCGCAGGATATGGCAAAGCGCTTGCCAGCTATGCAGGTGAGCGTGAAACTCCTTTTCATCCGGTCTGCCGTTGGATTCACACAGCCAGAGTGTGCGATCGATAGCTGCGCATAACGTCGTCTGTAATATCTGCGCGCCTTGCATACCGCTAATTTCATCCAGCTGCCATAAGGCGTATAGCACTTCCAGCGCCTGGCCCATTTCGGCAAACTGATTTTCCTGGGCGATTAATAATGTAAGTTGCTCCAGTAATTGTTGACTGAAGGACGCCAGACCCGCTAACGCCGCCTGGCTAAGACATGTGGTGATACTGCCGATTCCACCCGCGTCCAGCATATCGGCTTCTAATTTATGGCGTGCGGCTTCCTGGAGTGTGGCACCAAAGCAGGCGGCCTCAATTAATGCCGCATGTTGGCTAAGCGGGCGGGTTAATTTCCAGCGTTCTTCACCGTTGCCTGCAAGTGTCAGTGTACTTCCCTGCTGGCGCACAACCCCTGGGATCTCCAGTATTACCAGCCGATGTAACACCTGACTTTGCGCCAGTCCATCGGGGGTAAAGCGATTTAAGGTAAGCTCCGCCGGAAAAGAGATTCCGGTACGTTCCAGTTCGCAGGTGACATCTTTTGGCAGAGGTGGCTGTGGCGTCGAGGGGGCAAGTTTACCGAATCCGTCACCCGCTAATGTGTCTATCAACGTTAGCAGAATCGGATCGGTATCGGGATGAATAACGCCGCGATAGCTCCACGGCAACGGCGCGTTCAGGGCTTCTTTAATCAGCGAGCCGGCTATGGCATCCAGCCAGTCAGTGCGTAACGGTAGTGTATGACCGCGCAACTGTGCCAGTGCCATCGCATGCAGATGAGCGGCAGCCATATCCGCTGTTGAAGCAGGCAAGTGGTGCTGGCGCAAACGGGTAAGAACCGTTTTCAGTAGTTGTTCACCTGCCTGCTGCAAGCCCCACCGCCAGCACCAGTTTTGCCAGACCGGGGCAGGCATTCCTGAAAGGTATCCTGCCAGCACATCAAGGCGCTTTTCACTGTATGGTGTGAGATAACAACCTGTAACGGCATCTGCCAGCGAGGGCAATTCTGGCTTGTTAATTTCCTGAGGGCATTCGCGCCACATCTTTGCCAGTGCCGGAGCGTGCCAGCCACCGCAGACAACTAACACGTCGCCATTATTTTGCTGCATCGCCCATCCAATCCAGCGGGCCATAAAGGCTTCGCGCTGACGATTGAGAGCATCTCCGGGGGAGTCGCCCCGCAGTTGGGCAAAATAGTGCGCCAGTGCAGAGGGTAATGCAGTTTGCTGGCTTTCATCTTCGAACAAGTGATCCCACAGGGTGTCGCTGTTATCCATGCGGGTGGCACGCAGCAGCAAGGCCTGGCTTTCCTCTTGCATATCAGGCGAATCGTCCTCTTCTTCACTTTGTGCCCAGCAAGGCAAATCGATGAAGTAAGTTTGTGCCTGAATACGACGTGCGGCTTGTAGCGCCTGCCACTCCGGCGAAAATTCAGCAAATGGCGTCCAGGCACCACGCCCGGGGGCTGCACCGTCCTGATACTGGCAATAACTGTAAATAGCTACCGGAAGCTGGTGGGCTAACAACAGTTCGTCTACCCGGTCATTAAAATCAGCCGGGCCTTCAATCAACACGTATCGTGGCCGCTGGCTTTCGATTAACGATTTCACCAGCCGGGCGCAGGCCGGACTATGATGCCGGATGCCGACAATTAACGGCTCGCTCATGCATCTTTCCTCACGGCAGGCGGTGGCGGGCTTGATAATAAGCCTGCCAGTGAGCTTCTTTATGTGTGGCGACACGCTGTTCGAAGTAACGGCGCAGACGCGCGCGATCTTCTTCGTTATCTTTGACGATGGTTCCGGCAATACATTCCACCAGGTCGGCAGGCTCCCCCGCGCGATTCGCTAAAAACCAGGCGCGGACACCCACAGCATGGGCCACGTTCACGGCTTCAGCGGTGGACATAATCGCTGTCAGTGTATCCATTGACGTTTTCTTTTCGCCGTTGGCACGCAGATCGCGGAAGGTGCGTACCAGTAACTCCAGTACCGCGTCAGGAACTTTATGCGGAATGCCACTATGGGCCAATAAACGCGCCGAAGCACTGGCGACCAGTTCCAGTTCCTGGGCGAAATCCATAATCGGAAAGACCGTTTCAAAATCGAATCGACGCTTTAGCGCAGCGCTCCTTTCATTGACGCCGCGATCGCGGGTATTGGCAGTGGCAATAATATTAAAGCCTTCTCGCGCATAGAGCTGACTGGCTTCACCAGTGAGTTCCGGCACCGTCATTACCCTGTCAGAAAGCATACCTAACAGACAGTCTTGCACTTCCAGCGGTGTACGCGTTATCTCTTCAAAACGGACGATTTTGCCGTCGCGCATTCCCTGGTAAAGCGGGGCAGGGACCAGTGCTTCCGTTGACGGACCATGGTTGATAAGCAGGGCGTAGTTCCAGCCGTACTTGATTTGATCTTCGGTGGTAGATGCGCCGCCCTGGATGGTTAACCCGGCATCGCCGCTAATAGCGGTTGCCAGTAATTCAGACAGGAGAGATTTTGCGGTGCCAGGTTCCCCCACCAACATCAAACCGCGCCCGGTGGCAAGAGTGACTAACATGCGTTCGACAGCGGAGGGACTAATCACCACTTTACGGCTAATATTTTGCGCGCTATCGCCAAGGATAAAAGCACGGGCCGCAGGCAAACTTAACTGCCAACCGGGCGGGCAAGGTGCGTGATCATTTTGTTTTAATTTTGCCAGTTCATCGGCGTATAACACAGCGGCAGGCGGACGCTGCAGATGATTATTCTGCGGTGACATATATTCATCCCTGAAATGTATTAATGAAATAAACGATATTTTACGCGCAATAAATGTTTGGCGCATTAGTTGTTTGAGCGGAAAATATCTGGAAAGCAGATCACAGTAAATAAAAAAACCTGCTGGTGAGGCAGGTTCTTTTATTTACTACTTTCAGGCCTAACACCACGGCCTGTGCAACATCGTGTTCCAACGAACGAATTATAACCATCGGTGGACCCCGTTGCAATTAAGATAATGAGATTTATAATCCTGACTGTTGGGAGGTTGCGCCGGATCGAACCCATTTCAAGTCCTGGCTACCGGACGGGTGGTGCCGCAGGTAGTGCCCTGATCCGGAGTGCAACATCGTGGTCCAACATACGTAAACCAGTATCGACAGGCAGTGTAAGGGTAAGATGCTGGTGTTGCGCTCCTTAATAAGGAGAGCGGATGGACACGCTGACACAAAAGTTAACCGTGCTCATTGCCGTACTGGAGTTATTAGTGGCTCTGTTACGGCTGATTGATTTGTTGAAGTAACGGGCAAATTGAAACGCATCTAAGGGGGAATACCGTTTCCCCCTTTAATAAAGCTATTTTTCTATTTCTTGGTTGAATATATTCTGTAGTTCACAATTAAAAATTGCTATTACTGTTTCATGTGATTTACCTCGTAATTTCCGCTCATCAATAAACTCATCTCTTATATAAATCAACGCATCATTTATTAGTGGTCGGCATCTTCTCGATCACGTTGATGAAATGTCGGATGTAGCCGGAATCGCTCCAGTCGATAGACGGAACCTGTAAATAATTCAGAGCATTTATGGATCTCAAGTCTGAAGGAAAACGGATCTTCAGGTACAGGGATCTCATAATCGTAAATAGCAACCAGCTCTTTTTGCACGATCATCGCTTTTCCCGGTGGCAGGTCGTGTTAATAACGGGCAGTCGCATCACTGCCCGCTGTGTTTTAATGGAAAATAACGTCGGGTGCGCTTAACGCTTCACTCAAATCAAACACATCAAGTTCGGCAAAAGTGACAGATTTATTGTCACGGTATACATGAAGAGAACGGAAGCTCATTAGCGCTTTGCTATCAACATTGTAGTGGTTAAAACCGGATGAAAACTTAAGGACCAGCCGGTACTCGCCCAGGTCATAGACAAATGCGTCCTCATAGCCTGACTCCCAGCCTTTGGATCGCATTCCCATAAGTTGCCCAACGGTAGCGGATTTACCTTCCCAGCGAGTCAGGCTGTTACTGGCTGACTCGTCAGGCGTGAGCAGCACTGTGCGCCGCGTCAACTGGCGAAAAGGCGGCATAATTTCGTAATCGGCAAAAAGCTGTGCAAATTCACTGCGCATTTCTGCTGTCATTTCTAACGGGTGGGCAATGCCAATCAGAGCATCGGCAGGCAGGTCAATTGGCTCATCTTGCTCATTGCAGAACTCCCCCTCAGCGGCCACACGAAAGGCGTTGAGTAAACGACGCGGTTCATTTGCCGGATAAACCGCCCATATCAATCGCTGAGTAACCAGGCGGGTAAAGGGATGATTAACAAACAGAGAATGAAAATCTGCCAGCGACCAGCGTCGGGTGGTGCGCAGGGCAGTTTCAAGACGTGGGAGCAGGTTTTTGCTCACCTGAGTGGCATCTTTTTTTAGCCCTTTTAGTCGGGCCAGTGCCTCGGGTGCTTTCAGTTGATCGTCATCGGCGCGCAACCGGGGAATGCTTTTCTGGCGAACTTTTTGTTGATCGTAGATAACCGGGTTGAGGTTTTCATCGAAGCGAACGGTAAACTGCCGGGGACCAAAATCAAATATCAACGCCTGCGGATCATCCAGGCCCAGTGTTGGGACTAATCTGTCCGCTAACTCTTCCTGGCTTAGCCCACGATTTTCTGCGACCACCTGAAGAAATTCCGCCGCGTTATCACGTAAGGGACGGGATTTCGCCCGTTGCGATATATGATGCAGCTGTATCAGCGCCATATCATTATTCATCAGGGTAAGTATGTTCAGGCCACTGACGGCACGGGCAGATTTGCCTTCCTGTGGCCAGGCGAGGATCTGTGTTGTCAGATCCCGAGCCGTGCTTTCGTCACCAAAGAGACTTAACGCCAGAAATGCCCAGTTGTCTTTTGCGGTAGCACCAGCTTGTTGCCACGCGGTGAAGAGATCCCAGGCAAAAGCTGCCAGCGTTTGTGGCTGGCAGAACGTTTTCAGTTGTTCCAGCCCGCAATAAAAACGTCCGCCCTGGGTAAAGCGCAGCATGTCGCCGATAATTTCCAGAGCATCATCGGTAACAGGCTGATTATTCGTGATAAGTCTCGGTCTGGACCACATTGTCGGATGCCAGAAATCAGGGGCTTTGGGAATGCGTGCCGGGTAAATGTCCATTGGACCCTGTTTAAGTAATTGCTCCAGGGCAGGCCATACATCTGTATGCTGCCAGCGGTTTGCCACGGTTTGCAGTAATTCGCCATGTCCCTGTTCGTAAAGTAAACGCAGGGCAAGTAATGCAGCTTCGCTATTATCGCTGGATTTGGTGAAGACAAGAGGGATAAGTGCAGTAGCTGTATGTTCCGGCCAATGTAAAATCCACTGGCGAGCCAGATCACGCTGCGCCGCGAAACGTCGCCAGACGCGGGCAACGGGCAGGGCCAGTTCTGTTGCGCCGAAATTTAAAATTAATGGAAATGTTTCTTTTGGACGATGTGAAAAAGCCAACAGCAGACCTGGTAGAGCATCCAATCCGAAGATACTGAGAAAATAGTCCTCACCCGCAGACAGATGCTTTTTCTCATTGATACGTAGCCAGAAAGTCAAAGCCATCTCACGCGGCAACTGCGCCAATAAATACAGGTTCCAGATACTCTTTTCCCGACGATAGCGTGAGTAGCTGTCATTTTCCCATATGTTAATTAACACTTCTACGTGACCGTTGCGAAGCGCCTGTTCTGCTAATTGAGCTTCCGGGGAGCTCCAGCCATTCATGATCTCTTCAACCCGCCCAGGGTAGTAATGCCACTGAACAATGAGTGAATTGCGTGCAGCATCCAGTTTTCCGGGGAGTATATAATTCAAAAACAGCCATACATCATCTCCAAAACCCAGCTCCTGTAATACAACTCGTCCACTTTTTTGTTCCATGCGTTCCGCAAGAGATTCCGTGCTGAAATAACGGGCAGACTCAGTGGCGGCAAGCCTCTCTCGTTCGCCTGGTTGCCAGTAAACTTGCGGCGTTAATTCGAACGGTGCCAAATCAAGACGTGGAACTGTCATTTTTTTCTTACTACGCCACGGTGGTGAAACGAGGATTTCAGGCATTTGGCTGTTATCGATGCTATCAATAACCGGTTTTAGCGGTGCCGATAAATAACTATTCAGCACTGCCTGGGCTTGAGTACTTAACCGCGGCATCACCTCTTCTGCCAGTTGTGGCTGCGATGCCATCAGCGTTTGTAACAGCGTATGCCAGTATTCATCACGTGCTTTTTGCTGTGCAGGCAGCTTTTTGTCTTCGATGATAGGATAACCAGGGCGCGCAGGGGATTCTTTTAACGCCAGTAGTTCTGCCAGTGCGGCGAGCGTCGCATGGGGAAAGTTTTTACTGTATTTAGCCACACGCTGCAGGCTGGGTTTGTTTTTATCGGCAACTAACAGCAAGATGCGAATAACTTGCGGATGGTTAATTTGTACCAGCAGGCTACCGCAATCTTCTTTATGGGCATACATCGCGAGGCGTGGAACGGCTGCAATTCCTTGTTCGCGCAAAAGGGCAGCGCAGGCCGCGTAACCGAAGTGGTTTTCATGCGACATGTAGCTGGCTTCTCGATCGCTAAATATATCCTGGCTCCAGTAACGTGCGAGTTCTTTCACCGCCTTAGGGTCATCAGCAACAACTTTTAACCACTCTTTTGAGCGAAAATGAGTTTGCGAACATTCAAGGCTTACCAGCTCGTTGGCGATTTCGGGTTTTTCCGGGAGGTTCAGCGCAATAAAAGGGCGGCGAACTTTGGTTATTCCTGGCAGTGCGGCAATGAGTTTGTCGGCGCAACGCTGCCAGCAGCTTTCCTCTGCCAGAGAGAGATGCTTACGCAGTCGGAGATCGAATTCGTTATAGGTTTCTGAGCGATAACCATAGCCATAATCCTCGTTCTGATACTGCAATGTCACTAGCAGAGGATCACTCTCATAACACCGTACAATAAACTGGCGTGCAATCACCACTTCAGTCGCATATTCCAGTCCCTCTTGTTGGACGATTTCGTCGAGCAACTGTTGGCTGTCATTTTGCGCGATACAGGCTAGCGCCGCCATTGTCCGGGCCGGGATTGAGGGTTTGTGTTCGCCGATCAAGTTGATGGCCTGCGTGATGGCGGACTGCCACTCCAGTGAAAAATTATCATAACGCCAGACAATGTTTTTTTTCTTCTCAGCTTTTTGTAGCAATTCATCACCCAGTGTCTGGATGAGGCTTTCAGTGATAACAGGCACCGGTTCACCCAGCCAATTGCGATGGCTGAGTGGTGTTTTACCCTTTTTATATTTCAGTTCCAGTTGCGCGTTATCCGCCAGCCACGGTAATTCCTTGTCCATGCTCTTTCCTTATTCAAAAAGGGCTTCAATATCGTTAATTAGCTCGCTGGCGGTGATGGCATCGAGTACGGAGAACTGCGCTTCCTGTGTTGAATTGCTCCCCCAGCCATAGCTTTCCGCTTTGCCTTCCCATAGCCACAGCTTACTTAAGAGTTGCTCGGCACTCAGTTCAGCTGGCGACATACCTGCTGCAAAACCTTCATTGATTTCCATGATTAACGACCAGCGACCGAGAGGTTTGATCATCCAGCCGATCCAGCCTCCATCCTGCGGGGTGCCCTTTATCCAGCCTTTATTCGCCAGCCCCATTACCCGACCGCTCGGGCATTTTCTGCCTGCCCAGCGGGTCAGTTCGCTGGCGTTGCGCTCGGCTTCTGTCAGGGCGTAACTGTTACGGTCGAGCTGGCGGAACGGCGGTAGCAGTTCGTAGTCGGCAAAAAGTTGACCAAAGGCGGCAGCATCCGTGGGTGATATTTCCAGAACGTGAGGAATGCCAACAGAGATATCGCCTTCCGGCAGGGTGAAAAGATCATCGTCAGCGGTGCTGTAGCTGTTATCTTCCGCTACGCGAAAGCAAGCCAGTAGCTGGTTTTCGGCGCTATAAACGCCCCAAATCAGACGGCGGGTTAAGTGACGAACCAGCGGATGCTCAACCAGAAAGAGCTGAAAGTTTTCCGGCGACCAGCGGCGGCGCAGGCACATGGCGGATTCCAGCCTTGCTACCTGCTGGGCGGCGACGGTACGCGCATCTTTTTTCAGCAATTTGTAGCGGTTAACAGCATCGTTCGCCTGTGATTCATCATCGCTTTTATTGGGTTTAGGTAGGTCTTTCAGGCGGCTGCCGGAAGCGTCACGCACAAACGGTTTTAAGGTTTCATCAAAGCTGACGGTGAACTGGCGTGGGCCGAAATCCAGCAGCAACGAACCGTTATCATCCAGACCGAGATCCGGTGCTAACCGATCTTCAAGTTCTGCCACTGTGAGTTCGCGGCTTTCGGCAATGTCGGCAATTTTTTCTTTTGCTCGCTCCTGTAATGCTTTGAATTTCAGTTTCTGGGCGATGCCGTTAAGCTGCATCAGGGCGATATCGCTGCCGATAGCAGCGAGAATATCCAACCCAACGGTGGCACGTTTATGCTGAGATTCGCCAGGCCAGGCGCGGATTAATGGCGTCAGTTTGCGGGCGGTGTCATCGTTGCCAAGAACACCTAATGCAGTGAACGCCCAGCTCTCTTTCGACGGCACGCCAGCGGTCTGCCAGGCGGTAAACAGATCCCAGGCAAACTCAGCCAGTGAGTCGGCAGTACAGGCGTCTTTCACCTGTAATAACCCCGGATACAGCGTATCTTCCTGAGGGAAGCGGAGCATTTCACCGAGGTGGAAGAGGGCGCTATCTGGCAGTGATTGGGCGTTTGCTTTTAATACCGGGCGCGTCCAGAGCGATGGCTGATAAAAGGCCGGAAGTGTCGGGATTTTAGTCGGGTGATTATCTAAGGGATCGAGCGCAAGTAGAGCGTTCACCGCATCGGTTACTTCCGGCAGGTTATAACGCTGGGCGATTTCTTGCAGTAATGGCTGATGATCGTTTTCGATAAGCATACGCAAGGCAGCGCGGGCGTTATCCTGTGCTTCACCGGCTTTGCCGAGCGCCGAAGGTAGCAGGCCGGTAATGGCGTGTTGCGGGTATTTCAGCAGCCAGGTGCGGGCGTCTTGTCGTAGGGTTTTGAGTTTGTTGAAGGCGCGGGCGACGGCAGGTGCCAGTTCCGTTGCGGCAAAATAATTAGCAACCGCAAAACCTTCTTGAGGGTAGCGTGAAAACGAGTGTAGAAAACCACTCATACCTGCCAGTCGCAAATAAAGCATGACTGGTTTTATCGCGGTATGCGGCTCTTTGCTGAGAAATTCCCATAGCTTAATCGCTTTTTGCATAGGTAAAAAGGGAAGTGAGTTGAGATGCCACTCCCCCTGATACGGTGCATGGTGGGCTTTAAACATTTGGATGAGTGTAGCGAAGTCCTCACGTTCCCATGCGTCAATTGCTGAGTCAGAAGCGCCGATATATTTATATGTGTCAAAATCCCAGCGGCGATACCCCAGCGAGTAAAGGAAATCTTTAGCACCTTCACCTGGCTTATGCGGTTCCCAGTCCCAATGAGTTTGAAACTCTTTAGCTTCTGTGTCGGTTATTGTGCATATGGATTCGAGGTTGAGCGGTGCTAAATCAAGCACCGGAATCGGCGATTTTTTCTTTTTCGAAAGCCATGGTGGGGAGACTACTATGGCCGGCAGTAGATCGGCACTGGCATGGTTTGAGGGCTGTTTCAGTTGTTGCTGGCATGATTTCAGCACTGCAACTGCGGGTGTCGAAAGCCAGGGAATGACCTGTTCTGCTAGTGTAGGTTGCGAGATAAGCATCGTCATTAGCATAATGCGCCAACTATTCTCTTCTTTTTGCACTAGAAGTTCCGCCAGTGCTGCCAGTGCTGCGTGTGGGAACGCAGCGCAGGCTTTCGTCATTCGATCGTGACAGCGTTTAGTATGCCCGGCTACACGTATAAGCAGTGTTAATGCGAACGGATGATTGATATGACTCAACACATCGGCGCAGTAGTCACTTGCGACATAGGGTGCAAATCGGGGCAGGGCTGCAACACCTTGCTCCTGTAATACGGTGGCTGACCATATCGCACCACAATAGTAATCATCAAAAATGGCATATGGCTCGTGATATTTTTCTAATGAGGCAAGAATGTGCTCATCAGTCGCCACTATTTTTAGCCACTCAAGCGAGGGTAATTTCTTTTGCCCCAGTAGACGCTGGGCAATTTCATGTGCAATTTCTGGTTTTTCGGGTAATAACAAAGCAATTAATGGTTGCCGCCATTCTGGAATATGTGGAACTGCGGCAATAAGTTTTTGTGCACATTTTTGCCAGAGAGACTCTTCCGCCAGTGATAAATGTTTACGTAGGCGTAATTCAAAGCTGGAATATTGCTGCAAATAATCAGGTGAAATGCCAGACGACAGGAAAACAATATTATTGTTGACATAATCCCATTCAATAGATATTTGTTGAAGATGTATTATTACATCAGTAGCATATTCCAGACCGCCTTCCTGAATAATCTGATCCATAACATCCTCACGCTCTTTATATCTCGTGCAGTGCAGTTCAAGTGCCGCGAGTACAGCCATTACCGGTGATGGTAATTTTGTCGTTTTCGGGCTGTTAATCAGATCGATCGCCTGAGCGATGAAGTTTTGCCACTCTAAAGTACAGGCGCTGAAGTCAAATGTAGCTGTTTTGTTATCCCGTTGCGACACGCCACAGGCTAAGCGACGTAACTGGGTTAATTTATCTACAGGTGTAACAGGATCTCCGGGAAAGCGGCGATGGCTTAAGGTGGTGGGTACGACTTCAAGCGGAAAAACGACAGCAATATCTTTTGCCAGCCACGGTAAAATAACGTCTGTATTTTTGTCAGCCACGTAGATTTCTGGTGTAACTGAGGGCTGTTCCTGAATGATGGTAGAAAAGTCAGATAATTCGAGAGTTTTCGTTACCGTTCGAGTATGTTTCGATGTAGCATTCTCCGCTTGTTCCACATACCCCTTTTTCGTTTTCTCCGCAATCAGCTTGAGTTCCGCTTTTTCCGCCGCCGCAGCATCTGCAAAGCTTTTTACCTGACTTTGCCCGTTGGTGCCGACTTTGCCCCAACTGATATTCAGTTCGTTTCCCTGCTGCTCCACCGCCCAGAATTTATGTGATTTTTCGTCCTGATAAATATAGGTTTTCATTGCAAAGTCCTTTTAATCAAAAAGTGATTCGATGTCGTTAATGAGTTCGCTGGCGGTGATGTCGTCGAGCATGGAAAAAGTAAGTAAAGGTTGTTTACCGTAGCGATCATCTGGCGAGGTGATTTTTACGCTTTCAACAGGTAACAGGTCGCCATAACCTGTTTCGCCGTAAATTAATGAAAAATGTTCTGTTTCAAGTTCGAGATCGCCATAAGGGGTAGATTTGCGCATCGCATAGACGCTGCCGCTTTCTTCCAGGCGTTGCCAGCCTCGGCGCACTAGCCCGACAATGCGCCCTGCCTGGCAAAGACGTCCGCTCCAGCGTGTCAGTTCATGAGTATTCTGTTCATTATCAGCAAGACGATAACTACCACGATCGAGCTGTTGGAAGGGGGGAAGCAGTTCGTAATCAGCGTAAATTTGCCTGAATGCAGCGGCAGATTCAGGGGGGATTTCCAGCATATGCGGAATACCGATGTTTCCTGCTGGTAGCGTGAATAGCTCATCCTGCATATCGCTGTAAGTGCTGTCTTCTGCGACCCGGAAGCAGGCAATCAGCGTGTTTTCCTCAGTATATACCCCCCATAACAGTCGTCGGGTTAAGTGACGTACCAGTGGGTGCTCCACCATGAACAGGCGGAACTGCTCTGTTGTCCAGCGTCTGCGCTGGCACATAGCCTGTTCCAGACGATCAATCTGCTGGCTGGCTATGGCGCGTACATCTTTTTTCAACTGTTTGAAGAGGTTAACGGCGTCAGTTGCCAGTGTTTTATCATCGCTCTGGTTTGGGTAAGTCTTTCAGGACTTTGCCGTTTGCGTCACGAACCATGGGTTTTAAGGTTTCGTCAAAACCAACGGTGAATTGACGTGGGCCGAAATCAAGTGTCAGCGAGCCGTTGATATCAAGCCCCAAATCTGGAGCCAGACGGTCTTCCAGTTCAGCCATTGTCAGTCCGCGATTTTTGGCGACCATATTGATTTTGTCGCTCGCATGTTCCTGCAATGCGGCGAATTTAATTTTTTGCGCAATGCCATTAAGCAACATTAGCGCAATGTCGCTACCGATACTGGCTAACACATCCAGCCCGTAAACCGCGCGTTTATGCTGGGATTCACCCGGCCAGGCGCGGATAAGCGGGGTTAATTTACGCGCGGTGTCGTCATCGCCTAAAATTCCCAGCGAGGTAAATGCCCAGTTTTCTTTTGCGGGAGCGCCAGCTTCTGTCCAGGCGGTATACAGATCCCAGCCAAAGTCAGCCAGGGAATCGCGGGTGAAGGTGTCTTTGATGATCTCCAGCCCAGCGTAGGCGGTAATGTCGCGTGAAAAGCTCAACATAGTGCCGAGGTGGCGCATAGCGTCATCTGGCAGAGGCAGGTTGTTACTTTTAAGCCGTGGTCTGCGCCATAAGGTGAACTGATAAAAGCCGGGCAGTGGGGCGATTTTTGCGGGATGATCCTCAAGCGGATCGCTATCAAATAATGTTGCCAGCGCTGCTAAAATATCAGGTTGATTATATCCTTGGGCGATTTCCTCAATCGTTTCTCGCTGGTTTAATTTCACTAGCAGGAGGAGTGCCTGGCGGGCATATTCCCGATTTTGGCACGGTTTGCCCAGCGCCAAAGGCAGTAGCCCGGCGGCGGCATGGCGCGGGTTATTTGCCAGCCAATTAACGGCATCCTTGTAAGCCATTTTTTTCTGTAACCGCTGCGCCATTGGTAAGGCTAGTTCACTGGCCCCAATAAAGAGGGTGAATATCCACAGTCGTTGATGATCTCGTTGCAAGCAGGTCATAAACGAAGGAATGGCCGTACTGCCAAAAATCCCCAGAATCTCTTTCTCACCTGAATATTGCTCCTCAATGATTATTTGGTTGAGAAATGAAATCGCCTGTTGTCCCGGTAAGTAACAAAGTGCAGATAGATTCCAGCTCTTGTTGGCATTGTTGTGATATTTCGCAAACTCAGCTTTTAGTGTTGGAAAATCAAAGCGCAACAAGGCATCAACAGCGCTTTGCGGTATATATTTTTTTTCATGCAAGTCATCCTCGCAATGCCGCCATTCATTAAAACCTAATTGCCAAAGGATTTGTTGTTCTGGTGTAAAAGGAATGAAAGATGTCTCCCAACTTTCTTTTTCAATTAGTGGCAGATCGGTAAATAAGGTTTGCTGTGATGCCTGATATTGCGCGATTTCACTGAATCTGGATATGTCAGTATGACTGATTAACTCTGTAATTCCAGGTGTGATATCCGTCACGGCTGGAACAGGAAGCACAGGTAAATCAAATACGGGTATTACATTTTTCTTCTTATTTATTACCCACGGTGGAGCGACAAATAGCTGCGGTAGCATATCCGCAGTAGCGTATTCATATTCTTCAGCGACTGACTGAGGACGACATTCAGATAAGATGCCTGCCGCCTTAGCATTAACCCAGGGAATGACGTCGCATACTAACTCTGGCGTGATGGTAATCAATTTGACAAGCGCTTTATGCCACTCTTTATCTTCATGTATTGCCAGCAAAGTTGCATAAGCGGCAATAGCCGCAGCGGGATGTTTTTGACAGGCTTTGCTTAAGTATTCCAGGTGCTTTTTCTTGCCAATTACACCGAGGATCAGAATTTGAATCGCATCCGGGTGATTCGTTTTCCATAACCATTTGACAAGATCTTCAGTCTCGCTGATGCGCTCGAAGAGATAAGTGGGATTGTCAGAATGCTCTTCCACAAACTCAGTAAGTATCCGGCTTACACCGCTCACCCCATTATTTGCCAGCAACATTGCCAGATAAGCGCGAAAATCACGATATAACGGTGGGAAGTCGTATTTTTCTGCTGCAGTCAGAGCGGCATCATCGGTTACTACCAGTCTTAACCAGGTCATCGCCGGAACGTTTTGGTCTGCGTAACGTAGAGCCATAGCATTGGCAATATCCGGGCGTTCAGGGAGCAGTAACGCCGCAAAAGGTTGCCGTGCTGGGGATAGCGTCGGAATAGCAGTAAGCACTTTATTCACACAGCGTTGCCACTCATCTTCTGAAGCGAGTGAAAGATGATGACATAGACGTTGATGCCAACTCGGTAGCGATTCTGCTTTGTGACCAGGTGGAATGATGGTGGTGACTGCGCCTTTTACTGGTTTATATTTGAGTTGAAGAGCAAAAAGGGCGATTTCAACGGCACTTTCCAGACCACAGCGAATGACTAAGTCATCGACCAGTTCATCTGCAGAGTAAGAGTTCCAAAAACTCCAGAGCAATGCCGCATCAGATTGCGCACTCCCTGTTTGTTGATTGTCCAGAATTCGACTTTGTAACTCGGCAAACGCTTGCTGCCAGTTTTCAGGATAAGAGCGGTAATTATTGTCGGGGTCATATGCCCTGGTGTTATTCGCAATGCGCTGCCATATTTGACCATCTTTGTGCAGATAATTGATCTCTCTGGGGCGAGAGCGATGTGGAAAAGCAAATCGATTAATATCGTCAGTGACAGGAATGACTGCATCATCAGCCAGCCATGGGTGTTTATTTTGACTCACAGGGGGAGTTTTAACTTCAGGAGTGGCTTTGGTGACTGGAGGGAGATATACGTTTGCCGAATTGCCTTCCACATACCCCTTTTTCGTTTTCTCCGCAATCAGCTTCAGCTCCGCTTTTTCCGCCGCCGCAGCATCCGCAAAACTTTTTACCTGGTTTTGCCCTTTGGTGCCAACTTTTCCCCAACAGATATGCAACTCGTTTCCCTGCTGCTCCACCGCCCAGAATTTATGTGATTTTTCGTCCTGATAGATAAAGTGTTTCATTCTGCATCCCTGTAATTTTATCCAGTTGAATGCTGATGCTACCAGTATTTATGCGGGTTAGAGAGAGACAAAATCGCAAGAAAACAACT
>ERZ1034992.716-NODE-716-length-17153-cov-167.270499_pt1 | contig 17153 bp, 26 predicted proteins | sample MGYA00520695_ERZ1034992 | MGnify/ENA primary metagenome ERZ1034992 (study PRJEB33766, sample SAMN09781778) | gut metagenome | biome: gut microbiome | host: Homo sapiens | place: Madagascar | study: EMG produced TPA metagenomics assembly of the PRJNA485056 data...
CCATATATATTATATAGTATCAAATACCGTATAATAATCCTATACATAATCATAACATTATTGCTCAATATCTTGCTATAATATTTGTCGAAAATTTTTATATATTTCTTTTAAATATTTATTAACTTTTTCATAAATTATTCGTACAATATAATATAAGGAGGTGTTAATATGTTATTACCAATAATAGTATTTTCATTTATTGTATTATTTTGCTCATACATAATAGCTGATTTATAGGAGGTGGATAATTAATGAAAGAAAATAGAAAGGTTTTATGTTATGATATAATTTCTTATATGTCGGTATTAGTTGGATTTGATGTTACCAAATTATGTGATGATGAAATTATATTAATGGTGGAAAAATTACAAGAATTAAGTGATTATAATTTATTGTTATTACACGAGGATTTAATTTCAATTTATAAAGAAAGTTGTATTACGGAGGATTAATATACAATTTGAAATTATTGCGAATTAAGTGGAGGTATATGAATGAGAGTTAGATATAACAAAAGACTGAAAGAATTGGAATTAAATAATGAAGATTTTTTATTAATACCTTTAAAAAAGGATTCTATAGCATTTGAATTAGATGGTTCTTTGTTTGATTTTACTAAAGATACTAATGTAAGAGTTAGTTTTAAAAATTTTATGATAAATGGTAAACCTACTTTAAAATATAAAATAAAAACCATATGGTGGATAATGAAAATGAAATAGAAATACCAAGCAATAAGGAGTTGGAGGAATAAAAATGAATATTAAAGAAGTGTTTGAAAAATGTAATGATGAAGATTATGTGGTAGATAACAATAATGTGAAATGGAGAGTTTGTAAATACATTGATAAAGGAGATTTAATTAGAGATTGTTGTTTTATAGCTAATTTTTATCATTTAACAGAAATATTGGATTTAGAATTTAAAAAAGTTTATGATATAGATTAATTCACAATTTGCGAAGTAATGGAGGTAAAATATGTTTAATATAAGAGATATAGTAAAATACAAAACATTAATTAATCCTAATGGAAATTGGGGTGTTATAGTAGAAATTTTAAATGTAGAAGATAGTGTACATCAACAAACTAAAGGAATTAGGTTATATAGAATTGACCCATTAGATACAAGTATAAGTTATGACTTTATCGAAGAAAACAATATAATACAAGCTTATTCAATGTATTATGAAGAAAAGGGGAATAAAAATGAATATTAAAGAAGTATTTGAAAAATGTAATGATGGTGATTTTGTAAAAGATAATAATGCTAACCAATGGAAAGTTGAAAATGAGAATTTAATTGCTAATTATTGGTATAAAACTATTAAAGGAGATTTAACTGCAAATTGTTGTTATATAAATGATTATTATACTTTAAAACAATTATTGGATTTAGAATTTAAAAAATTAAGTATTATAGATTGGAGCAAAGTAGAAGTTGATACTAAAATTTTAGTTAGTAATGATAATAAAAGATGGTATAGGAGGCATTTTGCAAAATACGAAAATGGTGAGGTTTTCGTATTTATGAATGGGACTACAAGTTATACAGATAACACTTGTGCTGGATGGAAATATGCAAAATTATATAAGGAGGAAAAATGATTATGTATCATTGTGAAAATTGTTATAGAGAAATAAGTAGTTATGAATATTATTGTAATGGTCATTTATGTGAATATTGTAAAAGAAATATTTAATTAAATTAAAAGGGGTTTGGGAATATGTGTAAATTTAAAGCTGAAAGATTAATAAAAGATATATTAGAAAGATTACATTGTAGATTTATTTGCAGTAAAATAGAAGATGGTATAATAATAATTAGATATTTGGACGCATGGGGTAACACAAGGAAAGATTGTTTTCCTTATCGTTATATGAGCGAGGGAGATATTGAAAATATGGTAATAAATGGGGTGTATTAAAATGACAGTAAAAGAGTTAAAAGAAAAATTGGAAATATTAATTGAAGATGGTAAAGAAGATTATATAATAATTTTAGATGGGTTATTGTATACAGATGATTACGAAATTTATGCTAATAATGAACGCAAGGAGGTTTGGTTATAATGTCTGATGAAAGATTTGCAATGTTTGTTATTCTATCAAGAAAAGTCGGACAAGTATTAGCTTACAACAATTTATACCCTCCCGATATTGTAACTATATGTTATGATTACATTAATGGAGGTTGCAAGAGCAGAAATGATTATGAATATATGGTTAATTTTTTAATAGAAAATAAAGATGTAAGAGAGGAGTTATTAAAATGAGTAGAATTGAGAAAAGTTATAATTTAAGAAATGAATGTTTATCACAAGAAAGAGTATTTACTGATAGTTTTTTAATAAATTTATATGAATATATAGAAAATAATGAAGATAGAGAAAAATATTTAGATATTTTAATTACAGAGTTTAGAGGAGAAATTCCACAAAAATTTTTAGAGGGAAAATTTCAGAAAAATTTTTAGAGGAGTTATTATTATGAATGAAAGTTGTTTAGATAGAGTAATAATCACAATAGAAGAATTAGGAGAATTAACACAAGCATTATCTAAATATGTACGTTATATAAATTCTGATGAAACTTTAAGAAATAGTAAATATGAAATAGAGTATATGATTTTAGAAGAGGTTGCAGACGTTGAACTATGTTTAACAAAGTTAAAAAACATAATGAATATACAAGAAAAAGAATTAAATTATATAAAAGATTTTAAGCAAGAAAGATTTGAAAGATTGTATAATAAATAGGGGATAAAATTATCCTCTATTTTTCATATTTTCTATTGAAATTATGGTTAATATTTGGTAAAATATAATTAAGAAAAGGGTTAAAGATTTTAGTAGTTCTTAGAGGGGGATATATTATGAACGCTAAACGTCAATTAAGTGGTCTTAAAAGGGTAGACTTTTCAAATAAAAATGATAAACAAAAAATTAAATATTTAGTTAAAAAATATGAACTATTAGGTTATTCAATTCCAACGTATTTACAAGGCAAATCACTTACACAAAGACAATTAACACAAGCAATTAATAAAATTACTACTGGGTTAAATTCTGTTATTAAAAAAGAAACTACTATAAAAAAATCTTACAAAAAGTCAATTGACTATCAATATAATCAAACTATTAAAAAGTATAATAAAGAGGTTGATAAAACAATTCAAGCACTTGAAACAATGGGACTACCAAAATTGCAAATAAACTATCTTAAAGGTAAAGATTTATTTTTAACTTATTATGATAAAAAGAGTTTTATATATGATGGTATTCCATTACAACATTTAGATGATATTTACATTGCAGACAGTAAAACTAAAAAGGAAATGTTAAAGAAGTTCAAACAAGATATGAAAGAAATAAAATTTATTAATGTCTATAAAAAATTAACAGACAGTACAGAAAATGACAATTGGTTTAATAATGAATTTATGACATCACCTAGTATACAGTTAGGGTGTAAGCCTTACGTACAAGAAATGATAAGAAAAGAATATAATAGATTATCACCATTACAAAAAGATATGTGGATTAAAGAAGTTTTAAGAGATTTAAGAGATAGATACCCCGAAGACTCTGTAATTGGAAACGAGGAAAGAATTGAAGAAAATATTTTTAATACTGTTACAAAATCAATAGAAAAATACAAAACACTTAAAGAATTAAAGGGAGTGTATGATTAATGGATTTAAATGAAAGGTTAAAAAATATAAAGAATAATGGGATTATGAATTTTATATCTAAAGATAAAATAAAAGCAACAAGTGAAAAGGACGTTTTGAATTTTGCATTTGATATAGAAGCGTGTGCAATAAATAATAAAAGTGAAATGTTAACTTATTCAATTGCCCTTATGAGTTGTAATAATGATAGTGATTTATGTTACTGGTACAATAATGTTAGTAAATTTAATGATATGTTGTTAAATCTAAATTGTAAACAAATTAACTTATTTGCTCATAACTGCTTATATGATGTAAAACCTTTTTTACTAGACTTTGTAAAGAGATATGGAAATAAACAAAGACAAGAAGATTATTTTTTAAAAAAGCAATGGAATGAATTTGAAAAAATTTATGAAGTTTTAAACTTTCAAAGTTCTGATAAAGAAAATAAAGAATTAAAGCCTTTTGAATATAGGTTATTAATGAAAAATGGTGTGTTTTATAAATTAACTATAGCAACAGAATTTGGATTAATAAATTTTTATGATACTTTTAAGCTTGCTCCGTTTTCTCTAAAAAAATGTTGTTCTGATTTTCTAGGATTGAAATTAGGTAAAGATGGTTTAGACTATGATAAGGAAAGGACTCTTGATGATGATTTAACAGAACAAGAAATGACTTATATTTACGAGGACGTGTATGGGTTAAGTTATTTAGTAAAACTTCTAAAAATAAATGGTATTGATTTAAACGGTCAAAAAATTAAATATGATAAACTTACAAATTCGGGTCAAGCATTAGCAAATTATAAATTAACACTTTTAGAAGATTATCTTAATAAACAAAATGCTTTTGAAAATGAAAATTTATATGATATGGTTGATACTAAACTAATGAAAACAAATTTTCATAAACTAAAAAATAAAGGTAATGTAACAGAAATAAAAAGCAATATAGTTTTTGAAGCATTATTCCCAAAGCAAAGTTATTTTCAAGACGCATGGCAAAGACATAGTTATTATGGTGGTCTTTCTACTGTTGAATATGATAATGTGAAAAAGTTTAGCAAAAGAAAAAATAAACATGGTATTGTTTTAGATGTTAACTCATTATATCCTTTTGTAATGACTTCACGATTATTACCATATGGTGAGGCACAGTATCGTGATACTGCTTATAAAAATATGAATGAAAAATATAAAGAAGTTTACCCTTTATACATTCAAGATATAACAATCTATGATTTGAAAGTTAAAAAGAATAAAATGTCATTCTTACAAGTAAAAGACAACAAACATTTTAGTGGAAGGGAGTGCTTAAAAAATAACATTAAAGATGGGAAAAAATTAACATTACATTTAAGATTAACAAATGTTTTATTAGATTTGCTTTTTGAATGTTATGATGTAAAAGCTTATAAGTTGGGTGGTCATATGGCTTTTAGAGGGAGTTATAATTTATTTAAAAATTACATTGATTTTTGGAGTAAAATAAAACAAGAAAACGAGGGTGCATTAAGGGCATTTGCAAAGCTAATGCAAAATGGATTGTATGGTAAGTTTGGTATGGCAGGAGTTACAGAATTAACAAACTTTCAAAATGTAGATGATGTATTCACAATTGAACACACACATGAAAATGTTGTAAGTGATACAATATATTTACCAATGGCAACTTTCATCACAAGTTGGGCGAAACAATATTTAGTTAAAGCAATTAATAATAACTATGAAAGATTTATGTATTGTGATACTGACAGTTTACATTTGTTTGGAACAATTGAACAAGTAAAAGGTGTTGAAATTGGAAAGAAAATATATGGATTATGGGATAATGAAATGTGTTTTGAAGATTTTAAATACATTGGTTCTAAAAGGTATGCAGAAAAAAATACTAAAACTCATAAATGGGAAATTAAATGTTGTGGGTTAACTGATGAAATAATGAAAAAGTTAGATGATATAAATGTATTTGATGTTTGCGAATATTCTGCAAAAGAATTAGCAAAAATGGAATACTTTACAAAAGAAGGTAGTATATATTATTATAAAGATAAAGAATGTACACAAAAGATTAAAGGGTTAATAAAATCTAAAAAGAGTAAAATTATAAAAGGTGGTACAATAATACAAGAACAACCTTACATGATTAGTTTAAATAATTATTTTGAAAGATAATAAATAAAAGGGGATTGGTGAAAAATGAGTAAAGTAATAGTAAGAGAAAATAAGTTTGGAGAATTAAAGGAAAGAAAAATTTATAAAGACTTTAACGAGTTTTGCGAGGAAAATATGAAATATATATATGCAAGGGTAAAAGTAGTATATGATAAGTATAAAAGTGGTTTCAATAGATTAAGGTTAGAATATGAAGATTGTGTATCAATTGTTTGTGTAAAATTAAGTAAGGTTTGGTGTCAATTAAATTATGAAATATCAAGTGCAAATACTTTTGTAGCAACAGTAATTTTTAGAGAGTTAGGTAGTAAGTTAAGGGATAATGGTAAAAAATCAAAATTTAATGAATTTGGTGCTGATTATTCTACAGATTACATTTTAGAAAATAATGGTGATAGCGAAAGAGAAAATCTACTTGATAGGTACACTGGGAAAGAAGATGAATACCACTTTGAAACTTTAGAAACTGCAATAAATGAAATTTTAGATTGTGGAAATTCTTATTATTATGAAATTAATAAAATAATTTTATATAAGTTAGCAGATGGCTTTAGTTTTAGTCAAATAGCTGATTATTTAACCAAACATGGTTATAAAACAAAACAAAGAAAAGATTTTACAAGACATACAGTTTATTTAAGAGTAGAATGTTTAAGAAAACAAATTATTAAAAACAAAAAAGATGTGGAAATAAAAGAATTATTATACAATTAACACAAAAAGGGTTAACTTTTGTTAACTTTTTTTTATTTTTTGCATACAATAAAGTGTAGTTATTTAAAAGTTTAAATATAATACTTATAGTTAAGTGCAAAGGTGAAGAGCCTTTAACTGTAATATTGTGATTTGCAACACTATTATATACATTTAAATAATTGCAGTTTTGTATTTTTATAAAATCCTCTTAAATGAGGGTTTTAATAAGAATATAAAAGTATAGTGAATAAGGGGGTTAAATTATGGAATTTAAAACAATTGAAGAAGCAAAAGAATATGTTAATAAAATTGAAGCTGAAAATAAAAATTTAAATGATTTATTAGAAAATCAAAAAGTAGCAATGACAGAAAAAGAAAACAATATAACTTCATTAAATGAAGAAATAAATAGATTAAAAATAAAAAATTATGAATTGTTTGAGCAAATACCAGTATCAAATAATTCAAATAATAATACAACTTCTAAAAAAGATGTTGATAATGAAATTAACATAGATTATATTTTAAAGAATTTTGATAAATAAGGGGGAACAAATTAATGGCATTAGATAATGTTACTTTTACAAAGGCACTTACATCGGCTACAAGTCAAGAATTTAAAGACAGAATAGGTGATGTTACAAAGGAAAATATGCACAAAATTGGTGATATTATTTCATCTTATCCAACTGCAAAAAATGAGTTTGTAACTGTACTTACAAATCAAGTTGCTAAACAAAGATTTTTTAATAAGGCTTATGAAAATCCGTACAAGTTATTCAAAAAAGGGATATTGCCGTACGGAAAATCAATTGAAAGTATTTTTGTTGATATTGTGAAAGGTAAAGATAGGACAAGACAAACAACTGCAACAAATTTAGCAAGTGATTTATTAAGTAGACAAAATCCCGAGGTAAAAGTTGAATATTATAGTGAAAATAAGCAAATGCAATATCAAGCAACAATTTCTGACGAGGAATTAAAAGGTGCGTTTAGAAATGAAAACGGATTAAGTGAGTTAACAAGTAGAATATTACAATCACCTCTTAATTCTGCTGAATATGATGATTTTTTATTAGTAAAACATGCACTTGCTCACATAAAAGGTGCTGAAGTCAAACTTGGAAAAACTGAATATGATAAATTAACATTACAAGCTAAAGCACAAAGTTTAGTTACTGCAATAAAATCTTATATATTAAAGATGAAATTTTTATCTAATAATTATAATGGACAAGGTGTAATGACTTATAGTAAACCACAAGACTTAGTATGTTTTGTCCCAACTGATTTACTTGCAGTCATGGACGTTCAATTATTAGCACAAGCATTTAATGTAAGTTATGACGAAATTAATCTTCATGTATTACCAATCGATTATTTCGAAAAATGCACAAAGTCAACTTCTACTTACACATATGCCGAAGATACAGAAACTCAATGTATAATTTGTGATAAAGAGGCTATACAAATATGGGAAACTTTAAATAGTTCTGAAACTTTTAGAAATCCTCAAGCTTTATATACAAATGTTTGGTTCAATAGATGGGGAATTGTTGCAAGTTGTAACTTTGTAAATTGTGTAAAATTTGTAGTAAAAGCATAATATAAAGGGGAATTTTTCCCCTTTTCTAATATTAGGAGGTATAAAAATGCCACGTTTAAGCAAAGTGTTCTTTTGTAGTATTCCCGAACTTGATATTAATTATAATCATACTGTAAATTTTACAAATATTAATAATCAAATAAATTGGTTTTTAAATAAAGCAAAATATGTAATGACAGAATGTACTTATTTAAGGAAAGAAAGAAGTTTAACAATTGATAAATATATTGATGATTGTATGAATTTTAATTATTGTCTATGGAACAATGGAACAAGATGGGAATATTTTTTCATTGTAAATAAAGAGTATGTAACAGAAAACAGTACAAAACTCACATTAAAGTTAGATGTATTTCAAACTTATTATTTTAACATTAAATTTAATAAAATTGAAAGTTATATAGAAAGACAACATTGTAATAGATTTGACAGTAACGGTAATATCGACTTAGATAATTTATTAGAACTCGAAGATTTAGAAGTTGGTGAGTTAAAAGTACAAGAAATTTATAATGCTTATGACTATAGCGATAAAGGGTGTTATTTTTTGACAAGTTCCACACGACTTGGAATGATAAATGGTGGTTCTAGTGGTGGCTCAACTGGTGGGTCAACTGGCAATCAATCTACATTATATAAAGATGGCTACATGAGTATGTTAGGTATTTACTTCATAAAACAAAGTGAAGGATTTTCTTCAACTCCTTACAATTTGGGGGATGGAACTTTCACTATTGGATATGGTACAACAAGTGAATATGATAGTGCACATTATAATCAACTTGCTCCTAAATGTACAGAGCAACAAGCTTCAGAGGTATTGGGCGATAGTTTGTATAAAAATTATTCAAAATATGTACATGATACTTTTGTTTCATATGGCTTCGACATGAATAAAATGAAACAAAATGAATTTGACGCTTTTGTTGATTTTTATTATAATACTGGAAGTTTAACAAGTCGCTCAATATTTACAAAATATATTAATGGTGATAGTAAAGAAAGTATAGCAGAAACTTGGAAAACAACTGTTATTATGGCTGGTTCACAATTTGAGCAAGGTTTAAGAAATAGAAGAAAGGCTGAAGCTAATGTATTTTTAAATGCAGACTATAATTACAAAAAAATTGAAATATTAGACGGTAGCGGTTATATAACAGATAATAACGGTATGGGTTATATTCCACCTCCATACGATAGGCAAGAACCTTCGCAAAGTACAATAAGAGAAAATATTGTTGCAAGTGCAAGAAAATTGCTGGGTAAACCTTACGTTTATGGTGGAAATTATCCTCCATTGGGTTCAGATAATGGGACGGATTGCTCGGGTTTATGTCAATGGGCATATAATGACAATGGGATTAAAATTTCAAGAACAACATATACACAAATCAATGATGGTAAAGAAACAACATTTGACAATTTAAAAATGGGAGATTTAGTCTTTACTAGAGGAAAAACAGATAATGGACATGTAGTTATGTTTATTTCTAAAAATAGTGATGGTTCAATTCATGTAATTGAAGCAAAACAAACTGGTACAAATATAATGGAAAATGATAGAACACCAAACGACAATTATAGATATAGAAGTATAATAAATGATTAGGAGGTGTAATGAATGAGTATTGTAGCTGGAAATGATATTGAAAGTAGTATAATGGGAAATATTCCAGTTGGTTTATACTATTATTGTATACCTAAAGAAAAAGTTAATAGTGCAACTTATTTAGGATTTGTTGATACAATTCAAAGTTTAACATATAATCCTTTCATTGAAATAGATGATATGAGTACAGTAATTGAGTGTTCATTTGATAGTGATAGATATGGAACTCCAAAGGGTGGTATACCAAAATGTTACAGAATGTCGGGATTTGATACAATTGATAAACAATTATATGAATTAAACACTTTTCCCGATAGTGATAATGGATTACCTACATTTGAACCAAAATTATACACTTTTCCTTTTCGTTATTTTATGGTAACTGACTACATGAATACTCCTCTTGTAATAAAACCCGAATTATGCGAAAATAAGACATTAAAATTAAGAGTAAAAGCAACAAATATTGCAACAGAAAGTAAGTATAATTTATATGTTAATGGTTACAAAGGAGATTATAACGGAAATTTAAATGGAATTGTCAATAATAGTCCTCTAATGTTACCAGTTTTATCGAGTGCTTATTCTCAATTTTTAGCAACAAGTTCAGCAAGCTTTAACCAAGGTAATATTAATGCTATGTTAGAAAATGATTTATCACTAAAGCAAGGATTAGCAACTAATAATTTAAATTATAGACAAAATACAACAAATAATTACATGCAGGGTATTAGTAGTGGTTTAGGTGCAATTGCAAGTTTACTTTCACTAAATTTTGGTGGAGTTGTGAACGGAGCAATGGGAGTGGCACAAGCAGGAATAAACCAGCATTTTAATACATTATCAAATAATTTAAATAATAGTCAATTAAAAGAACAAAATAAATTATCAAATTTTGAAGTATCGTCAATGGCAAATGCTAAAACAACAGACTTATTAAATACTCCAAATTCAATCAAAACAAGTGGTAACGACACGCTATTTAATTTAGTAAATAGTAATAGAAAGATAGATATTATAGAATTTGGATTAGATTTTAGATACAAACATAGAATATATGATTATTTTGTGAAGTATGGGTATAAGGTTAATAAATGGGAAAAAATTAATGTAAATTCAAGGCGTTATTTTAACTTTATTAAGACAAATACTTGTAATATTGTAGGAGAGGAAATACCTCATGAATACTTAGAAGAAATAAAAGACATTTTTAATAGAGGTGTAACAATATGGCATGTCGATAATGGTGCAAGTGTTGGAGATTATTCAGTAAGTCAATTACAAGGGAATGTGGAGGTGTAATATTATGAGTAAAAATAAACAAGCAATAGAAGTTTATAAAAATATAAATTTTACTAGAATTTATGATTATTATAAAATGTTAGCATTAAACATGTTTACATGGGAAAATTTACCTCAAACAATGAACTCTCGTTACATTGAAAATGCACTATATGAAAATGGTCTTTGTCTTGTTAACAATGATGATAATATGAGTTTAATTTCAGTACCTTGTAGTTTTGGTGCTAATATGAATATAAATGGGGAAAGTACAGAGGTAATAACTTCGGGTTATAATTATGTAAAAACTATTAATTATATAAATAATAAAGATTGTGTTTTAATTAGAAATAACGATTTAGCAAAAGCAACAAGACATTATATAAGTAATTATGCTGAAAGAATGTTAGAGGTTGAAATGTGTATAAGAGCAAATATAAATCAACAAAAATTTCCGTGGTTTATTAATGCAACAGAAAAAACCAAAAAATCACTAGAAATAATATTTGAAAAGGTAGAAAATTTTGAGCCTTTTATTTTAGCTAATAGGGATATTGGACTAGGGGATAATGCATTAGAAGTGTTAACTATGCCGACGCCTTACGTTGCTGATAAACTAAACGAATATAAATACGAACTTGAAAGAGAAATATTAACTTTTTTATCATTAAATAATAATTTTGAGAAAAAAGAAAGATTATTAACAGATGAAATTAATTCTAATAATGACTTTATTAGTACAAATGCAATGTTAATGTATAAAAATAGACTTCAAGCATGTGAAGAAATTAATAATAAGTTTGGGTTAAATGTAAAAGTATTACCTAACAAAGAAATGATTAGTAAATATTATCAAGATGATGAAAAGGAGGAAAATAATGGGTAGTAAATATACATTACAACTTTATTACATTTATAAAGATGATACTTACAATTTATTTGACCAACCTTATAACTTATATAATAATGAGTTAAAGCCTTACTTTCAAGAAAAATTTTTTCAGCACTTTATGTTTTATGAAATTGGATTTGACAATATTAATATTTTTAAACAACATTTAATTTCTACACTAAATGACATTTATCCAAAGTACAAACAACTTTATGAAACAGAAATACGTTGTTTAGATATAGACTTTATGCTAAACAAAGATTTAAAAGAAAGTTATGTACGAAAACTAAACGGAGAGAGTGAGGGAAATAGTCAAGCTAGTTCTAGTAGTGATAACACATCTACCAGTAATGATTTATCAATTGCTAATGATACACCTCAAAATAAAGTTGACGATTTAGATAAATATATGACATCAGCAAGTAAATCAAATAGTAATTCAACAAATAATTCTATATCAAATGCAAACAATACAATAAAAAATAAGTCAAATAATACTGAAGAGTATGAATTATTATCGCAAGGTAACATTGGTATTACATCAAGTGCAGAACTTTTAGAAAAATGGAGAAATGTTTTAATTAACATAGACTTAATGATATTTAAAGAACTTGAAAACTTATTCTTATTTGTTTTTTAGGAGGTATATTATGAGTGATAATGATGTAAACAAAATTCAACAAAATGTAAAAGAATTACAAGACCAAAACGCTATCGACTTTCAGCAATGGAAGAGATTAGGAAAAGTCATTGAAAAACTTTCAGAAAAAATTAAATTAAGTGATACAAATTTAGTTGCTTTAATGAAAAAAATTAAAAGTGATTATGAAAGTTTAAAAAGAATAATAATTGATGAAAATATACAAGTTCAACTAAATAATAAAATTGAAGATAATAAAAATGGAATATTAGATAATAAAAATAAAATTGATTATGCTAAAATTAAAGCTGAAGAAAATAGTAATAAAATTGAAGAAAATAAAAATGAAATTTTAGATAGTAAAAATAAAATTGAACTAAATAAAAATGAAATTAATAAAAAAGTAAATATTGAAACTTTTCAAAATACAGTTGATAAAATTAATTCACAAATGGATACTAAAGCGAATAAAACAGTTATAACGGTTGATGAATTCGAAGGTGCAAATGATAGTGAAATATTGCAAAATGCTATAAATTATGCTATTGAAAATAATTTAAAATTAGTTAGCAAAACACAAACTTATACTGTTGATAGGACAATTCTTATTAATGGAAAAGTAAATATCGACTTCAATAACTCTACTATAAGAGCAACTAGTAGCGAACCCGTAATTGAAATAAATCATAATGGAACTAATACATTTAACGGTAAAATAGAAAATTTAATAATTGATTGTAATAATATATCTAACTTAGGTTTAAAATTAACATTCTCACAAAGAAGAGAGTTTAAAACCGTTAAAATTATTAATATAAATAATGTTGGCATTCAATGTGATTTGGGAAATGTTAATAAATTCTCTTATATTTGGCTAGAGGGTAGTAAATTTAAAGTAGGAACAATTGGTTTTAAAAATAATGTTTATGATAATGTAATAAGCCATATGGATATAATTAATTGCCATGTTTCAATTGAACACAATAGTGGAAATTGTTTTTACAGTGAGTGTCATGGTTTTATAACTAATCCAACCGTTATGTGGAAAGATTCAATATTCTTCAAAATGAATAGTTACCATCATGTAATTTTAGATAAATGTTATCCCGATACACAACAAATATTTTACTACTTAGGAGATAAAGGAAAATTATGTATAACTAATAACTATGGTTTCAATAGTTATGAAATATTATCAGATAGCGTATTTGGTGAAAATTTAGGTTATATTTTTTACTGTAAAGATAATAACGCTTCTTACTTAGATAGAGTGAGTATTAATGGTTGTCTGTTTAATGGTTACAAGAATACGGCAGGCGAATTTAAATATAAAGTAATGAATGTAGTTAATAGTTTATTAAAAACAAATACAACTAATCATTTTTATAGTTTTGATAGATTACAAAGTTGTTCGAATAATGCTTTGATTAATGTTTCAACTTCACTTCCAATAACGAAAAACATAATAAAATTAGCTCAAGAAACTTTTACTTTACAAGTTGAATTTACGTATAACCCTAGCGAAAAAGGAGTGTTACCTTCGACAGTTGGTATAGGTATAGGAACGTTACCCAATAGTTATATGTATTTTAAAGATGGAGATTATTCTTTCCCAGTTGAATATGGGGTAATGAGCGAAAATAACTTTCAATGTATGGGGTATATAAGAGGTTGCATAAACTCAGGTGAACAAAAAATACGTATAATGTCAACAAAAGATATGTATGATAGTAGAACCATTCTTTGCGACTCTAAAAATGATACAAATTATATTCTAAAAATTAATATAACTTGCCCTATGTATCAATACTAATTCGCAATTGATAAAAATTATGTATTATATTCACGATATAATTATATAAACATACAATAAAGTGTAAATGCAAATTTTACATTTTATTGTATAAAAGGAGGAATAAATTTGATAAAAGGGATTACAGAGGATATATTAAAAAAAGTTTATGATTTTTCGGAAATGACAAACGAAGAATTAAAGTGTAAGTTTTTTCAAAAACTAGAAGAATGTATAGATTTATGTAACAATTCATCAGAAATACTAGATTGGATAAAAAATGAAGGTATAGAAGATAATGTAAAAGAAATACTTAACACATGGAAAGATGATGGGACTTTAAAAGAAATAATAAACAACTATATAATTATCAATTTAAAAAATGAATTAATTACAGAAATAAGTAAAAATTTAAATTTTTCTTTAAAAAGTTTTTCGGATTTATCACTAATTACTGGAGGAAATGCAATAATTGAACCAAAAAGTTCAAAATGTTTTATGGTACCATTAGATGATAATATACCTCAAACATCTATAATTAATATTTATTTTAGTGAACCTATTGAAAATGGTGTGATATATGATTATAGAATAGAAAATGAAAATGTATTATGTCTTAGGTTCACAAATGTAACCGATAATTCTATAACTTTAAGTAATAAAAAAATTAGTTTAAAAGTTATTTATTAACAATAAGTTAAATTATGTAAAACTATATGGGGGTAAAAATATATGGAAGAAATAGTAGGTATGGTAAGTAATGTGGGTTTTCCAATTGCTTGTTGCATTGTGATGTTTATAAACAATGGTAAGTTTACCGAAGCGTTAAATAATTTAAATATTACATTAAAAGAAATTTCTACACGCATGGACAACTTAGAAGACAAATTTAATAAATAAGACAAGCACCTTATAGGTGCTTTTGCTTTAAGGAGGTAAAATATGAATTATTACAATTATGATAAAATATGTAGTTACAACGCAATATGGAATTTTATTTTGACAAACAGAGGGTTTGGTAAAAGTTATGGACTTAAAAGAAAATGTATTAAAAACTTTTTGAAAAAAGGGGAGCAATTTATTTATTTAAGAAGGTGGAAAACAGAGTTAAAAGATAATGATAAATGGTTTGATGATATAAAAAAAGAATTTCCAAACAACAAATTGGAATATAAGCAGGGAAAATTTTATATAGATGGAAAAATCGCAGGTTTTCCTGTAGCATTAAGTGTTTCACAAAGATATAAATCCGTTGCTTATCCAAATGTAACCACAATAATGTTTGATGAATTTATTGTTGATAAAAGTGTAAGTATGAGATATATTCCTAATGAGGTTGATGTTGCTTTAGATTTTTACGAAACTGTTGCAAGAACTAGAAATAATGTAAGAATGTTTTTCTTAGCTAATAACATTACAAAAGTTAATCCTTACTTTACTTATTTCAATGCAAAAATAAATGAAAATGAAAGATTTACATTACTTCGAGACGGCGAAATGGTAATAGAATACAATACAGATGATATATTCATAGAAATGAAAAAACAAACAAAATTTGGTAAGCTAATAAGAAATACAAAATATAGTGATTATGCTATAGAAAATAAATCTTTAAGAGATAGTAATACATTTGTAGAGCAGATGACTCTAAAACATTGTGATGAATATTTCTCGGTTGAATACAAAAACAAAAAATATATGATTTGGGGTAATGTTGTAAAAGATATATTATACATTACTGATAAACCCACTAAAACTGCAAAATGCTTTAGCGTTTTAGCGTCCGACCATAACGACAATACATTCTTAAATAATAAATATATAGGGAATAGTTGTTTTAATAACTTAATAAGATATTTTCAATTTGGAAAAGTTAGATTTAAAAGTATAGAAATAAAAATAGCTATGTATGAAATGTTAAAAGATTTAGGAGTAAAATAAAAAGAGCAGATATTCTCTGCTCTAAATCTATTTAAAGAGGTGAATTGCAATGATTAATTATTATTCTATTTCATGTAACATTTTTTCTGCTATTTCTAATCTATATTTAACTTTCTTTAATACAGATACTCTATTATTTAAATTTTCAATAAAATGAATTGTAGAACTTATTCTTTTATCAATTTGGTTAACATCAACGCCTATATCAACTACTACTTTTTTACCATTTTCAAGTTTCTTAACATCAGCTTTTGAAACTTTTAATTGTTCCTTTATTGTTTCAATTTCTTGTTCAACTTCAATTTTTAATAGTTCTAATTTTTCTAACATAATTCATATTCTCCTTTAAGCATTTATTTTCTTTATTAAAACTTCTTTAGTATCTTTATATGTGAATTTTATATTTTTATCTTTACAAATTTGTCTTAACTCTTCAACTGTCTTATCGTCATAATTAATAACTTCTTTAAATTTTGTTATTTCTATTTCTGTAACAACAACATTAACATAATTCTTCCAATTACCGTTTTCATCTTGCTTATTTGTTATATCAAGTTGACCTTCAATTAATACTCCAGTTCCTTTAAGTAATAATTTCTCTAAACTTTCAACTCTCTTTCCAAATAATGTACAAGGTACAAAATAAGTCTTTTTCTTATCACCAAATCCTACAGTATTTGCAACTGTAAACTTACCTACATAGGTACCAGTTTGCAATACATTAACTTCCATGTCTTTTGTTAAATTCCCATTGATTAATACTTTGTTCATATTGTTAAAATCCCCTTTTTAATATTTTATTTTTCCTTATAATATATTGTACGATATTTAATTAAAAATG
>ERZ1034992.718-NODE-718-length-17127-cov-17.487289_pt1 | contig 17127 bp, 40 predicted proteins | sample MGYA00520695_ERZ1034992 | MGnify/ENA primary metagenome ERZ1034992 (study PRJEB33766, sample SAMN09781778) | gut metagenome | biome: gut microbiome | host: Homo sapiens | place: Madagascar | study: EMG produced TPA metagenomics assembly of the PRJNA485056 data...
GCATTAGCCAGTGCCGTGTCCGGGATATTAACTCCGCCCGTACCATCCTGATATTTGCAGCAGACACAATTCCGAACGTCATCATCGTGAGGGCAGAATCCCTCTTTGCCGTTGCACCAGAACTTCGTCATTCTTCATCCTCCTTCGGCGGTTCGGGCATCTCTGCCCAGTGCGTAGCAAATTTGATTGCATCCCAATCTTCGAAAACATGCCCGAGTCCGTCATATTCCGGGACGGTTTCTCCAAACTCTTTTCCATCATACTCAGCGATACACACATCATCAAAATCGTTACCAACCGCGACAAGGTATCTCCCTCCCCGGCTCGGCATCCTATTCTTGACGCTTATCCATCCCCGCGCGTCCTGCTCAAGCAGGTCGGCGGCGCACGTCATTGCAGCGTCCATGCATCGCAAATCGAGTTTTGAGTCCCTCATCGGACACTTTGAGCAATTCATGCTTTCGCTCGAGCATTCCCGCAGCGCTTTCACGATTTCTTTACGTGTCACTCTTATCACCCTTCCTGTACATCTTTTTGCCGCAGTTTGGGCAAAATTTGTAGAATTGTCCAAACACTTCAAATAGTTCTTTTGACGGTTTTGTATCCGGTGAAACCTCGTACAATTCTCCACAGCTCGAGCATTTCGCATCTCGTGCATCCCCAAACGCATCGATCCATTCAGCGTGCGGCGACGGCGTGTCCTTCTGGGTTTGCAGCGTGTTGATATATTCAATTACCCCGCGCAAGGTTTCACGTATGCTCTCGCTTAATATCGTTTGTTCTCCGTGTGTCGTTCGCTCAATCCAGCTTGTAATAAGCGCTTTCAGCGCGTCTCCGTCGATTTTTCGCATCGTTACACCTCCCACGGAAATTCCTGCCGAAAGTCCGCGCCCATCAGGCCGCGAAGGCTTTCTTTCATGAACAATGGCGTTCCGCTGGCTTTGCATTTCTCCGCGATTTCATCTACCCACTCGCGCTTAGGAGTGATTTTCTCTTTGCGGTTGCCGGTTTCCGCACCTACGATAATCCAGCCCCACAGTTCAATCGCGTTGAGCGTTTCTTGTTCTATCGGCGCGAGAAGCGGCTCGACAGAGAGGAAGGTGTTTGCCGTCATTGCGGCTTCGTGTTCTCGCATGCCATCAATGCCCGTTCGCGTACCGCCGTACCAGTAGTTTTCACCCTCCGGCAGTTTGCCATCGCCCATAAGATCGTTGTAACGCTGCGGGTTTTTTGTCAGAAATAGATACCGATGCTGCGGCGCTTTTTCGCACGCCTCGAACACCTGCTTAATCCACTCATCCGGCACCCAGTCGCCAAACAGATCGGCCATTGAGCAAACGAAGATGGTTTGGGGCTTTTTCCAGCGCTGCGGCTCGTCCAGCTTGTAGCGGTGGAAGGTTGGGGAAAAGTAATACGGATACGGTTTTGCCTTTCCATGGTATCCGCCCGGCGGATCAAACACATCGCACTCAATTTCCGGCTCGTCCAACACATGGCATTTCCCGTCATCGTGCCTTGCATAATCTCCCATCAACCCTCTCTCGCCAACATTTCCACGCCAGTTTGTATCTGGCGGCAAGTCGAGCCGCCAACATCCGCCAAACCGCTCCGCAATCCTCCGAGCATAGCAATACTCGCACCCGTGCAGACATCCCGTAACGGGGTTCCATGTCGCGTCGCACCAGTCAATCTTAGTCCTGGCTCCCATTAGTATTCCTCCTCTCGTCCGCCTGCACCATCATGTCGATGGCCTCCTGATACGTCAGCCCCTCAAACACCTTATCCCCGATTATCGCCCGATACAAACTTTTGGGATTTTCGCGCTCCATCCGCTCAATTTTCAGCACATCCATTTTCCGTCCCCTCTAGCATCGTCATTTGCCCTTCCCGCTCCATCCTCCGCAGCAGCCGCTTCGCCCCGCGCAGCGCCGCAAATGTGTTCTTTGCCCGCGCCTCCGTCTCCCGGATAAACCCTTTGATCTCTTCCGCCTTGTCGCTCCGCCAGTACCCCTTCGGGCTGTGCGTCGTCGACAGGATCGCGTAAGGGGCGTCGGTCTTTTCGGCGCGCAGGCGCGCGATCACTTCCCGCGTCGTCCGGTCGTTGAGGCCCCACTTGCGCGCCAGCGCCTCCCGGGTAATCGCTCTTTCGCGGCCGATCGGGATATCCGCCGCCAGCGCGCTGATGCCGCCGCGCATCTCAGGCTTCCCTCTACCCGCAGCATGCGCATACGCGGAGCAGCACATTGCTTTCCCTCGGCGCGCCGCATGTCGGGCACATCGGCCGGTTTTCCCTTGCCGCTGGAGGCTTGCGGTGCTTTTCCCCGTCGTAGTAAGCCGCGTATTCCCTGCCGATCTTTTCCCTCGTCACCTTGATCTTCGCCATGTCCTTACGCCCCTTTCTTTCCGCCGTTCAGATACCGGGTAATCTCGCCAATCGCCTCGTCCGCCCCCCAGCAGACGCGCACGCAGTAGCCCGCGCCGTCCAGATAATCGAGCCATGCGTTTTGGTTGGCGCTTGGCTTGTTTCGCCCAACTTTGAGCTCGATGTACAGCCCGTGATAGCCGCCGCAGGGGTAGGGGAGGCACAAATCCGGCACGCCGCTTTTAACGCCCGCCGCTTTCAGCCGCGCCGCCGTCGCCTTGCTCCTCTGTCCGCCGTTGGGGATGTGGTGCAGCCACTTGAGCGCCGGATATTTCCCGCGCGCCAGTTCCGCCCATTGCATAATCGCGATCTGTTCGCTCTCCTCCAGCTGCGTCATCCTCAAAGCTCCTCCGCCGTCAGGTCGTCAAAAAGCTTGTCCAGCTCTTCCGTCGTGTATTGGCGCTGCGTGTATTGCTGCGCCGTCACCAGCCTCGGCGTGCCGCTCCGCGTCACCGGGCGCGCCGTCTCCGGCCGCGGCTCCTTGTCGATGCCGCCGCGCAGCTTCCAGCGCTTGAGGATCCCCTCCACGTATCGCCAGCTCCGCTGCTCTTTCGTCCCGTCCGCCGCCAGGCTTACCGCCTCCAGCACCCATTCGGGCGTGTAGTCGGCCATGAGGGCGGTCGCCTTGTCCAGATCGTGCGCCGTCTGCGCAAACCCGGCGCGCTGCGCCGCGTCGAATACGGCGTTGTGCGCCTCGGCAATGGCGGGCAAACCTGCATCCGCTTCGTCCGCATCGCACGCTTCCTCGCGCGCGCACGCCCGCGCATCACCACCATCATCAATCTCTGGTACTGTACTGTTTTGGTACTGTACTGTAGCCCCTGCACATTCCGCGCACGTGTCCTCCTTGTGCGCTGCACGTGCGTTGCACAAATCGTGCACATGTGCCGCACAAGGCGCGGGCGTGTCGCGCACGTCGCAATCCTGTGCAGAGAACGTGCAGTCGCATGCGTCTTCCGCCGTCGTGCGCGCCGTGCGCATGCGCTCGCGGTTTTTCGCCCGCTTGTCCATCAGCCGTCCGGCATATTGCGCCCAGTCGTGGATGCAGCCGTCCGGGTCGATAAATCCGGCTGCTTTAAGCGCGGCGAGCAGGTCCGCCGCGCTGCCCGTCCATCCGCACGCGCGCGCAATCGCGCGGGGAGGGAAACCGGAAAGGTCTCCGCCCTCCGCGTTTTGCAGCGCCCATGTCCATAGGCAAACCGTCAGCCCCACGGCGGCGTAGTCCTCAATGCCGATCGCGTCCGCCAGCGCGTAGGTCTTGCGGTGCTCCCGCAGCGTGTCGTCTACCTGTATCCATGCCATTGCTTTTCCCTCCCGTGGCCCATCAAATCTGCGCGGTGCCACTGCTCATCGAGGCCATTCTTTGCCTCTGCACGTCGTAGCCATTGCGTTGCTCATCGCTGCACCTCGCTGCACATCGTTGCACATCGTTGCACATCGTTGCCATTGCTGCACGAGCCATTGCCAAGCCCTTGCCTTGCATCCGATCCCATACATCTCAGAGCCCTGCCATTGCTTTTCTCGGCCCTCTACCCGATGCCATTGCGTCGCCATACGGTTTAATGCCATTGCAGTCCTTTGCCTGTCTTCTCTGGTCGTAGCCATTCGATGCCCTGGCTTAGCGTGTCGGTGCGTTTCCTTCGCAAATCGCGTCTTGTCATTGCTCTCCCTCTGCTACTCCCCGCCATGCTCTGCCCTGCCATTGCTCTGCCAATCGCCTCATGGCCGTGCCCATGCCGTTCAGCGCCGTCCGCTGCTCTGCCGCTGCCAATCAAAGCCGGTCCGTGCCTTTGCACATCTTCGCGCTGCATAGCCTTTGCTTTGCTTGTGCTTTAGTCATCCCACGGGATCGCCGTTTTCGTGTCGAGGGCGAGGAGCGGATTGTTTATCTTCCGTTCTCCGAGCACGCGAAACGAGAACCGTCCCTTGCCACTATTGCGCCATTGCCCTGTGCCATTCAGCGCGCCGTAAGCAAGCCATTCCATCAGTACGTCCTCGTGCGCCTTTTCGTTGAGCAACCGAACGACGAATGTCGCTTTTGATCCTGCCGGCACCGTTTCACTGCTCGCAAGCGCTACGCGCTCGCCCTGCGGCGTGGACGCACGCAAGGGGCGCTCGCACGTTGACATTTCTCCGTCGAAGATGAGCGGGATTTTGTCGAGATATACAAAGATGAGACCGTCGATGTCCTTTCTGTATGCTTTGATCTTGGTACTTTCCATGCCCGGTACCTTGCGCAAGAAGCTGCACGCCCCCTTGAAAAATCCTTTCATTTGGTAGGGCCATATAAACGGCCTCCCCTCCTCGTCCCGCGGCAAGACCGTCATCTTCTTATCCGCTACCGCGTCCGCGCCGTACGCTTCCACTTCCTCTTCAATCGTTGCCGCGTCCGGGCTTTTGCTCGCAATAAAATTGCGATGGATTTCCGGGTCCGGGCTGCCCGTGCCCAGCATCTCCTCAATGAAGGTAATCTCGATCTTGTATTCCTTTGCCATTTTTCCGTCCTCCTTCTTCCGCCGCCTAGAACGGCAGCTCGTCCTCCGTCTCCGTAAACCCGCCCGCCTTTGCCTCCGCCGTCGTCGCGGGGATGGGCGGCGCGTCCGTCCTGCCTTCCGCGTTCGCGCCCTGCGCAGCAGGGGAAAGGAACTGCACGTCCTCCGCGATAATGTCCACGGCCGTGCGCTTCGTCCCGTCCGCCGCGTCGTATTGGCGGATCTGGATCGTCCCCGCAATCGCCGCCTTGCGTCCTTTGCTCAGGTACTTGGCGCAGGTTTCACCCAGCGCCCCCCATGCGGTGATGTTGAAAAAGTCCGCCTGCGGTTGCCCCTCCGGCGCGCGCCGCCTTTGCACCGCAAGCCCGAAGTTGGCCACGTTTTTGCCGTTCGGCGTCGTCCGCAGCTCCACGTCGCGCGTCAGGTTGCCGATCAGTAACACCTTGTTCATTCGTCCGTTTCCTCCAGCGCTTTTTGGCAAAGCTCAATCAGCCCGTCCAGCATTTCCTTTTGTTCCTTTGCCGTCTTGATAATCATCCGTATCGTCGCGCCCTTCCGCCGTTCTCTCCGGCGGATGTACTCCCGGCCATACGCGCACTGGCTTTCGCACCATGCGCATCGGTCTGGCCCCGCCATGCAGAGCTGCTTTGCCAGCATCCTGTCCGTCAGCTCCTTCGGCGATCCGAGCGCGCCCGCAACCGCCTTTTGTCCGGCCTTCACGCGAACCCTTCTCCCTGCCAGTTGATAATGTATTTCTTCGCCTCAAGCCCCTTCGCCGCGGGGATGGCCGCAAGCCGCGTCCCCGGCGCGCCGTAGCGCCTGCATGTGTCCTCCATGATCCGCGTCTGCAGCGCCGCCTTGTCCTGTCCGTTTGCCATCCTGCATGCGATCAGCGCAGCCGCCCTGCTGCTCACCGCGTCGATCAGCTGCAGCGCCGTCTCCGCCGATACCGTGCGAGGGGAGAGGTCCTCAAATCGCGCCCTGCGCGGGATCATATCAGCCCCATCCCTTCGCAGCGCCTCAGCGCTTTGCGCAGCAGCTCGCCCAGCTCGCCGTCCGGCGCGTCTTCCGCCTCGTCCTCGTCAAAGAGGATGTCGATAATCTCGTCCGCCTCGATCATCGCCGCGGCCGCCGTTACCGCCTCCTGTACGTCCTCGTTCTCGCTGTTTGCAAGCATCTTAGCCAGAGCCTCCGGCTCCATGCCGCAAATAAGCTCTGTCTTCTCGTGCCCGTCCGTGTCCGCTTCGCTTGCCGCGAGCAGCATCGCGTCGCTTTCAATCAGGCGCACCGCGCCCGTCTCGTGGTCGCATACTGTAATGCAGTATCGCTTCATGTCCTTGTCCTCCCGTCAAATAAAATCAGCTCGGGTTCCCAGTCGCCCACGGCCTGCGCCGTTCGCTTGCCCGTGGGTACGCCGCGGCATATTTCGCTCCGCTCAAATTGCGCGCGGCTAGTCAGCCCTTCGGGCTTCCCTCCAGCGCCGCCCTCGGCGCCCTCAGCGTCTCCGCCTCGATGCGCGCCCGCGTAAGCGGCCAGTCGATGCGCGCCTCGCGCCAGAGCGTCCGCAGGCCGTCGATTGCCGTAACCGCCAGCGCCTCCAGCAGGGCCAAAGCCATCAGCCGCAGCCCTTCGCCCGTCGGCGCGAAGATCAGACCGTAGGCCGCCTGCGCCGCCGTCAGCACCAGCGCCCAGTTGCGCGCAAATCGTTTCATGGGTTTCCCTCGCTCTCTTGTCGTCAAAGTAGGTCGCAAATTCATCCAGCGTCATGCCCAGCTCTACGGCCAGCCGCATGCGGGCAGGGGTGAGTTTCATTTGCCCGCGCCCCGCTCTCCGCAGTAGTCCAGAAACGCCGCCCGGCTGATCTTTAACCGGTTGCCGCTGCGGATGTGCGCAATGCCAAGCGTTCCCGCCTCGGCGCTCAGGTTGAGGTAGTAGGGCTGACAGCCCAGCAGGTGCGCCACCTCAATTGGGATCACATACGGGCGGTCCAGCGCCTTGATTTCTTCCATCGTCAGCGGGTGCTTGCGCGGCATTTCCGGTCCCTCCTGTCTTATCGCTTAAACGTTTCGTATTCTTTTCGGAATGCCGCGCAGCTGTCCGTGTCCGGCCTTACGCCGTCGAGGTAGTGCTTGCATCCCTTGGCCAGCGGTCCGCGCTCTTTTATGCGCGGGTAGGTGCAGTGTCCGTAGCAGGTTTCCCCGCCGTAGCGCGTGTAGTGCTGCTCGTAGTAAGCGCAGTTGCAGCAGAGTTTTTCGTTCGGGTCGATTCCCCGTTGCCAGATGTTTAACATGGTGGCCTCCTTATATTGTTACATACTAAGTGTATGTAGCTTTTACGAGCACATTATAGTACAGTTAGTATGTAATGTCAAGCATTATGAAGGAGGTTTTCCCGTGTTTCCATCAAGATTGCGTGCGCTTCGCATGAAGCGGAAATTGACCCAACAGCGCATGGCGGATTTGCTTTCGCTTTCGCTCAACGCCTATCAGAAATACGAGCAGGCGGAGCGGTTCCCGCCGCAGGATACGCTAGTGAAGATTGCCGACATTCTCAATTGCCCTACGGATTTTCTCCTCGGGCGTGACGCTTATCTGCGTTCTCTCGGAGTATCCGTTGATGAATTCCAGTAATGTCCTCCAGCGTGTCCCAGATCCAGTAGTCGCCGGTTCTGTCGCCTGCTTCAATCTTTTGGTAGTAGACCGGCGTAATTCCGAGCGCGTCAGCCATCTGCTGCTGCGTCATTCCCTTGGCCTTGCGCGCGGCTTTCAACTTTTCCCTCAATCAGATCATCCTTTCAGGAGGTAGCTTGTATGAGAACCGATAATGAGTTTGAGTTTCTCAAGCTTTCCCGCGCCGATATTCGTCAGCTTGCGCTTTGCGTTAAACGTGGATATTTGCCGTATGACGTCGAACCGTCGCAAGTCTTGCTTGATAAGTTTCTCATCGTTGACGGATGGGCGGAAACCGGGCCGATCTATACGCCGACGAATGACGGAATCAACTATCTCGCTTTCCTCGCGCGTAAGCGCCGTGATAGCCGCAGGTTCTGCAATCACGAAAAGCTTTTGCCTTTTCTTTTCCAGCGGGTCCTCACGCATCTTGGTCCCTCCTGTCTTGGGAGCCCCTTGCGGGGCCCCCGGTCGGTCGTGCTCGTCAAAATGCGGCGTGATCCAAAAACTTCATATAGCGTTTTCCCGGGTAGCGTTTTTTCGTGGATGATCTTGTCGGTCGTGCGGCTTATGTGTTGCGGTCGTGCATGTCTTGGGGTGACGGAGCGCACGGCGCGGGGCGGCGTGTGTTGTGGCAGACGCTTTTGCCTTGCCGTGCCCTCAGGCCATTTTGCCGGTTAGCCTTGGGCCTTTCGGCCCTCTCGGCTTGTGGGCTGTGCCGTGCCCACAAAAACAGAGGACGGACGGGAGGTTTGCTTGATGGCATCTCTGTCGGAGGCCCGCGCGGGGACCGGCCGCGCGGATAAGGTGCTGCACGTTCGGGAGCAATTAGAAGCGATGAAGGAGTGTATCCGTCCTCTGTTTTTGTAGGCACAGGGTGTGCCTACTTGGTCTGCTCTTCGGCCGGCTGCGGCGCGCTTTTCAGCGCGAGAATCGCCGCCGCCGCGCCTTCCACAAAGCGAAAGTCTGCATCGTCCATCTCGGCGATCCGCTTCAAAAGGTGCTCTTTTTCTTCCATGCTCATGGGAATCATCTCCTTTTCTTGCCGCCCTGGGCGGCGGGTGATATACTGTCTGTGAGGTGTTGCTTATGGGTGATCTTTCTCAAATCCATCTGCGTCGTGCGGAATATCGTACGCTTCGCAGACTGTCTCGTGGGAGGGATGTCGGGCTTACAGAGGCCGCTCCGCTTGAACGGCTGGGGCTCGTCGATATCGTCCCACAGGATTTCAGCTCGTCTCCTCCAGCGGATCCCAAGCCTTTGCTTTCTCTTGAGGGCGAACGTTATCTGCAGCTTCGACGCGAGCAGGCGTGCGAGCGCCGGTGGACGCGTGCCCTTGTCATCTCTCTCGTCTCTCTGGCGCTTGAGCTGCAGAGCCGCGGCTGGCTCCTACCGTTCAGCCCGGCACCAGCAGCCGTAACGCAAGCGCTGCCAGACTGACGATCAGCGAGACGATGACCAGCGGATTCGGGCCGGGCACGAAGCAGGAAACCGTTACAAAATCCACCCGTTTTCCTTCCTTGCGCAGCCGGGCGGTCAAGTCGCGCGTCCGCCTCTCCGGAAACACTCTGCGCCATAGCGTGTAGCAATACGGCCTCTTGCACAGCGTAGCCGTGCCCGGCCCGCGGGGGGCAACGTATCCGATAAGGCTCCCGTCCCTGCCGCATACGCGGATTGCGTATCTCGTGGCGTCGTGCATCCTGTCGGCCTCCTTGTCTTTCTCCGCCTCCCGTGGTATGCTTCCGTTATCCCCGGCCGCGGTTCCAGCGCCGCCGGGCGAAACGGAAAGGAGGTGAGATTTGTGGATCGCGAAAACGAAAACTCTCTTGCGCCCGTAAGCATTGCTGTGCGGGATAGCCTTGCGGATCTGGCCGCTCGGATTGTGTCCGCACGGATTGATCTGTCTTCAGCCAAGCCCGACGCAGTCTTGTCGGAGTACGCTTCGGCTCTGCGCGGCTTGCACGAGGCTTATCTATCCATGATCGAACACGGAACCCTTTGACCTCGCGCCCGACGGATGTCCCTCATTCGTCGGGCTTTCTTTCCGGCAGGAACGCCGTAACGTCGTCCATTGTCAGCTTTGCGTTGCGCCTGCTTATGGCCTTTTTCAAATCGTCCCTCAGCACGTCTAGACATAGCGCTACGCGCTCAAGGCTCAGGCCGCTTTCAATCGTTGCCCGGCGGATTGCGTTGTATAGGGCGATGTAGTCCGTGTAGGTCGCGTCTTTGCTCATCCTGTCGGCCTCCTTATGCTTAATGCCCAGTGGCTGTGCACAGTATAGCATAGTAGATGGCCAAAAGTCAAGCCTTTTAAGCGTAGTAATTACGCTTTTTTTATTGATTTTTGAAATAAAGTGTGGTAGAATACAGGTGGAGGATTTAGTAAATGAAAGATAGAATAAAAAAGCTAAGAGTCAAATTGGGAAAAACGCAGATGCAGTTCGCCGATGACCTGAATCTGTCCCGGTCGGCTATACAGAAGTGGGAGAGCGGCGAGACCGTCCCCGATTCAAGCTCTATTTCGGCGATCGCTGCCAAGTATAACGTGAACGAAATGTGGCTGCGTAAAGGTGTTGGCAGTGATGACGATATGCTGCTTACTATGGTAAATGAGGCCGAGTGGGTGGATCGCATTATGCGCGGGAAAAATGATTTCGCCAAGAGGCTGTTTATTGAGTTTGCGAAGCTCAGTGACGATGAATGGATGCTTTTGAAGAGAATTGTGGAATCCTTGAACGGGGTGCAAAAAAAAGGAGAGGATTAATCCTCTCCCGCGCAGCAAAGTCGGACAACAAAATTGTAGAGGTAATGTAGCTTTTTCTCGCTGTCTATTTTCTCGATGAGTTCAATGATTTTTGCGCGCCAGTCTGTCATGGTTCCGTCCTCCTTCGTCGTTCGTCGTGCAGCATCATGTACAGCCGGTAGATCACCCGGGCGATTCGTCGCCCCATCGGTATGCGGATCACGATTTGTCGGTTCTGCGTGTCAAAGGTCAGCGTGCTCTTTCGGCCGTTCATGATCTCCTCTCCTTGATAGCGTATTATAATACGAACACCCGTTCGTGTTTTCCTGCTTTGCCGGCAACTTTTTGCCGCGACGTTTTCGGGAGGTGTTGCGTTTGCTTGTCCCTTCGCTTTGACCCTATCACTATATCCTATGCATTGCAATATGCAGATATGACACGGACGACATGATCGCCCAGAGTAGGAGCATGCAATCGTGTCAGATATGACATCCTGCTTTCTGTTGGATACGACAGTCGCTTATATCAAAGACCAGATGCAGCGACAGGGGATAACCGTCCCCGTCCTGTCGGATTTAACAGGTATTCCAAAAGATACCGTGAACAATATCCTCTATCATCGCTCGAAAAATCCCGGCTATGAGGCCGTGGCCGCGCTCGTCTATGCTCTTGGCGGCTCGATCGATGCGCTCGCCGGACATGGCCTGCCGGCCATCCCCGAGGAGGAGCGGCAGCAGGATCCGGTTTTGCTCGTCTCGCATGTCGAGCGCGGGTGGACTCTCGCGCTTGCCAGCGCGCTTGAAGCCATGCGCGCCGAACGCAGGGCAAAGCGCGTCCTGTATATCACGCTGATTGCCGTCTTCGCCGTCATCATCACAATTCTAATTATTGATGCGTCGAACGGATCGATCGGATTCCTTCGATATCAGGTTGGTTGGCGCTCGCATTTTGCCTCGCTGCGCGGGTAGATCCAAAGGAAAACCTAAGAATCCATGCGCCCACAGGACCACGGGCGCATTTTGTCAATTCGGAGGTGGCAAAAAATGACCGAAGAACTCTATGGCCGCTGTCGCATGCTAAAACCGTGGCCGCAATGGGATAATGCCGTGCACGAAGCTCCGGAGCAGGTGCTGCGTCAGGGGGACGCCATGCGCTATCCCTTCTCCTTCGCAATTCACCCAGAGGATGAATCTGGAGACTTTTCAAGCGCAGATTACCCGGACGTATACTGCTATCATACCACGCTTGCCTCCTGCACATGCGCATGGCAGCAGGCGCACCGTGCGCCGTGCAAGCATATGTATCGCCTTGCCGTCGAGCTCGGCATTATCGAGATCGTCAAGCGCGGCAGCCCACGCGGACACGATGCCAAATCCCTCGAAGAGATACGCGCGTCGGGAGACGTCGACGCGCAGCCGGAGCAGCTCAAACGCATCGAGGGCGCTAAAAAGATTAAGCCGGACAAAATAGAGCTTCACGTCGACACGCAGTCGGCAGTCTTTTATGGCTCCGGCAAGGTGCCGTATATCACGTCGCTCGATGCGTGCACCTGCCGCGACTACGCCCTCCGCAAGCTCCCCTGCAAGCATATCTACAGGCTGCGCATGGAGCTCGACGCGGCACAAGCCAAAGGAGAAAATCCATGACATGCCGCAAATGCAAAAAAGAGCTGCCCGATGATGCACCGTACTGCTGCTGGTGCGGCACGAAGCAGGAAACAGAGCCGCGCACGGCGGCAAAGCGCGCCAATAATACCGGCACAGTGTATCGGCGCGGGCGCTCGTGGTATGCGCGCGTCACGGTCGGCTATAAGACGGTCAGCGGCCGCGTCGTGCAGGTGCGCAAGGCGAAGGGCGGATATAAGACGCGCACGGAGGCGCTCAACGCCTGCGCCACGCTCTGTGATCTGCCCAAAGAGCGTCCCGTCATGACGCTTGCCTACTACTGGGACGTCTACGCAAACGGCGAGCTCAAAAAGATATCGATAGACAAACAGCGCGCATATCGCATCGCCTACGAAAAAATGGCGGCTTTGCATAACACACCGATTTCGCAGCTGTCCGTGCAGGATCTGCGCCAGATCGTCGAAGAGAAGGCGAAGACATACTATCCGGCACGAGACATGAAGGTGGTGCTTTCGCATCTTTTTGAGCTTGCTTCTGCCGATGGCAAAGCGAACAAGGATTTGCCGTCTTATATCCTCCTGCCCAAGCTGGAGGAGTCTGCGCGCGAGCCTTTTACAGACCTCGAGCAGGCCGCGCTTTGGAAGGCATATGAGGCGGGAAATGCCGATGCATCCATCCCGCTCATCATGATCTATACCGGCATGATGACGGGGGAGATGCGCCGTCTGTCCGTCGATATGATTGATCTGAGCGCGCGGCAGATTAACGGGGTCGGCCTCAAGACGCAGGTGCGCAAAGCGTCCGCCGTCTTCGTCCCGGATGCAATTGTGCCCCTGCTTGAGTACTGGATGGAGCGTGCTGTCGACGGCAAGCTTTTTGCTATCCGCGAAATGGATTTTTACGCGCGCTATTACGCCGCACTGGAGGCGGCGGGCGTCAGAAAATTGACGCCGTATTCGTGCCGACACACCACGGCCACGGCGCTCGCTATCAACGAAAACGTCGCGCCGCAGACGGTACGCAAGATCATGCGGTGGAGCACCACGCGCATGCTCGATCGATACGCACATCCGTCTGCCGAGGACGCGCACGCAGCCATAAATATGATCGGAAAAAATACCGAAAATGCGTAGGCTACATTTAGGCTACATAGCATGCAAAAAGCTATATAACATAAAGCTTTGATATTCCCCTGCTAAGGGAGTAGCGTGCGATGAGTGCGGCATGGGTTCAAATCCCATCTTCTCCGTATAGTGCAAAGAAAGCCTTGATTTTCAAGGCTTTCTTTGTTTTTGCCGTTAGATTTGGAATACGGGAGAATATAGCTGTATTCGTCTGTGTAGGCTACAGGGTAGGCTACACGGTAGGCTACAGGTAGGCTACAGGCCTTACCCCTTATACATATCCTGCAGCCGCTTCACGTCCGCCATCTCGTCGAGCATATTGTCATGCTCCCACTCCCAGACGGCAGTCATGGCCTCGGGCACTTCTTTCCCTTCGCGGCGGGCACGGTCGATCATCGCGGCCGCCTGATCATGCAAGCTATTGATTTCGTTGATGCGGTTGGACGAGATAAGATTATACAGCCGCGCCAGCTCCGGATACTGGTCCTTGTGCTTGACGGCCTCGCGGGCGTAGCACTCGGCGTCCTGCAGCATTTCGCGGATGTCTTTTGCGATCTCTTTGATCTCCTTCATTACCAGCACCTCCCTCACGCCTGACGGATCGCGTCCATGTCCCACGCGGTGATGGTGGCGGTCGCCTCGCCAAAGACATAGACCTGCACGGTGTGGCCGCAGCAGCAGTTGGGCTGGAGGCAGAGCAGCGTCTCGAGCGGAATGACCGTCTGGCCGACTGCGGCAGTGACGGTGCGCAGCGTGTCGGGGAGCGGCACGCCGTCAAGGTACAGCTGCGCGCTGATCGTGCCGGCGGCGGTTGCGGTCGTCTGCACGCTCGCGTAAATCTCGTACAGACCGCCGTTGGCAATGCGCACGCCGCTCGCCATCGGCTCCATGCTACAGCCGGTGTCAACCAGGGCGATGCCCCCGGCGAGGGCGGATGGAGTGGCGGAAAGCGTCTGCGGAGTGCTGCCCGAGACGCGCAGCGCCGATTTGCGGTAGCAGTTGTTATTGCAATTACACGCCATAGTGTTTACCTCCTTAAACCACCCAGCCCGCCATGCCGGGGGCTGCGGCGAGCAGCGCCGCAGAAGCGGAAGCTGCGTAATCGTTGCCATCCCCGATGCAGCGCGCCAGCAATGCATACGCATTAAGCTCGTACAGCGTCAGCGAGGACAGGTCCATTGCCAGCATTGCGTCGATGATCTTGTCTCTGATCTTGGGATCCATAGGAGTTTCTCCTTTCATTTCGCGCCCGGCCGGAGTTGATCGCGGCCGGGCGCGCCGCTGTTATAGCGTCAGTGTTGTCAGCCGCAGCACCCGCCGCCGCAGAACGGACTGGGGCCCGCGCTGTAGGCAAAGGTGGTGGGATAGCGGACTACGCCGCAGAGCTGCTGCTGAGTAAAGAGCTGGCCGTTGGCCTGCTCGAGCTGCGCGATGCGCTGCTGCAGCTGCATCTTCTCGATCGCCGCGAATTTCTCTTCAATTTTCGCGCCGAGCGCGTCCATCGCGCGGAGATTCTGGCAGCAACAATCCGCGATCTGCTGGGCGATGGTGTAGTTGCCCTGCATAATCTGCTGGTTCGTGCCTGCCTGTCCAATCGCGAGCTCGCGGGACAGGTCGCCGAAGCGACCCTGCATGTCATAGCCGAGAGAGCAGACGCCGTTGCCGAGATTGGTGAGACGGTCGTTAATCTGGCCGAACTGCTGGCCGAAGAGGATCTGCTGCTGGGACGCAGCGGTCGCGTACTGGCCATAGTCGGACGTGTTGGCGTTGCGGTTGCCGAAGAGGTTGCCGCCGCCCATCAGGATGACGAAGAGGAAGATGATGACAATCAGCAGGGTGTTGTTGCCGCCTCCGAAGCCTTCGCCGCGCGTAAGCGCCGCAATATCGGCCGGGGACATAACGCTGTTGTTGTCCATGTGTAGCACCTCCAAGTTGTAAATCTATATCATCGCGTAGCGCTCCGCGCTGATATTATCGCAGGATGCCCTCCAGCGAGCGTGCGAGCTGGGCGAGCTCCGTAAACTGCTCGCGGGTCATCTCGCCGGATGCGAGCAGGTTTTCGATAATTTTCGCCGGGTCGCGGCCCTGCATCTGCCGCTTAAACTCTCCAAACTGCCGAATCATCTGCAGCAGGTTGCCGCCTCCGATGCCGGGGACGCTGCCGTTATTCGGCGGCTGCGTCGGACTTGGCTGATTTGCGAACAGGCTGCTTGCCATTGACGATCTCCTCCTTCAGCTTTTCAAACTCTGCGCGCGTGACATATTCGGTTTGCGGCTGCGCCGTCGGCTCGTACGGCGCGAACGAAAATGCGCGGATGGTCGGAAATCCCGCGCCGTCCGTCGTTTTGACGTAGAAGATATCCTGCCCGCCGTCAAAAAGCGCGACGGTGGAGTTGGCCGGCATCTGGTACGCTTTTGCGCCCTCCATGCCGGTGACGCGGATTAGCTCCATCGGACGCGCGGGCTGCTGCGCCTGCTGGAGGCGGTCCATGTACTGCCCCGGCATGCCGTATCCTGGATTGCCGAAGCCGTAATTTCCGTACATCTGCTGCATGCTTTCACCTCTTTCATGTCTTAATTATGGCGCAAAAAAGCGCCCCGGCGAAGTGCATCGCCGGGGCGCTTTCGGGGCAAAAATAGTGCATTATGGGGTTGACAGGCGGGAATGGATGGTGTATGATAGAGACAGATCGACGGACCTAGTCCGGAGATCGTGTCGGGAAGGCGAAAGCCTAAACGTGGGTTGAAATTAGGATCGTTTGTTGATGGCAAGCAGACGGATGGGCGCATGTCCGGAAGTCGCGACGGGAGGGCGAAAGCCTGAACGGGGATTAAAAAGCTCATTTTGTAGATCTGGCGTCAATGAGCGTAAAAACTGCACGACATTGGGAATGCAGACAAAAAAGGCCGGAAATTATCCGGCCTTTTTTGTTTCTCTTTTTTGGGGTGGATTACTGCAAAAATCCCATCTCTTCGCGCGCCGTCCAGTCGTCGGACCAGGTCGCGCCGTCGGCGTCAAACTTGATCTCATAGTCCCATGCGCAATCGCCATTATGCACAAACTTCATGACGCCGACATGCGCGGCGTCTGCACCCGCTTCGATTGTTTTTTGTGCGGCGGCGACGGCTTCTTCGCATGTGTCGTACCAGTCGGCCGCGTCGTTCTCTCTGTCTGCTGTGGTGTACATTGCATAGTCATACTTCGGCATAGTACCTTCCCCTTTCTTTTGCTATTTTTCTGTCTTTTCGTCTTCCGGTGCTTTATTTTTCATGTTTGTCGGCCTTCGCGTCGTGCGTCTCTCGGTAGCACTGCGTGCAGGCCTGCGCGATGTCGGTCACCGCGTCGTCGCGGGTATAGTCGCCGGGGTTGCTCATCCAGCGCACGATGATATCGGTGATATCGCACGCGCAATAGTAGCGGCTGGTGTTCTCGCGCTCCCAGCGCGGGTTGACGTAGATCGCGGCGCAAGAGCCGTCCGAGTTGATGCATGCTTCGCACGTGCCGACCGTCCAGTATCGGTCGACGTCGATCCCGGTCGCGCCCGGGACGGCGAAGATTTTTTTGAGGTAGTCCAGCCTGTCGAGGCAGGCGTTAACGCTCTTTTTTGTGCATTTCATGGCGGTGTATCTCCTTTGCGTGTCATTTTTCGAAAAGCGCTTCAGCCGTCGTGCCCAGCGCGCGCGCGATCTTGAGCGCGTAGCCGACGTTAACCTTCGCCATTTCGCGCGTCCCGTTTTCGAGTTTTTGGATCAGCGACAGCGGGATGCCGGTCTGCTCGGCCAGCTGCTTTTGCGTCAGCCCGGCCGCTTTGCGTGCCTGCTGGAGCGGGTTGGCGATATAGCTCTCTGCATCACGCGGGGCGGTGCATACGCCCGCTTCCAGGTCTTGCATTGCGTCCGCGTACGACTTTTGCCGCTCGCCGTACGTCATCGCCGCATAAGCGGCCGACTGCAGCTCCCAGTAGTCGCCAAAGTTTTGGATTTCGCGCCCGAGTATCTTTTTTACTTCTTCTTTCGATTTCTGGTGCCCGGCCATTGCGGCCGTCGCGATG
>ERZ1034992.721-NODE-721-length-17076-cov-15.815581_pt1 | contig 17076 bp, 32 predicted proteins | sample MGYA00520695_ERZ1034992 | MGnify/ENA primary metagenome ERZ1034992 (study PRJEB33766, sample SAMN09781778) | gut metagenome | biome: gut microbiome | host: Homo sapiens | place: Madagascar | study: EMG produced TPA metagenomics assembly of the PRJNA485056 data...
GGACATTCTCCGCATCGTGCAGGAGCGCCGTAGAGTGGTTCGGATGGGAGGGACAGCAACGTGAGCACCTACACATTGACCGCCAACAAATCGGGCGGCTACGGTTATAGCACCCCGGACTCAAACTTCCAGGCACCAACTGTGCAGTATGGCGCGGGCGACAATCTGGCAATGACGTTTCCAGCACTCCCCGCAGCTTATCAGTACAAAAAAATCAACAGCGTTATCCCATACGTCTACGCCAGCTGGCTTAGCTCCGTAGGCGGTTCGGCCACCATCTACTTTTCCGACTTTACAGCGGCTGCCGACCCAGAAAAAATCACCTACTCAAACAGCACGCCAACGTCGAGCTATACTGTCAGCCGTGCGACTGCATCGTCCCATGCGTTGCCGGGCTGGGTTTATGGCACCGCCGCGGACGGCTCCCTTGTGATTAACAACATCCGGAATTTGCTTAAATATGGCATGTCGGTCACATTTAGTCTCGTTGCGCTTTACACCACACTCAGCTCATACAAGCCATATCTTTTGATTGATTTTGATGCTGCCGACGTCGGTATCTCAATCGAAAGCGTTTCATACATCAACGATTCTGCCGCTGGCCGCGGCATTGTTAACAAATTTGCGTGGTACGCAAAGCCAGCAACCACAGCAACCTATCTCCCAGTCAAACAGGCATCCGCTCAATTCCAGTGGCGCGTTGGCAGCTCCGGCACGGTTCACACGATCTCTTGCGGCGCTGCGGACTCGTCCAACCGATATGACCTCTCTGTCCAAGCTGGAACATTCCCCGCTGAGGAAATCCAGTGGCGCGTTGTCGTAACTGGCAACAACGGAGCAACCGCTACCTCTGACTGGTTTTCTCGAACTGTCTACGATGCTGTCATCCGGAATCCAAGCCCTGCAGGCGGCACAGTCCCGAAAGCGCTGCCCGCGACCTTCTCTTGGAAGCTCTCACAGAAGATGTCAGAGCATAGCACAACAAGCGATGTGAATCTGACACAGAAAACTGCGACATTCCGCTGGCGCACGGCTGCCGGAGCTGCGGCAACGGAGATCTCCTGTGGAACAGCATCGTCCGTCACAATCCCAGCCGGCACATTTACCACGAACACCATCCAGTGGCAGGTGACAGCCGCAACCGTCGAGGGCGTTTCCGCTACCTCGGACTGGATGACGATCTCCACGCTTGAGCAAGCTGGAACAGCCGAGACCGTGGCCCCGAGCGGCATCGTCATCGACGCCAGTGCCAGCAATGTATTCAAGTGGCAGCACGTCATTTCGACCGGCACGGCGCAGACAAAAGCGGAGCTGCAAATCTCCCCGGACAACAGCACATGGTCAGCGCTGGCTACGGTCACAGGGCCTTCCGACACATACACCGTCCCCGCGAACACGATCAGCAGCGGTACAAAATACTGGCGCGTCCGGACATATAACTCGGATGGCGTCGCGAGCGAGTGGAGCGCAGCTGCGCAGTTCGTCGCAGTCGGCGCGCCGGATGCTCCGGTCGTCGTGATCGGAACGACCTCGCCGCGACCTGCGATCAGCTGGCAGGTAGAGGGGCAGCAAGCCTATCAGGTGGAGATCGACGGTGTCTACACCTCCGGCACGCGCTTCGGAACCGGGAAGACGTGGACGGCACCGTTTTATCTGGAAGATGGCAGCTACACGGTGCGCGTCCGTGTGCAAAACGAATACGGCTTCTGGTCGCCGTGGGGCACGGCGGCGCTCCCGGTCACAAACGTACCGGGCAGCGCGATCACGCTGACGGCCGAGGGCGGCATCGAGGCGGTGCTCAGCTGGACGCCGGGCAGCTTTGATTACTATCTGGTCTACCGGGATGGCGTAGCCATTGCGAAGGTCACGGAACCGAGCTACACCGATGCAGCCAGCATTGGTGCTGCGCGCTATCAGGTGCGCGGCTGCTACGACAACAGCGACAATTATAGCCTGTCCGGGGCCGCAACGGTCGTGGTATCCACCGACAAAGTCCGGCTTTACGACATGGAGCGCGGCGAGTGGCTGCACTTCCTCTATGATTCCTCGGCGCACCGCAGCACGGGCCTGAGCCTGTCCCAGGACATCCAATACGTCCAGCTCTCCGGCCACACCTACCCGGTCGCCGAGCGAAGCGAATTTAAGTCCCGCGCGCTGCGAATCACCTGCGTCTGCGCGGACGACGCGGAGCGGCAGGCTCTGCGGGCGCTGCTCGGCCACCTGACCTGCTGCAAGACGCCGGAGGGCAACATGACCATCGGCTATCCGGCCAGCATTTCGGAAAGCTCTGACGATTTCTTCAGCACTTACAGCTTTACCATCGAACAGATCGACCGAAAGGAGGAGATCAACATTGATTCGTGACGTCTCCTACCACGTCAACGTCCTGCGCAACGGAGCCGAGTTTGCCCGGCTCCATTGGCGCAGCGGCGACAACCCCAACATCATGGTCAGCAAGGACGCCGAGATCAAAGGCAGCTTCTCCGGGCGGTTCTACGTGCCCGACACGGTCGATCTGCTGTCAGACGAGCTGCAGCCCGTCATGCGGCTGAACGGCGTGGAGACGCCGCTGGGCGTCTTCCAGACGGCCACTCCGAGCCGCGCGACCGACCGCTACAACACGGTCGTCCAGATCGAGGCATACGACCGCTGCTGGCGGCTGCAAAACCAGCGCACGGAGAACATCCTGCACATCGCCGCCGGTACGTCCTACATTACGAAGATCCGCCAGATGCTCACGGAGGCCGGGATCGGGTTGGTCATTGCGGCTCCGTCCACAGCCACGCTCCAGACAGACCGTGAGGATTGGGAGATCGGTACGACCTATCTGTCAATCATCAATCAGCTGCTGGCCGAAATCAATTACAGCGATGTGTGGTTCGACGGCAGCGGCATCGCGCATTTGGAGCCGTATGAACAGCCCAACGCCGACCGCATCGATCATGCCTATTCCGATACCGACGTCGTCCACGCACAGCCGATCGGGCCGGATCACAACGACGAGACGGACATTTTCAATGCGCCGAACGTCTTTGTCCGAATCTGCAGCAATCCGGATCTCGATGCCGACATGGTGGCCACGGCGGTCAATGAATCCCCGACGTCCAGCACGTCCACGTTCAAACGCAAAATGCGCATCGTGGATGTGCAGCGTGTGGACAACATTGCGAGCCAAGATGAACTTCAGGCCGCCGCAGACCGCGCCCGGAATGAATCCATGTTAGCGGCACGAACCATTACATTTCAGACACTTAATGAGCCGGGCCACGGCGTCGGGGACATCATCTCCATCGACGACCCGGAACTGGCTGGAATCTACGAGGAGACCGGCTGGTCGCTGACCATGGCCACCGGCCAGATGATGCAGCACACAGCGAAAAGGACGGTGATTGCATGATGGATCTGTTTACGGCCACGCTGGAGAGCCCGCAGGAATCGCCGCTGCTCTCGCTGGCGACCATCGGCGCGAAGTACACGGACGGCGTCTCGCTGATCTTCCCCGGCCAGACCGAGGCAACTGCGAAGCACTACCGCTGCAATCCGGATGTCACCTTTGCCGCCGGCAACCGCGTCCTGATCGCCCGCGTCAGCGGCAGCTATGTGGTGCTGTGCAAGGTCGGCAAGCCAAAGTAAGGAGGTAGCTATGAGCCTAAAAATCATGCAAGGCGACCAGTACGCCATTGTATTTACTGGAACGCAGGACGGCGTGCCGCTCGACCTATCCAAGATTGAGATGATCGAGTTCATCGTCGGCAAGCTGCGCAAAATCTACCCCGGAGAGGTCACGACGGACACAGACGGAAACTTCCTGTTCCCTCTGACGCAGGAGGAAACCTTTCAGTTCAAAAGCGCTTCTCAGGCCGTTCAGATCCGCGTCAAGTTTACCGGCGCGGAGCCGGTTGTCATCGGCACCAGCATTGAGGGCATCCGCGTGAGCGATTCCATCAGTAAGGTGGTGCTGTGATGATCCACTTTGACATCGGCGGGAAGCCGAGTATCCAATTCAGCCTGCCGTCCTTACGGGTGTCACCCGGCGGCAGTGGAGGCGGCAACGTCTCATCCGCGCAGATCAACACCATTGTAGTCCTCGACCGGGCGGAATATGACGCGCTGGACGTCAAGGATGCAAAGACACTGTATCTGATTCGGGGGTGACGGAATGATCACAGTCGGAGAAGAACAGCTAAAGGAGTTGTTTGTCGGTGAGATGGGCATCAAGAATGCCTGCATCGGCGAAGAAACCATCTATACCCGCCCGGGCGGATATTTATACATCGAACTGAGCGAAAAGAAAGGGGCATAACCTATGGCAAGTTTTTTCAATCTAATTCTTGATACGCTTGCACCGTCTGGGTTGACACTAAAGCTCAACAACGGCGCGACGTATGCAACCAGCAACACCGTCACCGCAACGATCACGCTGACGGATGAAACCAAGACAGGCTACCAGATGAAGATCTGGGGCATCAAGGCGGCTGCAACGGAAGCGGACGCATCGTGGGAAACCTTCGCGGCCAGCAAGTCTATCGTCCTGACGGACGGCGATGGACTGAAAACCGTGCATATCAAGGTGCGGGACGATGTCGGTAACGAAACGGCTGCGGTCACAGCTTCCATCACGGTCAACACGGCTGTTCCGGTGGTCACGATCACTGGCCCCGATAAGACCAGGATCTCCAAAGTCTCCGGCTTCGATACCTGCGCGTTCTCCTTCACATCCGATGTGGACTTTGAGGAGTACACGGTGCGTGTCGTTCCGAGCACCAGCAGCCTACACGACGCCGGTACGCAGATTCCCACCACTGGCGGTTCCAGCAACACTAGCGGCACGGCTGGCGGCTACAAGAAGGCCACGGCGATTAACACCACCATCAAGGGTGCTGACCTTGCGACGGCATCCTCCGGCGACGGCACGAAGATCATCAAGGTCTTTGTCAAGAACGCCGCCGGGACTTGGAGCGTGGCATAATGGCCGCGCCGGGACTGACGTTCACCATCACGGGGAATAAGATTTCGGCAGTCTCCGGTTTCGATTCCATCACCGTCAAATTCTCGTCGGACATCGCGTATCAGGCCTTTGAATGCCGCGCGACGAAAACCGGCGAGGACTGGGGGCGAGGGAAAGGGGCGCTCATTGCGTCCTTTTCCCAGACCCCGGCGGGGACGGAGCGAACCTTTGAGGTCTACGACGATTTTCTCCTGAGTGGTGATGGAGAATACAGAATTTCTCTATACGCACAGGGGGCGGACGGGAGCTGGAATGATAACTATGGTTTTGTGCCGTCTGGCACGACCAAGACCATGCTTACGGCAGACGGCAAGGAATTTCTATGCATGAAGGAGTGATTTTATGGCAGACCAGTACAACAGCGCGCACACTGGCGCAGAGATCGATCAGGCGGTGTCTGACGTCCAGAACAACAAGGTCGCATGGGGCACGAAGGAGCTGCCCGCGGTTACTGCTTCGGACAATGGAAAATTCCTGCGTGTTGTTTCCGGGGCATGGGCGGCTGTAGAGATCGCAAACGCGAATGGAGGTAGCTTCTGATGGCGGATCTTTTGACAAATACAACTGACCTGACAAAGGTTGCATCAGCTATCCGGGAGAAAGGCGGCACATCGGATTTGCTTGTATATCCGGACGGATTTGTGACGGCCATTCAGGCCATTCAGACCGGTACAGAGCTGCAAATCATCGTGTCTGTGACCTCGGGCGCAACTGTTACCGCTACAAAAGGAAGCAAGGTCGTGAGCGGAACATCGGTCAATGGAACGTGTACGCTGACCGTTCCGGAGGCCGGTACATGGAGCGTCAAGGCTACGCTGGGTGGGCAAACGTCCGGTACGAAAAGCGTCACTTTTACGGATCGTTACGCGGTTACGCTCTCTTTTGTTTCGGCTGTGCTGAATAATAACGACTGGGCGACCATCAGGGAAGTATCCGACAAGGGTGAGGGCGCGAACTATTGGAGTATCGGTGACCGAAAAGCAGTCACGCTTAACGGCACTGTCGGTGCGTTGACGCTCTCAAACTTCACAACATACGCATTTATCATCGGATTCAACCACAATTCCGCCGTGGAGGGCGCAAACCGCATTCATTTCCAGCTTGCGAAAACCGCCCTGTCCGGCGGCACGGACGTTGCCCTATGTGATAGCTACATAGGCTCGACAGGTGGCGATTTTTGTATGAACGCCAGCCCAACGAACCATGGCGGATGGGCAAGCTCACGAATGCGTACAAATATTTGCGGGACAAGCCTGTCGAACTATGCCGGGACGATTATCGCAGTCATTCCGGCAGCACTCCGTGCTGTACTCAAATCAGTAACCAAGTATACAGACAACACTGGTGACGGCGGAACATCCGCGAGCGCGGTCACGGCAACAATAGATTACTTTTTCCTCCTGTCCGAGTACGAAGTATTCGGGGCAATCAGCTACGGCAACACGAACGAAAGTAGCAAGCAGGCGCAGTACTCGTATTACAGCGCGGGCAATAGCAAAGTCAAGTACAATCACAGCGCGACAAGCACAGCCGTTTTTTGCTGGTTGCGAAATCCACGCACTGGAAATGCTGCAATTTTTGTCTGCGTGAGTACAGACGGGTCCAACAGTCTTAGCGGTGCAAATGCCTCGCTTGGATTTGCCCCGGCGTTTTGCGTATAGGAGGCTTTTATGGAGTACACAACTTATAAGCGTTTCAAGGGCAAGGCAATCTGCGGCTCCGTCAACATCCCATTCGGAACGATTCTGCAAGAGCATGACGGGATGCTATACCTCAATAGCAAAATGGTTTGCTATGCGACCTCAGAAAACGGCTGGAATCATTTTCGGCCACTGACCGATGAGGGCAAATACCGGCAAGATATGTTGGACAAACTCTACCGATGGTATGAGAAGCATGGATGCGGCGAGGACTTTGTAGATGATCTGTGGCCGGGGCAAGATAACGGCTATTGGAAGAACCGTTTGAGAACAGCCAGCACGGAACGGTTGAAACAGATCTATTTTGAGAAATTCGGGGTGATGCCATGTATGCAGTAAAAAAAGAGGGTGCGTTTGCCGGGTATGCGGACAGCATTGTATTGATCCAGCTGCACGGAAACGGCTGCTATGTGCCGTGCGAGGAAGCGGAGGCCGAGGGCTTTTGTGCGAAGATGGCCGTTGCGCTGATCGACGAGGACGGAAAGGAATATCAGGCACTTTCTGACACGGTGTTCCGGCTGGCGGGAAAGCTGCTGAAAGGCACAGAACCAGAGGGCAGCTATGAAGAGATGGGCGCCGCGATCCCGCTAACAGATGCAGAGACAGCGGCGAAAATTTTACTTGGGGAGGCGGAATGATGAGCTATACAGAAAGGGCCCGTGCGCTGCGGCCATACATTGAAAAAGCGTCTGTGAGCCTAGCTGATGAAGATGCGCTGCAAGCAGTAGAGTTGTTTCCCCAGTGGGTGACAGGCCATGCTTATGCGGTCGATGAGCGGCTGCAATATAATGGCGTATTATATCGCGTGGTTCAGGCGCATACCTCACAGGCAGATTGGCCGCCGGATAAGACACCGGCGCTGTTCGTGACCGTTTCACTGGATGAATGGCCTGAATTTGTACAGCCGACCGGGGCGCACGACGCCTACAAGAAGGGCGACAAGATTACGTTTGAGGGCAAGCATTATATTAGCTTGATTGATGCGAATGTATATTCACCAACGGCATATCCGGCTGGTTGGCAGGAACAGGCATAAAAAATCCGCCATTTGGCGGAAATTGACAAGGCGGCTTTTTTTGCGCCGGGAAAGGAAGTAAGAAATGGATGCAACCACGATCATTGTAGCAATCCTCGGCTCGTCTGCGCTGACGACCATCGTTCAAGCAATCGTCAGCGCGATCCAGAAGAAGAAAGGCAAGGGCGACGCGCAGAGCGCCCACCTGAAGGCCATCGACGAGAAGATCGACAAGATCACGAGATTGCAGGATGAGCAGTATTTAAGCATCCTGCGCCTCACGATCATGTCGGACGAGATGCCCATGTCGGAGCGGCTGATCGCCGGGAAGAAGTACGTCAATCGCGGCGGCAATGGGGATGTCAAAAAGGCGCTCCATAAGCTCGAAGAGCAGTGCGAGGCTGGACGGCATGAGGCAAATTAGAAAGAGTCGCCTGACGAAGGGCAAGATGGCGCGGCAGCTAGTGTACTTTTGTATCTGGGTGCTGTTTGGCGTCCTGCTCTGGGCGGCGATGGTCAAAACCGCAGCACTGGTGATGGACAGGGACATAGACCTTTCCGACATCCTGACCTACGCCGGAGCTGCGTTCGGCGGGGAGCTGCTGATGCTCCTTGCGAAGAGAGTATTTGCAAAAAAATCGGACGATGAAGGGAGTACATAATATGGACAAAATTATGAAACGGCTTTCGAATCTGCTGAGCGTGAAGTCGCTGGTGACGCTGCTGCTGACGGTGGTGTTCACGGTGCTGGCGCTCCGGGGCGACATCACGGGCAAGGATTTCCTGACGATCTTCCTGATGGTCATCACGTTCTATTTCGGGACGCAGTCGCAGAAGGCGCAGGACGCGATGGATGCGAAGGGTGATAGTGATGGTACCAATTAAAACGATGCTGGCCCATCGGGCCAACTACGGCACGAAACGCGGCGGGCCCATTGAGTGGCTGGTCATGCACTACACGTCCAACGACGGGGATTCCGGCATGTCGAACGCGCGGTATTTTCAGAAAGCATTGAATCCGGTCGCGAGCGCGCACTATTTTGTGGACGACCGGGAGATCGTGCAGTCGGTGCCGGACGAGTATGTCGCGTTTCACTGCGGGGCGTACAAATACCGGCACCCGTTCTGCCGAAATTACAACTCGATCGGGATCGAGATGTGCGACGCAAAGCGGGATGGACGCGTAATGGCAACGGACAAGACGATTGACAATGCGGCCGATCTGGCCGCGATGCTATGCGAGAAGTATAACATCCCGGTCGATCATATCATCCGGCACTACGACGTGACCGGGAAGCTCTGCCCGAAATACTGGGTGGACGATCCGCAGGGCATTGTCAGATTCAGGAACATGGTAAAGGAGAGAATCGAAATGGTGAGTAAATGCAAGATGATCATTGACGGAAAAGAGATCGAGGTCGAACGGATTTTGAAGGACGGCACGAATTATATTAAAATTCGCGACATCGCAAAGGCGCTGGATCTCGAAGTGTCGAACAAGGGAAACATTCCCATTTTGAGTCATAAGCAGTAAAGCCCCGTGTGCCGCGCCACCCGGATTGGAGGTGGTGACGATCAGCGCGAGGGTGCGGATTCCGGATGACTTGACCGGCCTGCTGCAAGGCGAGTGGGAGCAGATCATATCTCAGGCAGGCTACAGTGAGCAGGACGCGGAGATCGTCCGGCGCTATGTCATCGATAAGACACCGCAGATTGACGTCGCGGTGGAGCTGGACATGGCGCGGAGCACGATCACCCGCAGACTGCCGCAGATCTACGCACGAGCGCGGCACACGGCAGCAAAGCTGCAAATGATAAACGAGTAACAGATACAAGATATTGTGACGGTACAAAAGCCCCCGGCAGGAGAAATCCTGTCGGGGGCGGTTTTATTTGCGTCAGAAATGCGACACAAATGCGTCACTCATGCGTCCCAAGGAATCCGGAAAACTGTCATACTGGAATCAGAAAGCGGAGGTGATATGATGTATGATTTCGGCCAGATGAGCGCGCAGCGCATGAGCATCACTCAGGTAAATGGCTGGGGCGGCGCGGATGCGTTCCGCATGGGGCCGAACAGCTCGATCCTGCTTCTCGATCAGGAACAGCCAGTGGTCTACATGAAAACAACGGACGGCGGCGGATTCCCCAGCGTGGCGGCGTATGAGCTTCGCCCGCTGCAACGGCCTAAACCGCTGGATGCGAACGAGCTTGAAGAACGATTGAACAGATTGGAGGCGTTGATCCGTGAATCCGTTACTAAACAAGATGCTGACCCAAAGTCCAAGCGGAAGCCAGAGCCCGCAAATGCCGAGTAACCCGCTTGCAATGCTGCAAGAGTTCAACAAATTCCGCCGCTCCATCACGCCGGAGGGCGCGAAGCAACGGGTGCAGGAGCTTTTGCAGAGCGGACGGATGAGCCAGCAGCAATTCGAGCAGCTCCAGCAGCAGGCACAGGCGTTTGCTCAATTTCTGAAATAAGCCGGGTGCGCAACGGTTTATGATAAAAAATTACGAAGGGAGATATGACAATGATGGAAAACATGAGTCCTGCCGACATCAAGGCCGTTACTGGCTCTGATGGTGACGGCTGGGGTGGTGGCGCGTGGTGGATCATCATCCTGTTCCTGTTCGTCTTCATGGGCGGCGGCTGGGGCATGAACCGCCAGAGCGACTTCGGCCAGTACGCCACGGCAGCCAGCCAGCAAGAGATCCTGTTCGGGCAGCAGTTCGGGCAGATCAACGACCGGCTCACGAACATCGGCAACGGCATTTGTAACCTCGGCTATGATGTACAGGGCAACATCGGCCAGCTCGGCAAGGAGGTCGCCCTCGCGCAGAACGGCACCAACATGACCGTGATGCAGACCGGCAATGACATCCAGCGTCAGCTTGCGGAGTGCTGCTGCACAACGCAGCGAGCCATCGACGGCGTGAACGCGAACATTGACGCCAAGTTCGCAGCCCTCGAAAAAGGCCGTCTGGAAGAGCGCATCTCGCAGCTGGAGCAGGCAAACAACCAGCTCTATATCAAGGAACAGCTCAGCGGCGTTGTGCGGTATCCGACCGGCTACTCCTACAACGCGGGGCCGTCTCCGTTCTGCAACGGCAACAGCGGCTGCGGCTGCATGTGATTCCGGCTTGACCGTGAGAAATCGGAGGGCGGGAAACCGCCCTCTTGGACTATGAAAGGAGAAATGATTATGGATTGTAAACCGATCTGCAGACTCTGCCCGCATCTTGTGATTTCCACCGATGTGACATACGCGAGCGGTGTACTGACGGTCAACCTCCCGGCGGGAAGCTATAACAACGGCGAGAAATACTGCATCGTGATCGCGCAGAAGATCCCGACAACGGCCATCATCGGGGCGCCGGTCGTCGTGACTATCGGCACTGGAACCGTGCAATATCCGCTGACGCGCTGCAACTGCAAGCAGCTGACGGCCTGCGGCCTGCGGACACGGACACGGTATTCCGCTGTGGTGGAGACCACGCCAACAGGCGGTGTGTTCCGCCTGCTGGGGAAGCCGTGCTGCACGCCGAACAACGATCTGGACAGCATCAACGGCACGTCGCCGACGGCGTAGGAGGCGGACAATGGGACTGCAAAGCTATCGGCAGAAGCTCCATGACGCGCTCCACGAGATGGAGCACTGCCCGGTCAACATGAACACAGTGGCACAGGCAACGGCGCTTGCTGAGCTGTGCTGCAAGCTGCGAGAGATCGACGGACACGGAACTTCCAAGGAATTCTCGGAAACTGACGCCAAGCGCTGGACTGCAAAGATGGAGAACGAAGACGGCACGACCGGCCCGCACTGGTCGATGGAGCAGACGGATGCTGTGGCCAATATCACAGGCGTCAATGTGAAGCCTTGCACCTGGTGGGCGGCAATGAACATGATGTACTCGGATTATTATTCCGTGGCAGCGAAATACGGCCTGGACCGGCCAGAATTCTATGCTGATCTCGCCAAAGCCTTCCTCATGGATAAGGATGCCGGAGGCCCGGAGGCGAAGATGGCGGGGTATTATCATGGAGTTGTGCTCCGTAACAGCTAACCCCTATTGCATATCTATTGCAGATACAACAAAATTTCTATTGTAAAATCAACACATCCTGAATGAATGGGGTTCAAGAGGCCGCTAGTTCGAATCTAGTCACTCGGACCAAAAAAATACCGCAAAACGTATGTTTTGCGGTATTTTTCTTCTGCTTCTTTACGAAATTGTACGTGTATGAATCGGACTAAACCGGTCTGTTTTGGTCTATTGCATACTCTGTTGCATACCATATCAAGAGGGCAAATTAGAGCTGTGTGGCGATATTTACGGCAGATTTCAGGTCGGTATGGGTGTAATGTGTGGTCATTTCCATCGAAGTGTGCCCGATCATGGCCATTTTGTCAGCGTCCGGCGCGTCAATTTTTTTCATGAGGGTTGCAAAAGTATGGCGACAGGAGTGCGGCACCAGGCGGCGCACTCCTGCCTGCTCCAGCGCCGGATAATACCATTTCTCTCGGAATTTTTTCTGCTGCACTTTCTTCCCGTCCTCGGAAAAGATGAATCCTGGCTTTTCCCATTGCAGCACGTAGTCAATGATTTTAGGGCTGATGGCCACAATGCGGTGCATACCGGCCTCGGTCTTTTCGCCGCCGACAAAATAATAGCTCTGGTTGACCTCGTCATAATGGAGATCTGTGTCTTGAAGCTGGAGCAGCTCCTCAAGCCGGAAACCGGTGTAACATAGGATGAGCACAAGCTCGATCCTTGGCACTGTGCCGACGGCTTTTTTCATTTTTTCGAGTTCCTCATCGGTAAACGGTTCGCGGCCAGCCTGCGTCTCGCCGCCCACACGGAGAAGCTCTGCATAATTCTTGCCGACGACGTCGTCGCGCATTGCAAAGCGAAACAGCATCGTCCCCAGTGCCTTCATGTTTTCCTGCGTCCGGCGCCCCATCGGACAGGCATCCAGGCAGGCCTGCAATGCTGCCGTCTTTAAATCGGCCATCTTCGCAAACCAGATCGGTTCATAGTATTTGTAGGCGGCCTTGTAGCAATTCATTGTGCTGGCCTTTACGTCCTTTTCGTGCTCGGCCTCCCATTTTTCATAGATCTGCCGGAATGTGATGTTCGCTGACAAGGCAGACAGCTGGACGCGGAGCTGCGGGATATACTCCTGCGCTTCGCGCTTTGTTTTAAAGCCGCTCTTCGTTCGCGTCCGGCGCATAGGCTTCCCGCCCGGGCCTGGAATATAGCCCAGCGTGGCAACAGCGCGCCATGTGCCATTCGGCAGCTTGTAGACACTGCCGGTGCCATTCCCCCGTGCTTTTGGTCTTCGTTCCGGCCTCTCCTGCTTCGCGCCGCACTGGGAACAGAACGGGCCGTCCGGAACGTCTTGTTTACATTTGCGGCAGATCATAGCGTCACCCCCAATAGCGGAGACAGATCGCAGCCGTCAGATGGTCGCGCACCCAGCCGATCTTTGGACTGAGCAGATCGACGAGCAGGAGTATCCCGGCCAGAAAGACAATGCCGAGCAGCGCGGCGATGATCTTTCGCTTTAACTTCATGGATTGCTGGCAGAACGCGACTGTTTGACGTAGGTGCTCAATTTCCTTCCGTGCGTCGTGAAGCTCCTGCGGGATATCAGATTCCGGTGGAACATCATCCGGATGGATGTCGCAAAAGCGGTCGAGCGAGATATGCAGGAGGCGACAGACAGGGCCTACAGTGTCGATTCCGGGATTTAATATTTCCCCACGCATGAATTGCCCAATGTTCTTCAGAGACTTTCCGGAGGCGTTAGCCAAATCTTGATAGGTCATGTTCGGATAGCGGCTTTCCTTCTTGTTTCGACAAATTTCAGACAAATCTTGTTTCAAAAAACGACTTCCTTTCAAAAAAAGCACTTATATGGGAACAAAAAAGGAACTTACGGTTCTCGACAAATCACCTTCCCGGGGTGTAATCTGTACTTGCAAGCAGCTCCCACACGCTTGCAGCGGCCAAAAAGCCCCGCCGTCGATGGGATGATCGACGACGGGGTGATCCCATCACAACTGTATGCTCCATTCGCCAACAGCCTTAACTACCAAAAGTGTTGGTGTCCCAGAAATCAAGACAGTTCCGTTGTAAACCTCGGTTGTATTAACCAGCAAATCGCCACCAACGCCATACGTCCACACCGCGAAGTGATGCTCTCCAGCATTGCCGGAGATATGTGCTGTTGTCCCGTAACTTTTGATCAAGAGAACAGCGTCTCCATAACCGGAATAGTTGGTGTCCGCACTGATGCTGCCTGTATCGTAAATAGATCGCAGTTCGATTTTCCATGCTCCGCTGGCTTTTACCTCTATCGACGCTACATCGTAGCTCGGGTCTATTGTAAACCCGCTATACGCTTCTGTGGTGTTGACCAGCAACTCTCCATATTCCCCCGCTGAATTGTATGTAGTCACTGAAAAGTGTTTCGCATCACTATTCCCTGTAATGTAAAATGCAAACGGATAATCAGGGGTAACGATGGATAGCACATCGTCTCCATAACCTTCAAGGATTCGCGGCTTTGGTATATCTACTGGAATCTGCATATCATTTTGCACGTTCTGTGACTGCTGCTGATATTCGCCCTGTATGGTCGGCGTAGTCATCGCTGTATCTGGCTCATTCGTTTTTGCGTTTAATCGTATTGCCCCAATTATACTGCCACCGATTGGAACTGCGGCAAGCACTGCCACAACCAAAAACAACGGTATTTGATACAGTTTTCGAGCCGACACGGCTTTGCAGTATTTTGCAGTCCGCACAACGCCAATCAGCGGAAGGACGATACCGAGCAGATACACATGCCACACAAGCATGAAAAGGCCCAAAATGATTAGTATTACATACAGATACACGTTTTTCCCATTGCCATTATCTTTTGCGCTCATCCGTTTCTCCTCCAGTTGAAAACTATTGTGTGCAAAGTTCAAAACCTTGCGATATAATTTTTATACGACCATCAAATTATGAGGGATTGAGAAAGAAAGGAAGTGCTCAGGAATGACCGACCTGCTCCAAGAATTGATGTCGCTCACACCGGAAGGACTTAGTCGTTTTGCCGGGTATATCGCTGCCTTAAAAACGCGAGATAAGAGCGAGCCTCAGCCTGAGCATCCGGCGGAAGCTCCATAAATTCTTTTGCTACTTTGTAGACCTCATCGGGTACTCCGGTGAGGTTTTCTTTTTTGTCGTCGCTGTCATCGATCAAGTAATCGACGGATACGCCAAAAAAGTCGGCAATCATTTTCCAGATTTTCATTCCTGGATCGTACTTCCCTGTCTCGTATCCGGAGATTGCTGCCTGTGATAAATTCAGCGCCTCCGCCAGTTCTTTTTGATTCAGCCCCTTGCTCAAACGGACTTGCTTCAGACGATTCATGGCCCTCACCTCGTTTATATTATATCAGCCTTTTTTATTTTTCCTACAAAAAATAAAGAAAATTTATAAAATTTGATTTTTGCTATTGACATATCAAGTTTCTTGATATATAATCCAGAATATCAAGAAGCCTTATATTTAATCAAGACAGAAGGTGATTAACATTAACGGTATCAAATCCAAGCGTGTCGAAGCGGGCCTGTCGCAAAAGCAGCTCGCAGAGATCATGGGCGTCACACAGGCGGCCATTGCGAATTGGGAGACCGGCGGCGTGTATCCGCGCGCCTCGCAGCTCCCGGCGCTGGCCGAGGCGCTGAACTGCACCATCGATGATCTTTACAACGGCGGAAAGGAGGCGGGCGGATGACGGACGCAAGATTGCGGCGCAAGGTCATGAGCCTAGAGCGGCGGCTCTCTGAGGCCGAGGAAAAAATCCGCGCATTGGGCTCGGTTGCCGAAGCTGCAATAGAACTCTCCGCAGAACCCGCGGAAGATTTTATTGATCAGTATCTGACTGGCTACTATGATCGGAGGTCACGCGTATGAACGATCGAGAGAAAGAGGAACGCCGATACCATATCGGTATGTGGATCAAGCTGACCCTGACGGCGCTTGCGCTGCTGGGGTGGATCATTGAGCTAAAAAAGCTCGGTGCATTTTGAGAAAGGAGCGAAAGGAATGTCTACGATGGATGAACTGCGGAGCTGCCAAAAGTTTTTTATCACGCCTTGCGAGGCCGCGCCGTATATCGGCGTCAATCCGCACTGGATCAGGCTGATGGCTCGTGAGCATCCGGAGCGGCTCGGATTTGAAACGCTGTGCGTCAACAACCGAGTCAAGATAAACCGTGCGTCATTTATTCGGTTTTTGGAGGGTACATGATCTCCACCACTGATATTATCCCACCAAAGGAGTGAGAAATCCATGCAGGAAGAATACATCAATATCTGCGCCGCGTGTCGGAAACGTGCACAATTGACGCAGGAGCATTGGGCGGAGGTGCTGCGCGTGTCGGTAGAGACGGTCAAGGCCTGGGAGGGCAACCGACGCATCCCGGACAACTATCATGTCTGCCTGATGGTCAATGCCTGCGGCGATACCTGGTTCGCGTACAAGCACCTTTTGCAGACCTCGGACAGCCTGAATGTACTGCCGGATATGAAGCGTCAGCCGCTTCCGCTGGCCGTGATTCAGCTGGTCAACCGCATCATCGGCTTTGCCGACCGGAACCGCGACAAGGAGCTGCTGCGCATCGCCGAGGACGGCGTGATCGACACTGCCGAGCGGCCGGCATACGACCAGATCGTGAACGAGCTAAACGACATCATCGCGGCGGCCTACACGCTGCGCTATGCGGAGGATTCGGAATGAAAAGGGCAGAAAAAAAGAGCCGCCCGGCTGCTGCGAACAACCGAGCGACTGCGTATCCCGTGAACGAGACACTTGAAAGCATCTTCAGTATATCATCAGAATGTTTGTTTTGCAAGGGGGTGAATCGATTTTGAGCGAAGATTTTCGCGCCTTCTGGTCGGTCATCCCGGCCACGGTGCTGGATGATATGTCCATCCCGGCCAATGCGAAGATCCTCTATGGGGTGCTGTCGTCGCTGATGCGGCGCGAGGGTTATTGCTGGCCGAGCAATGCGCAGCTTGCCGAGGCGATGCACTGCTCCGAGGACGTGGTCAAACGATGGGTGTCGGCGCTGGCCGAGGCCGGACACATCCGCGTCCGCATCGAGCCGAACCGCAAGGTCGGCGGCAAGATCCGCTACATCTCGCCAGTGCTGGCAGAGCCGTCCATCACGCCCTCGCAGGATGGGTACGGGGACGAATGTCCCGGTACGTACGGGGATAAACTTCCCCGGGTAGGGGGACAAACTTACCCGTCTATATATAAGGATGGATATAAAAAAGAGAATAAAAAG